>Ga0207054_1088_pt1 | contig 21112 bp, 15 predicted proteins | sample Alteio_BWMinCont_60_FD_153288 | JGI IMG/M metagenome (GOLD analysis project Ga0207054, IMG submission 153288) | Enriched cells from forest soil in Barre Woods Harvard Forest LTER site, Petersham, Massachusetts, United States -... | ecosystem: Environmental > Terrestrial > Soil > Temperate forest >... | reverse complement strand
CGGCGGGAAAATGAATTTGCTGGTCCAGTCGTTAGCTGGTTTTAAAGTTTTATTTGCCGAAACAGCTGATTCAATAGCCCGCATGGAGGTTGTACCTACGGCGCATATATTTTTTTTGCGTTCGATGCCCCTGTTTACAATGTTTGCCTGTTTTTCTTCAATAATAAACTGTTCCGAGTCCATTTTATGCTTGGTAAGGTCTTCAACCTCAACCGGGCGGAAAGTGCCCAGGCCAACATGCAGCGTAACTTCGGCAAATTCAACACCTTTAAGTTCGAGGCGCTTCATCAGCTCGCGGCTAAAATGCAAACCTGCGGTTGGGGCAGCAACAGCGCCTTCGTGCTTTGCGAAAATAGTTTGGTAACGTTCCTTATCTTCAAGGGTTGCTTTGCGTTTTATATATTTGGGCAGTGGTGTTTCGCCCAATATCTCTACATTACGGCGGAACTCCTCATCAGTACCATCAAACAAAAAGCGGATGGTACGGCCGCGTGAAGTGGTATTGTCAACAACTTCGGCAATTAAAAGGTCGTCATCACCAAAATATAGTTTATTGCCAACACGTATTTTACGGGCAGGGTCAACCAGTACGTCCCATAACCTTAGTTCTTTATTGAGTTCCCTTAATAAAAAAACCTCAATAGTGGCGCCGGTTTTTTCTTTATTGCCATACATACGGGCCGGAAATACTTTAGTATTGTTCAGGATCATTACATCCTTATCATCAAAATAATCCAAAATGTCTTTGAATATTTTATGCTCAATTTTACCTGAATCGCGGTGAAGAACCATTAAACGTGATTCATCGCGGGTGTTTGCAGGTGTATGGGCAATTAATGAGTCGGGAAGATTGAATTTGAACTGGGATAATTTCATGTTAAAAGAAATGAATTTTCAAGGGCGCAAATGTAAGGTTTTTATTTTATTTTGTTTTGATTTTGCCGATTGTTTTTTTGATTTCACCAATTTTTTTACTATAGATTGTTTTTTGATTTCACCGATTTATAAAAAATGATTTCACCGATTATTTTTTGATTTCGCAGATTTTAAAGCGATCTCACCGATTAAAAATGGGCCGCTGATAACATTACACGGATTTTTAATATTAGTTTTAAATAAAAAAAGAATGTAACTTAATTAAGATACCGTTGTCTAAAAATTAATCACATAAAGAAAATCAAAACGTTATCAGTGTAATCGACAGATAATCGGTGAAATCAAATAAAAATCGGTGTAATCCAGGTAAAATATGTTGTTTTTAAAACTTTTAAAAGAGAGCTTTTTATTTGCAAACGATGCCTTAAGGCAAAATAAATTGCGCACATTTCTTTCCTTGCTGGGGGTTACTATCGGTATATTCACCATCATTATGGTTTTTACGGCAGTTGATACCCTGCGTAATAACCTGCAAAACAGCGTAAACAAGCTCGGTAATAATAGCATTTATATCCAAAAATTCCCATGGGGGGGCGGAGACGATTATCCCTGGTGGAAGTATATGCAGCGTCCTGACCCTAAAATACGGGAGTTTGATCAGTTGCAAAAACTTAGTCAAACTGCGCTGGCAATGTCGTATGAGATAAATATCGATAACCGCATCGTTAAATATAAAAGCAATACAGTTGACGGGGCACAAATTGATGCAACAACACAAGACCACGATATAACCTGGAACTTTGATTTTGAAGACGGCAGGTATTTTACAGGCCTTGAATCAAGAGCGGGCGCCCCGGTTACTGTAATTGGTTACGAAATTGCACAGGATTTGTTCCCCGGCGGGGGCGCCGTTGGTAAGCAGTTAAAAATAATGGGGCGCGATGTAACTGTTATCGGCGTCTTTAAAAAAGAGGGGAACGATATGCTGGGCATTACAGATGATAAGGAAATTTTATTGCCCTTAAATTTTGCAAAAAACGTTGTTGATGTTCAAAACGGTAATTATCAACCCAATATTATTGTACGGGGCAAGCCCGGCATTACTGATGTTGAAGTGGAAAGCGAGCTAAGGGGCTTAATGCGCTCAATACGACGCTTACGCCCAGGCGAAGATGATAGCTTTGCCTTAAATAAAACATCTGTTATTTCAAACCAGCTTGATAGCGTATTTGGTGTGTTACACGCTGTTGGTCTTATCGTTGGCCTTTTTTCGATTTTGGTTGGCGGGTTTGGCATTGCTAATATTATGTTTGTTTCAGTAAAAGAGCGCACCAATATTATAGGTATTCAAAAATCGTTGGGGGCCAAAAGCTATTTTATATTATTGCAATTTTTGATCGAGTCTGTTTTCCTTTGTATAATGGGAGGGCTGGTTGGATTGGCAATGGTTTATGCAGGGACTTTTGGTGCTAAAGCAATCTGGGATGTGCAAATTGTGCTCGATGTTAAAAATTTCATCATCGGGATAGGTACATCAGTTACTATCGGTGTAATTTCGGGGATTATACCAGCTTATTTTGCGGCACGTATGGTTCCCGTTGAGGCGATAAGGTCGAATTAATTATTGAATTATTGAATTATTTTCTTTAACTGCAAACTGCCCACTGTAAACTGCTTACTGCAAACTGGCAACCGGGACGTAATATTTGGATACTTTTTCAAACAATATCTCGGGGACAAATGGTTTTGTTAAATAATCGCACATACCTGCCGCAAAAGCTTTATTGTGTGTTTCAGGCATGGCATCGGCTGTTAGGGCTATAACAGGGATTTGGGGGTTTGTTTTCTTTATAATTTTTGTTGCTTCAAAACCATCCATTACCGGCATCTGCAAGTCCATTATTATGAGGTCATAATTGTTGCTTTCAGCCATTTCAATAGCAAGGCTGCCGCTTATAGCTTCATCCACTTCTATCTGCCATTTTCTCAGGAATTTTGATGCTATCAGCAAATTCATTTTATTGTCATCAACCAACAGCAAGCGCATGCCTGATAGGTCGGAAGTTGTTTTAATTTCTGAAGCGGTGTCCGTTTGTTTTTGTTTACTTTTTTCCTGTTTCGCTATATCGAGCGAAATTGTAAACGTGAATGCGGTACCTTTTCCAGGCTCGCTGATAACCGAAATAGTACTTTGATGCAGATCGACCAGGCGCTTTGTAATGGCAAGCCCCAGTCCGGTGCCACCATAATCATTGTCCGAATTTTGCGACTCCTGCGTAAACGGATCAAAAATCATGTCCAGGTTTTCGGCGGCTATGCCTATACCTGTATCCGCAACAGTAAATTTAACACTCACACTCGTGCCATTTAAAGCCTCTTTTTCAAGCCGGATAGATACCTTACCTTTATGGGTAAATTTTATGGCGTTGCTTAAAAGGTTATTTAATACCTGGCTCAAACGTATCTGGTCGCCGGTTAAATATTCTGGGATGGCGTTATCAATAATTAAATCAACTTCCAGGCCCTTTTCTGATGCCTTAGCATAAAACGATTGTTTTATTTTTTGGGCAAGATGATAAATATTGAACGGTATTTTATTAAGCTCCAATTTACCAGCTTCTATTTTGTTGTAATCTAAAATGTCATTTATGATGGCCAATAAATTCTCGCCCGAAAACTTAAGTGTATTCAAATATTCTAACTGATCAGGTTTCGGGTCTTCGCTCAGCAATAAGTTAGTTGTGCCGATAACGGCGTTCATTGGCGTCCTTATCTCATGGCTCATGATGGATAAAAACTCCGATTTAAAGTGCGACGATTTTTCGGCTTCTTCTTTTGCTGAAATTAAAGCCTGGGTAGCCTTCTGACGGTCGGTTATATCCTCGCCGATGCCCGTGACCTCTTTGATTTTGCCATTCTCATCATAGCTTATCGTGTTTTGCCAACTAATAATGCGCTGTTCACCGTTACGGCATATTACCGAGTTTATATTCTGCGGTTTAAATGAATCATTGTCAAATAATTCCGATGTATTATCCCTTGAGTTTTCAGGCACAAAGGTGGTCGACCAGTTTAAGCCTAATATTTCATCCTGTTCATAGCCAAGCAAATCGGCCATATATTTATTGCAAAAAATAATATCAAACTTATCATCTACTGATACTGCAGGCAATTTTATGGTCTCTAATATCAGTTTGTATTTATTTTCAGTCTGCTGGAAATCTATTTCAGCTTGTTTCCTGTCAGTGATATCCTGTATGGTCCCAATTATCTTGCGGACGGAGCCATCCTCGCGTTTTATTAGTTTCCCAACAATAATGCTCAAATATTTGATCATCCCCCTGGGGGTTACAATACGGAACTCATACGAGGTATTGGTAATGTTTACTATGTTTTTTAAGTGTTGTTTTAGTATCGACCGATCATTTGGGTGTACATATTGAACCAGTAACTTTATAAGGTTATTTTCAGTTACAATTTGCTCACCAATCTCGAAAATATTGCTTATTTCATCAGACCATGTAAGCTTGTTTAATGATATGTCCCATTTCCAATTACCTATCCTTGCAATGGTTTGTGCTTCCAGCAATTCGGCCTGGCTCACTTTTATTTTCTTTTCCGAAAGTTTGCTTTCGGTAATATCCTGTAAAACCCCAAAGCTGCGCTTAGGTTTACCGTTCTCATCCCTTACCAGGTCACCTTTTAAAGCTTTAAAATACTTAAGGTTGCCGTTGGGTGTAATTAGTTTATGCTCAAACTGGCTTTCGTCGCCCTTTTGGATGGTAGAAAAGTATTTATAAGCATTCTCCCTGTCATCCGGGTGGATAAGGCTGATATAATATTCATATTTGCTTATATCTACGGGTATTTCATCGATTTCAAGTATCGAATAAAGGCTTTTTGACCAGTAAGTTTCTTTAGTATAATGATCGTACCACCAATTGCCTGTTTTTGCAATGGATTGGGCCTCGAGTAGTAACGCTTCATTTTCTTTTAAAGCATCGGCATATTTTTTTTGCTCCGAAATATCTGTTACAGATCCTGAAATACGCGAGGTGTAATTGCCGTTACGGTCATATACCGGCGATAATCGTGCTACAAACCAACGGCCGGTTCCAAAATCGGAAGAAAACTCAATTGAAGTTTGTTGTTTGTTTTTAATAACATAATCTAAAGCATCATCAAATTTTTTTGCTTTTTCGGCGCCTAAGATATCTGAGAGTCTTTTCCCTACACACAGTGCAGGGTCCATCATCCTGCCTTCAATTCGGCGGAACCAGGTACTAAGACATATTTTGTTCTCATCAAATTCAAAAATAATGTCATTTAATGAGTTGATAAGTGCGTTAAGTTTTTTGCGCTTTTCGCGCAATTTTTCATCATTAATAACAAGGGTTTTATTAAGCTCGATAACATGGTTCACCGCCCTTTTAAATTTTAGGTTATAAGCCATCATTACTAAAAAGGAGATATAGGCGATAAACGTGAACGTAAGCAATAAAACAACCAGTACCAACATAGAGATATATAAATGAGGTGCGGTAGCGTAAGCAATGATTGTTGCCGTGATGTTAAGCAGGCATACAGCTATAAACTCCCATCTTTTTTTACAAAATAAGGTTAACGCTATAAAAATGGTAATGGAGCTAAACAAGTACACATGCTCAAATCCATTTTTACTGAGTAAAAGGCAGTTGTTAACAACCAAAAATGCAACAATAACAACGTATTGGCTTGCGGTATACAGAAATTTGCCGGGATAAAATGAAAAACAAAAAGCGATTAAGCATAGCCCGCTATTTATTATCCTGAGCCAAAGCGGATCATATGAATTGTAAAAGCATAGGTAGTGCAGCGACGGGCTTGCTATAAACAAGCCAATGAGTAGTAGTTGATAAATGGTATTATCGTTCTGTATAAGTAATAACAGTTTGCTTCTAAACGACATACTTTTTATTTTTTTGAGCAATCAAAGCCGGTTACACCAATTATAAATGGTGTTTTAGCTAAAATCATGTGAAACAATTGCCCCCGAAAACTTTCGGGGAGGTTAACAATAATCAACAAATCAATCACTACGGCCTGGTTACTTAAAAACAAATTGAAATAGGATATTAACGTTTTTATAAAAACAAAAAAACCCATGAAAATTTTACAAATTGTAAATTATCTAACCGGGCATTAATACGCAGATTTATTTACATTTGTTGCGAACAAAATATTTCCCTATGTCCGAGACAGCTCAATTAAAGATTGGTGATAAAACTTATGATCTTCCCGTAATAGAAGGTACTGAAGGTGAAAAGGCTATAGATATTTCAAAACTACGCGACCAAACGGGTTATGTAACGCTGGATATTGGCTACAAAAATACAGGCGCCACCAAAAGTGCCATTACCTTTTTGGATGGCGAACTTGGCATACTTAAATATCGCGGGTACCCGATTGAACAGCTTGCATCAAAGTCGAGCTTTATTGAAGTTGCGTACCTGTTGATACATGGCGAGCTGCCGACTGCAGATCAGTTGAAAAATTTTCAGTACGAGATAAGCCGCCATACCCTGGTGCACGAGGACATGAAGAAGTTTTTCGACGGCTTTCCGTCAAAGGCACATCCTATGGGCCAGCTGTCGTCGCTGGTTTGCGCTTTATCAGCATTTTATCCGGAGTCGTTAAAGTCCCACCAGTCAGAAGAGGAACTGCATTTAAGCATCATAAAGATGCTGGCAAAAATGGCCACCATAGTTTCGTGGATATATAAAAAATCATTAGGGCACCCTTATATCTACCCGCAGAACAAGTACGATTATGTCACCAATTTCCTGCACATGACCTTTGGCCAGCGTACTGAAGAAATTGAAATTGATCCGGTGATTGTAAATGCCATGAATACGCTGCTGATACTGCATGCCGATCATGAACAAAATTGTTCAACATCAACAGTACGTATTGTTGGCTCATCCGAATCAAATATTTATGCTTCGGTATCTGCCGGGATATCCGCTTTATGGGGCCCGTTGCATGGCGGCGCTAACCAGGAAGTAATAGAAATGCTGGAAAAAATTAAAGCTGACGGTGGCAACACTGATAAGTGGATAGCAAAAGCAAAAGATAAAAACGACCCTTTCCGCCTGATGGGTTTTGGTCATCGTGTTTACAAAAACTTTGACCCGCGTGCAAAGATCATCAAAAAAGCATGCGATGATATCCTTGAAAAGTTAGGCATAGATGATGAAGTGCTTGAAATTGCCAAAAAGCTGGAAGAAGTTGCTTTAAAAGACCCATATTTTGTTGAGCGCAAATTATATCCAAACGTTGATTTTTACTCAGGTATAATTTATCGCGCACTTGGTTTCCCTACAGATATGTTCACCGTGCTGTTTGCCCTTGGGCGCCTGCCTGGCTGGATAGCCCAATGGAAAGAAATGAAAGACAACAAAGAACCCATTGGCCGCCCCCGCCAGATATTTGTTGGCGCCACCAACAGGGATTATGTAGATATAAAGAGCAGGTAGGGGGTGACCGTGGTTCATAGTTAATGGATCATAGTTCATAGCCAAAAAATCTGATACGAACAGCATATAATATTAAAAGCAAACTTTCAAAATCTTTAAGATTTCGGAAGTTTGCTTTTTTCGTTGGATTATATCTTTCTCAGCGAAATCCATAAATCAGCTTAATCAACGGTTCGGACCTTTCTCAACGAAATCAATCAAATCAGCTTAATCAACGGTCCGGACCAATAAAAAAGCCCGCTGGGATTATCCATGCGGGCTTTCAAATCAATCAACTCTCTGTATGTTATTTATTCTGCTTTTAAGGTATAAGTAAGCGCTATCGGATCTAAGGTGATTAAATACTTACCGGCGGTTGTTATCGAGATATTTGAGCCTCCCGATGTAAGTGTTCCGTTGCTTCCACCCAGGTTAGTTGTCCAGTCGTGGTTTAACCTGAATTTAATAGCGCCACCGGCTGTTAAATTTGCAACTACGTACCATACCTGGTTGGTGTTACTAAACTTCATGTCAGTATCGCTTTGTGGTCCGCTGCCATTTGGCCAGCCACCCGGGCTTGCATCACCTACAATGCTCCATTGCGTTGGCGTAAGGCTTATTGTGTTTTTATTCAAATCTAACGTAATATAATTACTATAAATTTGAGTAGCTGCGTCATCTGTTGCACCAGAAAGGGCGAAAAGATTGCCGTCGTTACTTGCAGTGCTAAGGGCCTCAACAGTGGTAGCAGCGGGGAAACCGGTAGTAGCGCCTTGTGTAATGGTACTTCCCCAGCCATAATTGCCATTGAAATTTTGTTTGTTGAGTACTATTTTGAAGTCGGCGTTGGTGCCATCGGCGCCGCTGCCGGCTGTAAACGGTATAACACCTACATATATGCCATTGTCAGTTGCTGATGTTAAAGTATCTGCATTTGCAGTGCTATACAAGTTGTACCCACCAGCCACAAAAACATATGATGTTAAATTGAAAGGAGTAACCGTTAAGCTAACTACATTTGAGTAAACCGGCGTTACAGTCGGGCTAATTGAATGCATCACCCGCACATTAACTTGTGCCGTAACACCTCCTACAAGGTTTAGCTTAAGTAATAATGAATTAAAATCATTGGTAGAGTAGCCTTGCGAGTACACATTTGTACCCAGTGTAGCCGATGTAGGGTTTTTCCAATTGTCACTGGGTACGTCAATTTCCAAAGTGTTGCTTATCGCGGCGCTGAAACCATAATTCGCTGCGGTAAAACTAAAATTAATAACTGATGTGGGATCGTTTAGCTTTGTCTTATCCAGGGGCAGTGTAGCAACGGACGCGGTAAGGGTTCCCGCTTTGCCACCATTGGAAGTTACAATTGCGTCATTCTTTTTACATGCTGATAGCATAAGCAGCCCTATGCCGCTAACTGCTAACAATTTTGTTAAAATTTTTTTCATTTTTTTCTTTAATTAAACACACTGAATGAATCATTTATATTTTATAAATACTGGTTATTATATTAATAACCGGTATTCTGTATTAGATTTGGATTTGCCGACAGATCGGATTGAGGTATTGGCATTAAATTCCGGAAGTCAGCGACGCCGGTGCCAGTTGCCACACCACCCTTAAACGGCCATACATAGCTTGCGCTTGTAAATAAGCCATAACGGATCAGGTCGGTACGCCTATAACCTTCCCAGAAAAACTCACGGCCCCTTTCATCTAAAATAAATTGAAGCGTAAGCTCCGGTGCGGTAATATTACCGGCAGTACTGCCTCCGTATGCACGTGTGCGTACAAGGTTGACATATTTAAGCGCTGTACCTGCATCACCGGTTGAGCCACCGCGTAAAACCGCTTCAGCATAAATCAGGTACATCTCCGGTAAGCGGAATATTGGCATGTCAATATCACTATAAGTGGTACTTTGCCCCTGGGCGCCGGTGCGGGTAACATTTCTAAACTTTGTAACAGCTATACCATTTGAAAAGGTGGCCTGGCTGGTTATTGCCAGGGTTTGGCCTGGGTACCAGAATTCTGCACGTGTGTCGGCATTACCATTGTTAGGGAAATGTGACCCGTCGGTAAATGGAGGGGTAGGGAACAGGGCTATCATATTACTTTTAGTCCTTAGTTCGCTATATCCGCTGGCTACGCCAAAATCAGCTGGTATTTCGGTCGAACCACCTGTAGAACCATGTGTTAAAAATTGTGTACCGCCGTATCCCTGGGTTTTTACGCCGTCGTAATTTATGGTGAAAATAAACTCATCCTGGCTTGCAATGCCGCCGCCCGGTACGCCACCATTTAAATTATTATCAGCAAGCATCAACTGGGTAAAGTCGGGTATCAGGCTATAGCCCGCACCAATAACTTTACTGGCGTATGTGATAGCGTCATTGTAATCAGGTGTTCCGGTATATACCCCTGCGTTTAGATAAACACGGGCTAACAATGCCCAAACTGCCGCCTCATCTGCACGGCCATATGCATTTTGCATCGGCTTAACCATTAACGGGTCGATAGCTTTAAGTTCACTTACAACATAAGCATACAGGTCAGCACGTTTAATTTGCGGAGGAAGCCCTGAGCCTAAAACTGTATTTTCAGTTACGAATGGTGGGTTACCAAAAACATCCATCAAAATCCAATATTGATAAGCGCGTAAAAAACGGGCTTCAGCCCTGTAATACCCAATAGTGGTTGCATCATTGCCTGTAATACCACGGCTGGCCAATAAGGCAGGGGTTGTTTGCTGTAGAAAGTTATTGGCTAAAGTGATCTGGTACAGGGAACGATCATATAAGCCCTGTATAACCTGGTTAGTTGCTGCCCACACTGTATTTTGCATATCATAAACGCCGGGGTCGCTATAAGTATATACGGCCTCATCGGTAGTTAAGTCCTGGCACTCCCACATTTGCCTGAAAAAATCTGAAGATCCTTCATCGATACCTGCTATATCAGGTGCGCCAGATCCTCCGTCATTACCCGTAAGTGCAAAACTTCCGTAAACTTTGGCCATTGCTTGCGTAATGGATGCAGGGCTGCTGAACACCTGCTGCTGGGTGACCTGATCATTAGGGGTAAGGATGAGGTTTTTTTTGCACGATATTATGCTAAAGGCTAATAAGCCTGCCGTTAACATTATTTTTATTGAAATTCTTTTCATGTTAAATTTATTATTACAAATCTAATTACAAATTTTATAAACTAAGATTTAAGCCCAACACATAAGTACGTGGCCGCGGATAAAGGTTATTATCGATACCGTTTGTTATTTCGGGATCTACACCTGTGTACTTAGTGATGATAAATACGTTCTGAACGTTCCCGGTAATCCTTAAGTCGCCTGTACTTTTAAACACTTTACCGAAATTGTAACCTATATGTACGTTGTCCATCCTGAAGAACGAAGCATTTTGAATAAAATAATCAGACAAATACTGTGGTGCGGCGAAGTTTGTTTGCAGTACATTGGATGAACCGTTTACGATACCGTTCGGGCTCAAAAAATTTGCTGTAAACCCTGTGCTCGAAGCCACATTGTTATAGGCGTAATTGCCTAAACTGGCCCTTGCCGAAAAGCCGGCGCTCCATTTTTTAACCCTAAATTCCGAGTTAAGACCAAAATATTCCTGGGGGTCAGGGCTATGATCAACGTACAGATCCGAACTGTTGATTATGCCATCCCCGTTCCTGTCAACAAATACGTTGTTTAGCGGCTTGCCGTCGGCGCCATATACCTGCTGATAAACAAAAAAAGAATTTTTAGCATATCCCACCTGGTCTATTTGGATATTGGTACCTATACCGCCGGCAATGCCGCCTTGAGGTAAACCAGGAAAATTAGGATTAGGCACCGAAGTTAAGCTGGTTATTTTATTCCTGTTTAAAGTGGCGTTTAAACCAACGCTCCATGCTACATCTTTGGTATTTATCAGCTTAGCATTAATGCTAAACTCAGCGCCTTTATCTTCCATATCGCCAACGTTGGCAACAATGGTATTGCTAAAGTTAGTGCCTTCTGGTTCATTGGTTGTAGCCAGCAAGTTTTTTGTTTTACGATAATAAACATCTAAACTACCTGTAATACGGTCATTAAGGAAACCGAAGTCAAAAGCGGCGTTAGTGGTAGCTGTTGACTCCCATGTCCTGCCAGGGTAAAAAGCGCCCGGGCGATAGAGCTGGTAATAGGTGCTGCCAAATGGATATTGTGCCGAACCGTTACTCAACGAATAGTCAGACAAGTAGTCATAATTGCCAATACCATCCTGGTTACCTGTAACGCCATATTCAAGGCGGAATTTAAGGTTTGATATGGTGTTGCTACCTTTCATAAAATCCTCATTACTGATAACCCATGCGCCGGCTACAGATGGGAAATAACCGGTACGGATGCCAGGGGCAAACCTTGTAGAAACATCCTGCCGTAAAGTACCTGTAAGCAGGTATTTACTATCATACGAATAGTTTACCCTGCCATAAACCGATGCCAATTCGCTTTTTTGCAGCTCAAAAGGAAAATTAGGGGTTGTACCAGGGTATTGCTCCCCGTTGGAAAAATAGGTTGCATAATTAAACGTAGTCTGCGAATAGGTTTGGGTAGAGTAACCTAAAACAGCGTCAACATGGCTTTTAATTGATTTAAAGTCATGCGCATAACTGAAATATCCTTCTAAAGTACTGTTGCCTTGTGTACTCTTATAGTTAGAATTTGATCCGAATTGCGTAACATCGTTTGCATCGGCTGTGCCGGGCTGTTGTGAAGCTGCAGTGGGAGGAAAATCATTAAATCCCGATCCGTTTATCCCGTCATAGTCTATATTTACGTTAGCGTGCAGGTCAGGGAAGAAATGGAATTTATAATCCAAAGCTAAGCTGGTGATAGCCCTGTAAACATTGCTCCTATTATTTTCTTCTTCTAACAAACCAAGCGGGTTCCTGGTTGCGAGGGGGTTTACAGTCTCCGGGTTACCGGGTGAAGGTGCCAAAGTTTCATAAAAGCCGCCATAGAAGCTGTTGCCTGAGTAGATCGGGTCTGTAGGGTTCATACTGGCTGCGGAACCGATAGCGCCCTGGTTAGCAAATCTTTGTTTTACCTCCGAGCCTAAAAAATTAAAATTGATCTTCAGGTGATCGGTAAATAAACTCGGGCTTAAGTTGATGTTAGCTGAATAACGGTCTAACGAGCTTGTTTTTAATATACCGTTCTCATCCGTATAGCCAACAGAAACACGGTAAGGCAGTTTACCGGTTGTACCGGAAATACTTAGGTTGTCGGTGTTACTGACAGAATTTTGATAGATTACTTTTTGCCAGTCGGTATTGTTGTTGTGTAACTGGTTTGTGTAAGTAGTATCACCCGGGGCGATCTGGTTAATAAAAGTACGGTACTGGGCTGCCGAAAGCACCGGGGCTTCTTTTGTTAGTTGCCCTACAGAAAACTGGGTATTGAAGTTAATAACTGGTTTACCGGCTTTGCCTTTTTTTGTAGTAATAATAATTACGCCATTAGATGCCCTGTTACCATAAATAGCAGCAGCCGAAGCGTCTTTTAATATGGAGAAAGACGCAATATCATCTGGATTAATTAGGTCCAACGGGCTCGCAGCGCCTGCAATGGTATTATTACTTAACGGGACGCCATCTATTACAATAAGCGGTTGATTGCTTCCTTGCAAAGAAGCACCGCCGCGAATTAGTATCTGGCTACCGGCACCGGGCGCGCCGCTATTTGAAATAATAGAAACCCCCGCAACTTTACCTTGTATTAATTGTTCTGGCGTGGTAATATCGCCGGTATTGAAATCTTTTTCGCTAACTGTTGCGATAGACCCGGTAAGGTCTTTTTTCTTCTCAGTACCATAACCGATAACTACTACTTCGTTCAATCCTGTACTTTCCGGCTGTAAAGCAAAATCAACTGAAACTGCGGAGCCGCTTATGGTTACAGTTTTCTTTAATGCAATATAACTTAAAAATTTCGCGGTTACTGTGTAGCTCCCCGGTTTAAGGCCGTTGATGGCATAGTTACCATTTACATCGGCACTTGCGCCAATAGTTGTGCCGTCAATACTAACTGCTGCACCTGGCAGGGGCTGACCAGTTTCGTCAACTACCTTACCTTTTATACCGCCCGTTTGCGCAAATGCCATAAATGACATCATCAGAAATGCAAACAAGAGTACATACTTTTTTGAGTAATTTTTTCTCATATACTTTTTAGTTTTGTAAATTAATTAGGGCATATTATGCCAGCTACAATTGGTTTGTTATTTTTGCTGAAACAGCACGTGACTAATTTACACTTAGGTTTAATAAATGCAAATATTATATAAAAGATAATTTTCAAGGCTTTTATTGGGTCAAATTTAACTTAAAAGAAAATAAAAATGACTATTTTCCGGTTTGAAAAAATTGAAAAAAATGCCCTTATTTTTACTAAAAACGAAGTTTTGCCTCATTATTGGTGTAGAAATTACACAATTGGCAATTTTACTTATATGTAACCGATTTCCGGGAACGTTCCCGGAGAATTAACTGTTATTTGTACATTTTATAATGACGAAAAAAAATTTTTTCTGCGCGTTTTTGCTTTTTGGCCAAAATTTTTTGTTGTTGGGGCAACAAAAAATTGTCATTAAAACAGGTAATATGGCCCTCTTCAATGTGTCAAAAGTACACTTATTTATTGCGGGTAATTTTAACAACTGGAACCCGGCAGATAGCGCCTGGGAATTGCGCGCTGTTAAACCGGGCGGGTACCAGCTTGCGAAGCCCTTGCCCCAAGGTGTTTATGAATTTAAAATAACTAAAGGCAGCTGGCAAACCGTTGAATGTAGCTCATCGGGCAAACCGTTAGACAATCGTAGCCTCACCGTTTTACATGATACTACTATAATTGTGAATGTAGATGGCTGGCAGGATAATTTTGCTGTCGCAGAAAAGAAACACACGGCAAGCCCGCAGGTACACGTCATTAGTGAAAAGTTTGATATGCCCCAACTCGGCAGGCAGCGGAGGGTGTGGCTATACCTTCCGGCAGATTATGCTTCATCAGGGCGAAAGTACCCGGTAATTTATATGCACGATGGGCAAAACCTGTTCGATGCCTATACCTCGGGCTATGGCGAATGGGGTATTGATGAAATTATGGACAAATTTCCGGATAAAGAAGAATGCATTATAGTTGGTGTCGATCATGGCGGCGATTACCGGATAACGGAATATGACCCCTACGATTCGAAATATGGAAAGGGCAGTGGAGATGATTATGTTGACTTTATCGTCAAAAACCTTAAGCCATATGTAGACGCCCATTACCGCACCAAAAGTGATGTGCGGCATACTACTATAGCCGGCAGTTCAATGGGAGGGTTAATTTCGATGTATGCTACCTTAAAATATCCGGAAGTATTTGGCAATGCCGGTATATTTTCGCCCGCTTTTTGGATAGCGCCTGATATTTACAAATTTGCACAGCAAACAAAGCTGCCGTCAACCTCGAGATTTTATTTTGTTTGCGGCGACGCCGAAAGCGAGAGTATGGTGGCTGATATGAAAAAAATGGCGGATATTGTGGCATCAAAAGAAAAGAACAAAAAAAATACCGCTGTTGCAATAATAAAAGGTGCCAGTCATAACGAAAAACAGTGGAATGGTGATTTTCCCGAGTTTTATAATTGGCTATTGAAGTGATTTTAAGGAAAGGCGGGAAGTCGGAAGGTTTTTTGGCTGATAAACCTCAGGAATTTTAACCAATGAAATAAATCCGAAATCGAACATCCGAAATCCGATATTACTTACTGTGGACGATCTTAAAAAAGCTCCTCGTAAGTCGCTGTAAAATAGTTGCGTCCTGGGTCACAATCTCAGCGTCAGCCATCATACCTTGTTTTAAATGGATGGGCTTTCTCAAATCGGACGAGTTTTTTATTTTAAAATCAACTCTCGACATAAAAATACTGTCCTTATAAGGTACCTCAGCTATATATGCTATCTTGCCACGTATCATGCCGTATTCTTCAAAGGGGTAACTTTTAAGTTTTACCAGCACCTGCTGCCCCTCTTTTACCTTGCCCATATTACTTTGGGCAATAGCCATTTCGCCAAAAAACTGCTCATTGCCCGGATTAACATAAAAAACTTCCTGGCCGGCTGTTAGTACCTGGTTTTCCTGTACTATACCTGCAAATGAAAGCTTACCCGATTGCGAAGCGCTCAAAATATACTTGCTTTTCCAATCGTCGGCCATACTTATGAGGCTGTTCAGCGCCTGCAAAAATTTGGCTTTTTCTTCCTGTACCTGGTTATCCAGCTCAGATACTTCGCTTTGTTTTGCTACATAATTGTTATCACCTGTTATTATAGCCGACTCAGTTTGCGATAAGGACGATTTTTTAGCCAGATACTTACTCTCTTCCTGCCTTAGTTCGGCAGGGGTTTCCACCTTTTCCTGTGCAAGTTTTTTGTGCATTCCGTACTCGTCTGCGGCTAAATCAAAATCCTTTTGCTGGATGTTTTTTTCGGCATTTAATTGCTGTTGCTGCTTGCCTAAAAACGAAAGGTCTTTTTGAAGATATGATTTCTTTTTAACAAGGAAACCATCATTTACAGATGACTTGTATAGTAAATATTCCTGAAAAAATGTTTGGTAGGCCGATTGCAATTCGCCAAACTGTATATTATCCGCCTCGTTAAACAACTGGCTGTTAAATGGTTTGTTTTGCAACACTTGTTGCTGCAGGCCCTTTAAATTTGTTAAAAGGGTTAATACCTTATCATGGTTTGCGGTACTTTCTAAATAGGCTAAGGCTTGTCCCGTTTTTACGTTTTCACTTTCGGTTACCAGGAGCTTAACCAGTTTCCCGGGTATTTTTGATACGACGGGTTTGGGCGAGTTTGGCGAGTCGATCTTTAGTTGCGCGCTAATAACATCAGGATACCTGATCAGGGCCGCGAGGCCGACAATCAGCACCAAAATTCCAAAAAACAAGGTGATACCCCATCGCAACAGCCACGACGGCACTGTAGTTATAATATCCTGCATATCATCGCTATGCCGGGTTTCCTGTTCGTTATATAGGTGTATTTCTGGCATTATTTATTTTTTTGATTTCACCGATTGTTGAAAAATGATTTCACCGATTGTTTATTATGATTTCACCGATTAACTGGCCGCCGGTACTGCTTACTGCCAACTGCTACTGCCCACTTTTTCCTCACGTTCCCAATTCTAATTGATTTTTAACTAACTTATAATAATCGCCTTTAAGGGCTGTTAATTCGTGATGGGTACCCTGTTCAATGATACGGCCTTTATCCAACAAAATTATATTATCAGCATTGCTTACGGTGCTTAACCTGTGGGCAACAATTATAACAGTACGCCCTTTAAAAAAACCGGCCAGGTTATCCATTATCACGCGTTCGTTATTGGCATCGAGGGCGTTGGTTGCTTCATCAAAAAAAATATACTGCGGGTTTTTATAAACTGCACGTGCAATCAGCATCCGCTGGCGCTGGCCCTGGCTTATCCCGTTGCCTTCGGCGCCAATTTTTGTGTTAAGGCCAAGCGGCAGGCCATCAATAAAATCCTGTATGTTGGCTACTTTTATGGCATGGCGTAGTTTTTCCTTGTCGGGATATTCATCACCTACCGCAATATTACGTTCAATGCTGTCCGAAAAAATAAAACCATCCTGCATCACAACGCCGCACTCGCTTCGCCAGGTTTTAAAACCAATATTGCCGATGGATTGGCTGCCTACTTTTATTTCCCCTTTTTGAGGTTCATAAAACCTGAGCAAAAGCTTTAATATAGTAGTTTTCCCGCTGCCGCTCATGCCAACTATAGCTGTGGTTTTTCCCTGGGGAATATGCAGGTCAATGTTTTCGAGCACCGGCTCATTGCCTGCACCAGGGTAACGGAAAGTAAGGTTATTAATAGACAAGCTTTTATTTTCGGGCAGGGTATGGCCCCACTCTTTTCCGGCAGGTTCCTCATCCTGCATCTGGTGGATCTCGTTTAAACGCTCAAGGCTGATCTTTGCATCCTGGAAGCCCTGTATAAAGCCCAGCAATTGCTCGATAGGGCTGCTCAGCTGGCCTACAATGTATTGAATGGCTACCATTGCGCCAAGGGTTAGGTTGCCGTTTATAACAGCCTCTGCGCTCAGGAAAGTGATGAGTATGTTTTTACCTTCGTTAATAAAAGTGGCGCCGCCTTGCTGGTACTGGCTAAGCGCCAGGTTTTTTACATTAAATTTAAATAAACGCGCTTGTATATGCTCCCATTCCCAGCGCTTTTGCTGTTCGCAGTTGTTGAGTTTTATCTCCTGCATACCGCCTATCAGTTGTACGATACTGCTTTGGTTTTTGGCCGAAACTTCGAAGCTTTTGTAGTTAAGCGCCCTGCGGCGTTTTAAAAACAGGACGATCCACACTGTATATAATGTACTGCTTAGTGCAAACACAAAAAAGATAGCTATATTATAATAAGCAAGTACAACCGAAAAAACCAGCAGGTTAAACATGGAAAATATGGTGGTTAGCGTTGAGCCGGTTAAAAAGCTTTGAATGTTCCGTTGGTCGCTCATGCGCTGCATAATGTCGCCCGTCATTTTGGTATCGAAAAAGCTCATTGGCAGTTTCATCAGCTTGATGAGGAAATCGGTAAGGATAGATATATTTACCCTGGTACTGATATGCAGCAATATCCACGACCGTATAAACTCCACGCTTACCCGCCCTATAATTAATGCGATCTGGGCGATAAGGATAATGGTTATAAAATTAAGGTTACGGGTATTGATACCGATATCAACGATAGACTGTGTTAAAAATGGTGTGATAAGCTGTAACAAACTACCGATGCCAAGCCCGAAAAGTAATTGTATCACCAACTTGCGGTAGGTAATTAAATAACGCAACAGGAAAGACCACCGCACCTCGCTGCCTTTTTCGTCTTCCTGCTCATAAAATTGAGGGGTGGGGGATAATAGCAGGGAAATGCCTTCATTTTTTTCTTTATCACCCTGCCAGTTGCGGTTAAAGTCAGCTTCGCTAAGGGTAACCAACCCAGCTGCCGGATCAGCTAAATAATATTTATGGTTTTTAATTTTATACAGTACCACGAAGTGGTTTTGCCGCCAGTGCAAAATGCAGGGCAGTTCGGCTTCTTTCAACTGTTCAGCACTTAGTTTAACGCCTAAGGTGCGAAAGCCGATCTTCTCGGCTGCATCGCTCATGCCTAATAAAGAAACACCCTCTTTGCTGATCTCACACAGCCTGCGTAGGGTTTGTACCTTAAAATTGCGCCCATAATGTTTGGCCACCATGCGCAGGCAGGTAGGACCGCAGTCCATTTGATCGGGTTGTTTGTAGTAAGGGAAAGACATTGGTATAAATGATTTTTATTTACAAGGCATTTTCAGTGTAGACAAAATATTTTGAGTCTCATATTTAAGACATCTTGCCACCTCTTAGTTTACCCCGGCCAGAAATTCTTTTTAAAATGCTTTGATAAATATGCCCATCCAATTTATTAGCATCAAGGACAACCTGTGTATGTGCCATTGCTATAGCAGCCTTTTCCATCTGTGCTTGCACTGACTCCCTGCCCACTACAAGTAACGGAAGAGCCATTACCGCAATTAACTGTGACACTTGCTACACCGCCTACGATTTTTCTTAATTCAGCCTTACTGAGTTTTTTTTGAACGTTCATAATATAATAATTTGAGTAATTACTTTACCGGATAAGCACCAGTAATTTAAGCTGCATGTATTACCAAAGTGCATGCTCCTTCATATTAAACATCCTTAAAGACGTCAATGCCGTTATAAATTTTAGTGCAAAATGGAAAGTAATCAATACTACCCACCCAGTTTATTCTGCAAAATTTTTATAATATTCTCTAACGCATAGGCGCCTATGCCGCGATAAATAATAGTGCCGTTGCCATCAAGTAAAACAGTTGTTGGGTATCCCACAACTTTATAATCGGAAACCGGGTTGTTATCCCGCTCGTGCCTGTCGACCCAAACCTGCGGCCAAACAAGGTTATTTTGGGTGATCAGGCCTTTTAGCTTTTCAATATTCTTGCTGTAATCAACAGCAATGCTCACAAAGTTCACTTTATTTAAATACTTGTCGTGTGTGCTTACCAGCAAGGGCAATTCTTCGATACATGGTTCGCACCAGCTTCCCCAAAAATCAATAATTGTATATTTTCCCGAATGCAGGTCTAACTTATAGGGTCTACCTGTCATTACATCTGGCATATCAAATTCAGGCGCTATGGTGTATAACCCGCCGCCTGCATTTTCGCGTTTCTTTATAAAAGCTAAAGTTATAGCTTCATCGGTTACTTGCTGTATACGGTATATATTCCCCCCAACATCGATATTTTCGAAAGGAAAGTAAAAGTAATCATTAATGTCGTTTTCATTGAGAGGCGATTGCCTGATAGTGACGTGGTAATCCGTATTGTGCGATGATGTTAGCCCAAAATGTATGTTGTTTAACCCGATCAGGTAAGTTTTACCATTCACCTCAATTTGTCCTAGCCGCATTGACCCTGCTATCAATGACACATCAAGGCTCTTGTCAAATCCCGTTTGTGAAATATTCTCTTCAAACGCAACGATCTTAATTGGCACCGATAATTCAATTTTTTGTTTGCCATCATACTTTGTGATCGAAACGTATATTTTTGGTGTATCTATATGATGATTTTTTAATGGGAAAACATATACTTTATCATCTAAAAATGAATAATTGTTATTGGCATCTACAATAACATATTTATTAACCGAATCTATAGCCGTAAATACATTGATGCGGTTTCCCTTTAATACGCCGTTATACAAAATAGAAGTATCTATGTTATAGCCCTTAGGTAATTTAGCAAATGCTTCGGCAGTCATTTTTCCATTGTGAAGCCTTTCGTAATATTCCTGCGCCGTATTTAATATAAATGCGCCAACCCGGTAGGTTTTATAATTCGCCGGTAATGTATAGTTATCAGGGTTATTAATTGCGGAGGACAACATTACCTCTCGCAGCCAGGAACTATCACCGTTAATAACTTTTAACGGAATGGTTATTAACTTAGAAGGCTGTGGTGCGTTTTGGCTATGTACTTTAAGACAAAGAATACATAAGAGAATAAACAGGATTTCTTTTTTCATTTGAATAGGATTTTTTTTTAAAAGGCAGGTCACCCTGCCTTTTAAATGCTGGATTAATAGAGCCGTTGTTAGCTTTTGCAATTATTAGTCGTTCCACCTCCGGTGCAAGAACCGGCGACACCTTTGTTGGAATCGATAGCAGTACATCCAGATCCTGAACACGATACTGATGAGCCATCGCCGCAGGTTGCACTACAATCAGCTGGCTCTGTCCTACCTCCGGTAACATTTTTCATCTCAGCTCTGCTTAGTTTTTTAAATTTTTCCATGATTTTATTTTTTTAATTAATTATAAAGCTCCTGAGCACTGAGTTGGAGGTGTCCCGGCAGAAGAGCAACTTCCATCCGTAATACCATCGGCATCTGTTGCATTGCAATTTGCACCCGAACATGATACACTTTGACCATTAAAACATTTTGCACTGCAACTTGCCGGCGATGTCCTACCTCCAATGACATTTTTCATCTCACCTCTGCTGAGCTTTTTAAACTTTTCCATTTTATTTTTATTTTAAATAAACTTTATCTTTACCGTAACCACGCTCCGG
>Ga0207054_1135_pt1 | contig 21138 bp, 24 predicted proteins | sample Alteio_BWMinCont_60_FD_153288 | JGI IMG/M metagenome (GOLD analysis project Ga0207054, IMG submission 153288) | Enriched cells from forest soil in Barre Woods Harvard Forest LTER site, Petersham, Massachusetts, United States -... | ecosystem: Environmental > Terrestrial > Soil > Temperate forest >... | reverse complement strand
AGCACGTTCGTTTACCGCTACCAGCGGCCCGGGCGTTTCGCTTATGAATGAATTTTTAGGCCTTGCTTATTTTGCTGAGATACCTGCAGTGCTCATTGATGTGCAGCGTACAGGCCCTTCTACAGGTATGCCTACACGCACGCAACAATCTGATGTTATGGAAGCGGCCTATGCTTCGCATGGTGATACCAAGCATGTGTTACTGTTCCCATCTACCCCTAAGGAATGTTTTGAAATGACTGCCGATGCACTTGACCTTGCGGAAGAGCTGCAGACACCTATAATGCTGATGACCGATTTAGATTTAGGAATGAACGATCACGTTTCTCCTCCATTTGAATGGGATGATAAACGCGTTTACAAAAGAGGTAAAGTACTTACTGCGGAACAATTAGATAAGCTCGATAAGTTTGGCCGTTACTTAGATAAGGATAACGACGGCATACCTTACCGTACCATACCGGGTACACACCCAACCAAAGGAGCATTTGTTACACGTGGTACATCGCGCGATGAATATGCAGTATACACCGAAGACGGAGATGCATATGCCCGCAACATGGACAGATTGATAAAAAAATGGCACACCGCAAAAGATATGGTGCCCGGCCCTCAGTTGTATCAAAAGAAAAACGAATCGCCTATAGGTATTATATTCTTTGGCACATCAACATACGCTGCTGAAGAAGCTATGGATATATTGAAAGAGAAGAAAGTATCGGTTGATGCATTGCGTTTAAAATCGTTCCCGTTCAATAAAACGGTAGAAGCGTTTATCAATTCGCATGACAAAGTATTTGTGATAGAGCAAAACCGCGATGCACAATTGCGTAGCCTTATGATGATAGAAATGGGTACTGACCCGAATAAACTTATACCTGTGCTGAACTATAACGGTATGCCTATAACAGCTGATAATATTATCAAGCAGATGCTTGCTGTTTTGTCGCCCTCACCTAAATTAACGAAAGTATAGTTAAAAGCTAAAAACTAAAAGTGAAAAATGTTGAGCAGATTTTTAATTCTTAATTTTTAATTCGTAATTGATATGTCATATATCCGACCAAAATTCCGCCATCCGGGCCTTCCTAAAAATGAGTTAGGTTATACTATCGATCATTACGAAGGTGCATTATCTACACTTTGTGCAGGCTGCGGACACGATTCAATAAGCGCAGGTATTGTGCAGGCTTGTTACGAACTTAACATTGAACCACATAAGGTTGCTAAACTTTCGGGTATTGGCTGTTCATCAAAAACACCGGCTTACTTTTTGGTTAACTCTCATGGTTTTAATTCAGTACACGGACGTATGCCTGCAGTTGCAACAGGGGCTAATATGGCTAACCGCGACCTTACCTACATTGGTGTTTCGGGCGATGGCGACAGCGCATCTATTGGAATGGGGCAGTTTGTACACGTAATAAGGCGTAACCTTAAAATGGTTTACATAGTAATGAACAACGGTTGCTATGGCTTAACCAAAGGACAAGATTCTGCTACTGCCGACCAGGGGTCTAAAAATAAAGCAGGTTCAGTAAATGGTTTCCAGGCTATTGACCTTGCCAGCCTTGCTATTGAATTGGGCGCTACTTTTGTGGCACAGAGTTTTTCGGGCGATAAAACACAATTGGTGCCGCTTATTAAAGCTGCTATGAAACACAATGGCTTTGCGTTCATCAATGTTATTTCGCCTTGCGTTACCTTTAATAATAATGTGGGCTCAACCAAATCATACGACTATGTACGCGAACACGTAGAGGCCACATCTACAGTTGACTTTGTTCCGGAAATGAAGACCATAACCACTGATTATGCTGAAGGCTCTGTAAAGGGTGTTAAAATGCATGATGGGTCGGTTATACAATTACACAAGCTTGCAACAGAATGGAACCCGCAAGATCGCTTGTCATCTATTACTGCTGTACAAAAAGCTAAACTAACAGGTGAGATACTTACAGGCCTCCTTTACATAAACGAAGAATCGAAGGACCTGCATACCTTAATGGATTCTACCGAAGTGCCGTTAAATACCTTACCTGAATCTATATTATGTCCCGGCAATGCAAAGCTGAAGGATGTTAATGCTGGGCTCAGGTAAGAATTAAAAATTACGAATTAGTAATTAGGAATCACTCACTAATGCGAACTCTATTAAGCATATTCCTTGTTGTTCTTGTTTTTACGAGCTGTTCTAATAATTCAAGCCAACAAAAGACGGAAACTATTCTTAACCAAGATACAGTTAAGGCTAAGAGGCCTATATATATATCAAAGAAAGTACAATATAAGTTTGATGGCCAATGGATAGATACTATAATTTATGTTAATAAAAGCAAAGTTAATGTCTCGATTTCTAATGTTTGTCAGGGAGATTATAGCTTAAAAGATACATCATGTGATAATGATACTTGCTGGGTAAGTCTTTATAGAGAGCAAGTTATACATATTAAAATAATGTCTCCTGAAGAACATCAGGTTACAATAGATAAAGCAATGTTGAAACAAAACAAAGGGGACATAAACTTAGATAATGGATTACTGAGTGTTACAAATATTGATAGCGTTGATAATATAAATGATAAGATTTTATTCTCTTCAGATATTGCACTAAATGCAGGTGATATAATAGTGCACTATTCAATCGATTTAAAGGGAGAACTCAATTTTGTGTATAGTGATTTCTTTTCTCCCGGAGGTGGAGACTAAATAATCTGTAATTACAGTTTCTCCAGCTTCCTCTGTAATGTTTGTTTATCCGTCTTTGTTTTAGCAAGCGATAAAGCTTGTTCTAAATTCATTCGGGCTTTATTTGCGTCTATTCCGGTGTAAAGTTCACCCAGTAAGGTAAAGTAGTAATGGTTGTTGTTTAGCTGAAGTTTTTCGGCTTCTTTTATAGCTTCTGCTTTGCTCTTTACTTTTGATAAAGCAAAGGTTCGGTTCAGGGCTGCAATGGGCGAATATTCAAGCATTAATAACTGATTGTACAGGCTTAAAATGTTTTCCCACTTCTCACTTGTGTCAGCTTTTTGGGTATGCCAATAGGCAATGCCGGCCTCTAAATGATATTTGGTAATGCGTTTACCCTGCGATGCCATGTTTAAAAAGTACATGCCTTTTTCAATCAATTCCTTGTTCCAAAGACTTTCATCCTGATCCTCGTAGAGTATCATTTCACCATTCTCAACTTTCCTGGCTTCGAACCGTGAGGCATGAAAACAGAACAAAGAAAGTAATGCATTAACCGAAGGTGTATTTGTAGGTTCGTTCTCAATAAGCAGGTAAGCCAGGCGCATGGCCTCAAAGCAAAGGTCCTTACGTAAAATGGAATCTTTGCTTTCTGAATAATATCCTTCGCTAAAAAGTAAATAGAGTGTGGTTAAAACTGTTTCTAAACGTTGGTGTATTTCTGCTTCATCGGGCATTTCAATACTTACTTTTTCTATGCGCAGTTTTTCCCTTGCCCTGAAAAGCCTTTTATTTATGGTTTCTTTATTGGTCAAAAAGGCCGTGGCAATTTCGTCAATACCAAAGCCACAAAGTATACGCAAAGCCAAGCCTACCTGGGCTTCGGCGGGTATAGAAGGATGGCAGGTGACAAACAGCATTTGCAACTGGCTATCTGTAATGTTCTTATTCGACATGTCTAATTCTAACTCTTCGCTCCGGGCTGATGATCGTTTTAACTGGGGCTTTATTTTTTCGGCAAATAGTTTGTTGCGCAGCAAGTAATTGTTTGCTTTGTTTTTGGCAACCTGGTAAAGCCATGCTGTCGGGTTTTCGGGTAGACCTTTATAGGTCCACGATTCAACCGCCGTAAGAAATGTTTCACTCGCTATATCTTCAGCCACCTCTATATGCTCAATACCGAACAACTTGCATAGTACCGAAGTTATTTTTCTGAACTCAGTACGGAATAAATGGGGTATAAGTTCCTGTTGTTCCATGAAAGTAAAAGCCTTTGTGGAATTACAAAGGCTTTTATTGGGTTACGATTTTATAGTTTGCTTACTTCTCTTACTTCTACATTGCCACCAACGCTTAATACGGGGCAGCCTTTTGCAATTTCCATAGCTGCATCATACGAATCGGCTTTAATAATAGAATAACCTCCCAGCGATTCTTTTATTTCGGTAAAGGGGCCGTTGGTTATTACATTGTTGGGCCTTATCACCTTACCTGTGTTCTCTAGTCGATTGCCACGATCAGCTAATTTGCCCTGTGTTGATATGCCGGCAATCCAATCCATCCAGCGTTTGGTCATGGCTTGTGCTTGTTCAGGCGTTGCAACAGGCATATTGCTATAATCCATTCTGAATACTAACAAAAAGTCTTTCATAATGTGAATGTTTTAAAATTGTTTTTTTTGTTCATTTGAATTAACGAGTGCCATCTCTGTGCGCTATCTGGCGCACTTCTACGCTATTGCCCTCACCTTGTAATACTGGGCTTCCTTTGGCAAACTCTATGGCTTCTTCAATAGAATCAGCTTTTACAATCATATAACCGCCAAGTGTTTCTTTGATGTCGCCAAAGGGGCCATTGATAACCGTAATCTTGTCTTTTTTACGGGTAACTACGTTAGCACCGTTAAATAGCAGGCCATTGCCACCTACGTATTTGTTTTGTGCAGCTATACTGCCTATCCAGTCCATGGTTTGTTTCATCCAAACCTGCATTTGCTCAGGCGATGCAATTTTGCTACCGTCCTGGTGTCTTAGAATTAACATGAATTCTTCCATTTTTTTTTGTTAATAGTTAATGAATATATGAATTATATAGCTATGACAATCGGGTATACCTTATTTGGACATTTTCTTTTTATAAATATCGCAAATCATTTCCGAATGTATGTTCAATCCTATGTTAGTCATATTATACAAATGCTCACTGGCTACCAACCAAACTATTTCACATATCTCGCGCTCGTTGTAGTGTGCAGCCAAGCGTTTAAATGTTTCCGGGTTAACTGTTTTGTTTCGGGTTAATTCAGTTGCATAATCAAGCGCGGCTTTTTCGGCAGTAGTAAACAAAGTGCTGCTTACGTAATTATCCAGTGCATCGAGCTTAGCTTCACTGAATTTAGCTTTTAAGGCAGCCCATCGGCTCATATCAATGCAAAAAAGGCAAATATTTACCCGGGCAACTTGCTGGCGTACAAGTAAGGCTGTCTCTGCTTTTAAAATCAGTTTTTTATCAAGTTGTGAAACTTTACCATAGAACATACCGAAAGCATTGGGTAGCCTTGCCGCATGTACTGATAAAGGAGCCAGTACTTTACCGAACTGTTTGCGGGTAAAATAAAAGACCATTTTCATAATAAGGTTGTCCGGCTTTTGAACAGGTGGTAAAAAGGTATCATTCATAGTATTTGTATTAATTGGTTCAATACTATGACAAATGAAATCTTTGGGATTGGACAAATAGAAGGGAATATTTTTTCTGAATCTGTATTATGCCCCGGTAATGCAAAGCTGAAGGATGTTAATGGCTTGGTTGAGGTAAGCAGGAGATGTTTGTTTTCCTTAGCCACAAAAGCTCAAAATCACTAAATCCCACAAAATAATTTGGTGTGTATTTCTTCGTGCTTTTGTGTTTTGGTGGCTGTGTATTACTTTTTACTTTTAGCTTTTCACTTTTAACTCTGGTTCTGGTACACTTACCGCCAACATTGGTACTATCAGCAACACACCATAGGTGAGTGTCTTAAAATAGAAATAGTACGCATTAAATTCTCCCAGTAAAAAATTTAGGTTACACAGCAAAAATGAAAGTGCAAATGCCGCTATACTTAGCCTGTACTTCAGCTTCGACATGGTTTTGTAATGCGTTATAAAATGGTAATAGATATAACAAAGTGCAGGCGCTACCAATAAAAATGAATAGAACTGCTGGTGCGGAAAGAGTAGGGGAGTAATAAGCAGGAAGTAAGATACTTCCCAGAGCCTGTGCGTTTTTGTAACCTGCTTTACAAAAGGCCACGTACGCAAAAAGTAAAGCGAAAAAGCCATGAACAATAAGCGCACCCCGTTAATTACGTAGCCTAATTGTGTAATGCTAATGTTGGCAATGTTCCTCGGCATTTGCAGGTCGTTTACCGATGGCTTGCGGTAAACAAGTAATGTAGCAAGCCATGTAGTAAGGCTGTTAAATCCTTCTTCTTCGGTATCAGCAACATGCTTCTGGTTCATAGGGTTTATCAGGTTCCACCAGCTTGATAAAAGGAAACTATTTCTTGCTGCACCAATAATTATTACCGGTAGTTCCAGCAATACACCATAAAACAAAAAGATGAAAAAGGTGGCTATAAATTCTCTGCGGTATATCAAATAAGGAATAAATAGAATAGGTAGTAGCTTAAAGTTAATGGCTATTGTAATCAGCAGTGCGCCTAATATCTTATTGCCTTTCCATATCCGCTCCAGCCCTTCCAGGATAAGATAAAGTATAAGTATAGTTATTTGCTGACAGTCGATATTTTGCAAAACCAATTTAAAGCATGATAAGGTGCAAAGTCCTAAAAAAATCCATTGTTGTTTGGTGGGTAAAACTTTCAAGTCGAAATAACTGCTAATGATTTTTATTATGCGAATAAGGCAAATGAAATTGACAAGCAACCAAATAAGTTTTGCAAAGTAGATTGGCAAAAAACTAAGCGGGTATATAATACAGGCGAACAAAACTGAATAGTAATAATGGTAGCCATCAACATATGTAAGCGTGTACATATCCTTGCCTGCAAACATATCTTTTGCTGCGAGCATGTATATGTAAAAATCATACTGCCCTCGGGCTGCAATGGCTATGTATGCAAGCGATATAACCAAAAGAGCAAGTAATACGTACTTATTCTTCAGTTTATCTAATACACTTGCATTTTCAATCATGCTGTTTGTTTATTGTCCGCAAAAATCGCCGCTTTCAATAGTAAGCTCGGCTGCAAAGTTGGCTATAATTCCTTCTACGGGTTTTAGCTGCGTGCTTACCGTATTCAGGTAAATACGGTTAAGATTAAGCAATAGGCAAATATTGCCCCATTTCAGCGGGAACTTCTTCCGCATATCAGCAGCAGTAGCATCAAGCTTTGGCCGGAATGAGTACCAGGCCTTTTCTTGTATCTTATCTACTATTTTTTGCCCGAATAGCGAAGTAGTTATGGCTAGCAATGTATTTTGAGAACTTGGCACCATAGTTACATTCTTAAAGTAAAGCGTATCGTTCTTTACTACAGGTTGTGCCGTTAGCATTATATCGCCCGATACAGTAAAGCTTAACAGAACATGTGCCACGCCAGCAAGGTGCATTTTAATAGTTACCATGCTATCTTTAATATGTATAAAAGGACTTTCTACATACAAGTCTTTGTAAGCATCATCACAGTCTGAATTTTGGCAAGGATAATACTTGCCGTAATTAGGTGCAAAGTATTGCTGATAAAGCTGATTTTGTAATTCTAAGGCAGGTATAAAAACGGGCAGTTTTATAATCTGTTTGGGTTTAATGGTATCGCCTGCAAGCGTAACCTGCACACCATTGTTGTTTTGCCCGCTTTGTTGCAGGTTATGAGTGCTTTTACAGCCACTCAGTGCGTAAACAACAAAAAATAAAATAACCAGTCTTTTCATTTGCCTCTAATCATCACAAAAGTATATTAAAACGTATTACAATGAATGGAACACTGGTGATACGGATATAACAGAGAACCACGGATTAAATCAGTGAAGATCCGCCTAATCAGTGTCATCTGTGTTCCATTGTAGTTCTGTGGCAATCATTTATCCTCTATATTCGCAGCTATGAAGAAGATACTTGGCCTTTTGTTTTTTGTTTTAGTATTTACCTGCTTGCATGCAAGTACAATTCAGGCTCCGCCCGATAGTATCACTGATTCATGGTCGGTTATATATAACGGTAAAGAGATATTGGCTTACAAGATAAATGACCTGCCTACTTACCTAATAGATAGTATTGCAGATAGTGCTGTTATAACTATAGATTATTACACCGAACACCCTTGTCCTAAATGCCAGAGCCGTTTGGAGTTTAAAGATGAAAACGGAACGAAACTGGCAGCAGTGCAAAAGGAAGGCTTTGGTGATGGGGAGCCTTTCCGCTTACCGGGTAAGCAGTTCAGGCAACTGATGCGCAACCACAAATTATATCTTTTCTTTTCGGCTAATCCTGATGGCTGGGGCAGGTGGATTATGCTGGGAGTGGTGAAGACTGCTAAGTAGTCATAAGTCGATAGTCGTAAGTCAATTAGTGATTTTTATTCCTGGTTTTTTATTGTTATATTTGAGATGATAAAACCACCTCAATGAAAAAACTACTATTACTATTTTTTGTTTCTGTTTCACTGTTATCTTTTTCGCAAAAGTGGTGTTCTCCGGGTTCGCAGTGGTATTATGGCTCAACACCTGCATATAATACAACATCAGCTGGTTATATTCAAATTAGCAATACAGGCGATACGGTAATAAATTCAACCACATGTAATAAACTGGTAAGAACATGGTATTGGTATGACGAATTGAATAAGAATTATCATAATGAAGTATTAGGCGAGTCATATACCTATGCAGACCCGAATGTAATTTATGTATTTGGCCGGAATAATGCTTTTGATACCCTTTACGATTTTGGCGCAACACCCGGAGAAAGGTGGACTGCTTATGGTCCCATTTATTATGGAAACAAATGTGATTCGACTGGAATTGTCAGGGTTGATAGTATTGGTGCCACTAAAATTAACGGCCTGACACTAAGGTATATTTGTGTAAGTATAATTGATACCGAACAACATTGGGGACTAAGTAGTAAAATAGTAGAAAAAGTTGGACCTATAAAAGCATTAGGTGTTAACCCGTACCAATCTATGTTATCGTATATGTTTCCACAAAAATTTGATTACTGTGGCATGCAAATTGATGCAATTCAGGAAGGAGCTGATTTTAGATGTTATTCTGATAGTAGCGGATTCTCCTATAAGGGTGATACAGTAACTGTTGCTTGCGATTTTATCCTCACAAGCATTTTGTCATTAGCTAATTCTCAATTTATTAATGTTTCTCCCAACCCCTCCAATGGTAAATTCATTTTACAAATATCAAATAATGAATACCGAATGACCAATGCTGAAGTATATAATGAACTGGGCCAGCAAGTCTATTCACAGCCCCTTCGACAAGCTCAGGGTGACAATACAATTGATTTAAGCAATCAACCTGCGGGTATTTACTTGTATAGGGTTATTTCAGATAAAGGAGAATATATTGCGAGTGGGAAATTAGTGATTGAGTAAAACCTCTGCCACCAAAACACAAAAACACCAAAAAAACTGCACACTAAATTTTGTGGGATTTAGTGGCAAGTATCTCAACCTCAATCTTAACCTATACCTTAACCTAGTTCGACAATATCTTAAACTCCGTTCTACGGTTCATTTGCCTGCCTTCGTCGGTATCGTTGGTGGCAATGGGGTTGTCTTTGCCATAGCCTTTTGCTACCAAACGGCCTTTATCAATGCCATTGGTTATTAAATAATCTACCACCGATTGTGCCCTTGCCTGTGATAGTTTTGCATTGTATTCTGCGCTGCCTTTGTTATCGGTAAAGCTGGCTATTTCTACTTTCAGGGCAGGGTTCTCTTTCATCAGGCCAATCATTTTATCGAGCTCCGATGTCGATTCACTTTTTAATGTTGCCTTATCAAAGTCGTAAAAAATATTATTCAGTACTATGTTCTTTCCAACTTCTATCTTCTTCAGTTTTATTATCAGGTTAACCTCGTTATAGTTTGCTGTATCGGGCAGGTTAAAATTCTCGGAATGGAACAGGTAGCCGGGTGCACTTACGTTTATGCCGTAGTTCTTTCCGGCAGGCAGCGATACCATAAAGTTACCGGTGCTGCTGTTGCTGGTTAGTTTAGTTACCTGCGTTTTTTTCTCAATATCAAGTATCTCTATGGTGGCTTCAACCGGCTTAGATGTTACTTCGTCAATTACTACTCCCTTTAACAGAGTGAGCCTTGGCCAGCCACTTTTCTTGTTCACTTTTAGTTGAGTAAATGTAACCTGATATAGATCCTGCTCGCCCATACCACCAGCATGCGATGAGGAGTAATAGCCGGTTTTACCATCGGCTTGCATTACAAAAAACACATCATCATCGGTAGTATTAATAGGTGCACCCATGTTTACAGGCTCGCTCCATTTTCCGTCTACATAATCTGAACGGAATACATCATACCCTCCAAAACCACCATGCCCCTTCGAACTGAAGTATAAGGTCTTTCCATCCGGGTGTATGTAAACACCTTCTTCATCATCGGCTGTGTTGATAGGTGCGCCAATGTTAATAGCATTGCCCCAGTTGCCATCGGCACCGCGCTCACTGTAGTAAATATCTTTCCCACCAAGGCCACCCGGACGGTCGCTCACAAAGTACAAAGTCTTACCATCGGGCGATAAGCCTGCCTTTGTTTCCTGGTATTTGACTGTATTAATTGGCTCCGGCAGCTTTACAGGCTCTCCCCAATCATCTCCGGTAAGGGTACTCAACCAAATATCTCCGTTCTTTTTATTGTCGTCGCGGTATATAAATAATTGCTGTCCGTCGTTCGATAGCGCCAGTGGGCAGTCCATCCGGTCTTCGGGGTTAATAGTCGTAGGTAATATTTTCGGAGCCGACCATTTTTTTGTCTTGGTGTTGAAATCCGATTCGTAAATATGTTCCAGTGATTCTTTCTTTTTGGCTATTTCTTTTGGCGTTGCCGGCCTGCGCGAAGCAAACATAAGCACCAGACCATCAGCCGATATTACAGGATCGTAGTCGGAAAAGGTAGAGTTAAGGGCTCTTAAATTGGTAATGGTAATTTTTACCGAGTCGTTCTTGGCCGGAGCAGTCTTTTTTTGCGGCACTGGTGGTTTTTTCTGCTGTGCAAGGGCAGTTATGTTAAGTAAACAAGAAATAAAGAGGAATAAAGCGCTGTAATGTTTTTTCATAATGTTTTGATAAAACGGTTCAGCCAAGGTGAATCAAAGATAAGAAATTAGTTTGTTTCAGATGTGAATGATGTAACTTATTCAGCATGTAATATAAGCCCTACATGTTTAAAGCTCAGCACCTTTGTTGCGTTGCGAAAATTCATTCACAACATAAAAAAAGTGAAAATGAAAAAAATAAGATTATTAATAGGCGGATTACTTTTGGTAATTGCCGGAACAACGGTACACGCGCAGGTATCGGTGCAGATTGGTGTTACTCCTGCCTGGGGCCCTGCTGAATCATCGGGTGTAAGGTATTACTACTTACCCGATATTGAAGCGTATTACGATGTAAACGACGGGACCTACATTTATATGAATGGTGGAAAATGGAGGCATTCGAGAGATTTGCCTGCTGCTTATGCCAATTATGATCTTTATGGCGGGTATAAAGTAATGCTTAACGATTACCATGGCGAAAGGCCCTATGATAATTTCCGTAGTCATCGCAGAAGTTATCCTAAAGGGTATAACCGCGGCCACGAACAAAAAACCTATGGACACAGGCCCGACAAAGGCGAACATCATGATGAAGGTAATCATGGCCACGAAGGACATGAAGACCACGATGGTCATAAGTAATATTTAATCCCCGCAAACTATCCTGCTCAGCTTTTATTTTAAGGCGAGCGGGGTAGGGTGTGTAAGTAATTAAGCTCTAATAGGCTTTATTAAGCCAAGGCCATAATTATAGAAATGCGGTAGTTAGAGCGTGAAGTGTCTCTTGATTAAATAATAAAGACAAACTACTCCGCATAGAATAATAATAAGTCCACCCCAAATATGTTCAGCATTAAAAATCTGAGAGTAAATCGAGGCATTTTTTTCTTTAAAATCTTTACGTACATCTTTAATTGAGTCTTGCAGAATATATGTGCCGATAAGTATAAAAGCGATTGAGAGAATCAATAAGGAAGTAGGTGTAATGGGAATGTATGAATTGCGAGGAATAATCCACACACTAAGTATAATCACGAGGAAAATAAATAAAATACCTAATAGTGGTGGAAATCTATTATTCATTGTCCATCAAAGTTTTTATTTCTGCGGCGCTCTTTTTGCAGCTGTATAGGTGGCAAAGTACCCGCACTCCTGTATTATTTCCTGGTAATACTTAGTACTTGTGTAATCTGCTTTAAGTTCACTGAAATATTTCCCCGATTTAAAATCGCCTTTATAGTTTTTAGGTTTATGGCAAAAGAAATAATTCTGTTCGCATTTGGCACACATAAAGCAGCACATGGCTTTAAACTCAGGGTCGGTAGATAGGTTCATTGCCTTGTCGTAGTAGTCTTGGGCTTTTTGGCAACTCATAAATGCCGAAACTGTATCGCTAAAACCACCATAATCGAAACCGGCTTCACTCATATGTGTCGCTTTAGTTTCGTACAATATCCGGCTATTACCAAAATAGCTCATATTATAATACCCGTTAGCGAGCATAAAATAATCCTCGGCTGAGCTTTTAGAATTTTTTGCGGCTTTCTTTTCGAGCTCAATCATTTTTTGTATGAACTCTTTTTTTGAATATTCGGTTTTGTTTTTAATAGCAGCATCACTATCGTGATTGTCGTTTATGTGTATAACAAAGGGGTCGGCGTTTAAGTATTCTGTGCCAGCACCTTGATCATCGTTAAGTTTTACCAGTGCATCATCAAATTTAAAGTGATAAAGCAGGTCAACGGCCTCCATTTCTATCAGGTCGAACCGGGTGTAATGAAACTCAGTCAGTGCGTAGCTTTCAAGTGGAGTTTTATAGTTTTTATCCATTAATGTAATAATTGAACTGAGCAAAGTGCTGTTAATATCGCCATTATAGGGCAGGTCGTGCTTAAAGCAGGCCGCCAGTACCTCGTTACCAGCAATGGCATATTTGTTTGACAGATTATCCATAACGTATGCATACGCAAAACCCTTCCTGAAGGCTGTGTCATGTTTATCTTCTGCTAGCCATTTTAGTTCAGGCACAATACCATCTTCAAAATTTTTGTCAGATGCTTTACCGTGTCTTAACTTATCGAGAAGCATAATGAGCCTGACCTCATCTTGCACTAGGGCATTTATGGCATTATCTTTTCCGGCTTCCGCTTTTGTTTTATCTAAATACTTCTGAAAGTCATTGTTGCCTTTTGCCCAATCCAGGTAACCTGTTGCAAGATCCCATTCATAGGGCTTTGCAGTATTGCCTTTATCGGCAACCGATCTGATAAAATTAACCAGATTGGTATTTATCGTGTCTCCATCTATATCCGAAACGCTGGCCTGTGGTGTTTCTTCATTCAGGTCGGTCTGGTTCAGGAATTTTTCTTCCTCAGTATTTACAGCACGCGTTAGCAACAGGTCGAGCATGTCTGATTTCGGGTCAAGTGCATATATTTCCTTCATGGCACGGAAGGGATCTTTATAAAAGCCCAGCATCTGCCACAATACTGTTTTCTCTCGTATGTTCTTTGCCATTGCAAGGGTTTGTGCAAAGTCTTTCTCTTCCTGTGGCTTAAAACTAAAGTAACAGGCTTCTTTCATATAGTCAGACTGCCCATATATAACAGAATACAAATAATTGGCTGTAACCAAGTCGCCTTTTTTATTGGTGGCCCCTGCCAGATACCCCATAGATCTGTACTTTATGCTATTATCGGTGGCTTCCAGTATAGTCTTCTGGCTGGTATAGAATTCGGTGCATTTATCATAATCGCGCCCCATAAAATACAAGCGCAACACCTGAAATGCATATCGCTGACGGACAAAATCGCTGCTAGCATTGCCTATTTGTTTTATTCCGCCTTCTTCAAGTTTTGCCATACTTGCTTTATCATTCCGCGGGTTGTTGGCTTTGTTTTTTTCTTCATCGCCCCACCATTGTTGTACATAGGTTGAATAGGTTTCGCAGCGCTTTGCAAATCCTGCATAATACAGGAAGTCGAGTGCTGAACGGGTATCGACAATTTTCAAAACCGAATTGTTTTTTAGTTTATTGCTTATAGGGTAGCCCGGCTTTTTTATGGAAAAAATGAGTGTGTCAATTTCTCCGAGCCTGGAACTGTACAAAATGTATTTCAGATCTTTTTCTGCAACTGCATTCTTAAAATAGCCCGTCCATTCCTCAATATTAATATCGTTAAAGTCGGTAGTGTAATCACTTTTATAATCAGCCTGGTAAAGGGGGTAGTATGAACGGAAGAACTCATAACATTTTTTATTATGCGTTATTTCAGGGGCAAAGAATGAGTTGGGGTATGGAGATACTTCTACATCAATGCATGCAAGCATTATGACTGCTATAAGTATTACTAGACTAACGGGAAATAGTGTAGATCTTTTCAAGGTCATTTTTGTCGTATTTTAAAAGGTATAACGAATCATAGTCGAATAAGCTTACGGTGCGGTTTTCATTTTTCAGGTAGTTACTTACATTGGTAGCGGCAGTCTCGCAAATAGCAGGTGTTATTTCTTCCAGTTTTACGGTGTCGCTTTTCAGAAAATACTTGCCATGCAGTAAAAACGAACCGCGTGAAACAAATATATTATTTCCAGATGATGCGAACATGATGGTATCTGCAAAGTCTTTATCAGTGGCCTTTTCAATAATATCTTTTACCTGTCCATCCCGCACGCATACCGCCCACGAGAATACGGGTAGCGCCACATCGAGTGGCAGGCTGTAATCGCTCACATAGCGCACATAGCCATTGGCGTCTTTACTGTTGTAAATAGAATTGTAGCCCGCAACTGTATTTATTCTGCCCATATTATAGAACATAAGCATACCTCTGTCAACAGGCGGCACACCGGTTCTGTCGGCATATTTTACCTGGTGCAGACGTATAGTGGCAGATAGTATTTTGCCTTCAGCATTTAATTTGCCATGCAGGAAGTTCAGTAACTTAAAGTACTTGTTGCGTGTGGCATCGGTCCAGTCACAATCGAACTGCAGTTCTTTATTCGTTATTTTGTTCTCGGTTGCAATATGTTCCACTTCATCATAAATATGTGTGGCAAGGACATTAATACTATCGAAGTATGCTTCCTCTAATACTTTGTTCGATATAAATACCACAGGTACATAGGTAAATTTACTGCTTGGTTCTCTTCCGAATTTTATTTCATCTACCGGTTGGGGCTTGCTTAGTTGCTCGTTCCAGGTAACATCAAAAAAATGCAGGTATAGTTTATCAACGCCTGCATCTTTCAAATAGCGTACATCTTTATCCGGCAGACTGAAGTTGCTTCGCCAGTAATAAAAGGCCCTGTCGGGCTTATGGTTGGCATGTTTGCAGGAAATAATAAAAACCAATACAACAACAGATAGGATAGGGGCAAGGTATTTTTTTATCTGCATCATTTATGCTTGTTTCACTAGTCCGTAATAATGCAGATCGATAAGTTTTCCGTCAGCTTTTCTAAAGTCGCTGCGCAGAATGCCTTCCCGCAAAAAGCCATTCTTTATAGCTACACGCTGGCTTGCCGGGTTATCAATGGCAGCGCGTAAAAAGAGTTTGTTCATTTTCAGGGCATCAAAGCAATAGGTAATTGTAAGCTTCAACGCTTTCGATACAATACCTTTTCCTTCGTAATGTTTATCAATGTAATAAGCAATCTCGGCTTTTGGTATTTTCCATTCAATGTTTTTTATGAAGGTAAAACCAATGGGCTTTTCTGTTTTAGTGTCAATAATTAACCATGTATAGGCTTCTTTTTTTTCTAGCTGTGCTGTTTTTAGCTTAATGTACTCCGCAGTATCTATAAGCGAATGTATTGAGCCTACTGCTAGTGGGAAGTAATCGATCAGCCTTGGTTTATTGGTCATTATCAGTTCGAATACCGATTCGGCATCTTCTGATAAAGGTGGGCGTAGGATGTAATGGTCGAACTTCATTATAAAATAGAAATGAAGCCGTAAATATAAAAATAGATAGGATTGCTTTACTTCAGCACCACTCTGCCGCAGGCTATCATGTCGTTCTGTTCGCCTACTACTTTATAAATATACAAGCCGGCTGCCTGGCTGGTCATATCTACTGTAAGAGTTGAATTAACAACAGAGGATTGGGCATATACCCTTTCACCGAGAATATTATAAATGGCAACATTCACTTTTTCACTTCCTGCAATTGATTCGCCATTATCTATCAGCATAAAGAACCTGCCATTGCTTGGGTTAGGGAACACCGATGCGTTTATACTTGCTTTGTTAACTGTATTTATGCTGGTAGGACTAGTGTAATACGATGCAAGATGGTTGGCCGCTATGCCACCTGCGCTGTCGAATTGTCCGCCCAGATAAAGGGTGTTGTTATAAACAGCCAACGCCAACACATTACTATTTGTACCTGTGCCTAAATCGTCCCAATTATTGCCGTTCCATACTGCAATATGATTTGTAAGAACTCCACCTGCAGTTATAAATTGGCCGCCTGCATATAAGTTACCTGCATAAACAGCTAACGAGGCTACATTATTATCGGTGCCAATACCAAGGGCAGACCATCCTGCACCATTCCATTCGGCAATGTTGTTTACTATTTTTCCGCCTGCCATTGTAAAGTTACCGCCTGCATAAAGTGCATTATTGTATACAACAAGTGAACTTACAAAGCCGTTCACGCCTGTGCCCACTTCTTTCCATTTAGTGCCTGTCCATTCGGCTATGCCACTTGCCGGTATACCACCGGCACTATCAAACGAACCACCTACATATAAACTACTATTAAACACAACCATTGCCTGCACATAACCATTAACACCAGTGCCTGCAACCGACCAGTTTGTTCCATCCCATTGGGCAATATAGCCAACATGCTTTCCGCCTGCGCTATCAAAGCCACCACCTACATAAAGGTTTCCGTTATAAGTTGCCATTGCATAAACAATAAGGTTGGTACCTGTACCAAGTTTGGTCCATATACCACCTTCTGATAATGCTGCTATATTATTGGCAGTGTTGCCACCTGCTTTATTGAATAAACCACCGGCGTAAAGCTGCGAATTATAGGAGGCAATAGACCAGACACCTGCATTTGAAATACCTGAGGCCACACTTTGCCAGGTAGATCCATCCCATAAAGCTATGCGGCTGGCTTGCGAACCACCTGCATTGGCAAATGAACCACCTGCATAAAGGTCTGTCCCGTAAGTATAGAGTGTATTAACCGATTTATCGGTACCGCTTCCTACTGAATCCCAGGCTTGTGAATGTGCAAAAGAGGGCATCAGGAAAAGCCCCGCAGTTATTGAAAGTGTGAGTCCTAAAGTCGCGTAAATCCTTTTCATAGTAGAGCATTGTCTTGTGTATACGTAGCTAAACCGTTATTTGTTACGCTATTGGGGCATGGGTGTGTTAACAAATGTTAAATAGTTTTTCAACAGAATGTATAATAGGCTGGTTTATAGCTCATTTCAAGGTATGGGTTTTCTTAACGAAATGGGGTGTATAAAGCAGAAAACCAGGTAGATATGGCCGTTAAACCATAAAACCTACCTGGTTTTGTTAAATAGTAAACAAAAGGCGATTTACAGCACCTCTATCTTACCACGTATGATATAAAGTTGCAGTATTTCCTTTTTGTGGATGTTAGAAGGAGCAAACTTAGGGTTCTCACTCTTCAGCACCAGCTTGTTGTTATCAGTAGCATGGGGGGTAACGTACTTAACCACGCAATAATCGGGGGTGATAACTACATAAGGCTCACCATGCATAATAAGGTTCTTGTCCTGTATATGTTTACATACTACTATATCGCCACTGCGGTAACGTGGGTACATGCTGTCGCCCGAAACGCGGAGTGCCAGTGTACAATCAACAAAATATGGAATAGTAATAAAATAGGCAGGGTTAACCACGTTATCGCCGAATTTCTTTATCATGCCGGCGCTAAGGTGTGCATCATAGTATGGTATCTTTTGAGCCACGTTCATTTTAATGCCCTTGTCCTTGTTCTGGCTCTGTTCAATAAGCTTGCCCTGCTTCTCGTCCATAAACATAGGTGGCTCATTGTTGAATATGTAGTTTTTGTTTATACCATAGGTATCGCATATCTTATGTATCCACTTAAGCGGTGCATTTTGTCCGCCCGAACGAATACGGCTGAAAGATTGTGGTGCATAGTTGATTTTTTTTGCAACCTGGTACATACTTATCCCTTTCTGTTTCTTCAGTGTATCAAGGGCTTCAAGTAATCTTTTAGTGTCTGGTGCTGTTTTCATGCGGTTGGGTTGTTGATAAATAGTTAACTAAAATGTTTATTAGTAGTAAATTATATGTTTATGTTTGCATTCACAAATTATTGCACAAATATAAAAATATTATTTACATATAACCACCCACGTTAAGAAAATGTTAACCCCCGGAATCAATTAAGAATTAAGAATTAAAAATTACGAATAAAAAACGTAAGCCCGTAGCAACCACCCTCAGCCTTAACCTCAATCTCAACCTTAATACCACCACAATGACCATAACACTAGTAAGGGAGACGCATCCCGAAACTCAAAAAGTACGCTATTCTATCGAGAAGAACGGGCTGTTTGTAGATGGCACACTAACCATTAACGAAGATGCTGCCCGCCGTATGTATAATGCCGCCAAAAAATCGGGTGGTAACAGCATATGGGAAAAAGAAATTATAGAATCGGCAGAAACTAAGTAGTAAACAAATTATTAAAATAATAGACAATTAACAATGTGAAATGATGAAGTATGGAATTTTTTTGAAAAGAACAGATGGTACCTATAAGGTATCGGGGTACGAATGCAGAACCGAAGAAGCATCGAGGCAACTGGCGCTATACCTGTTCAGGCATTACCCGGTAAGTTTTTCCGATGATGTGTTGGCTGAGAACGGTGATACCGAAAAAATATTGAAAGATGCCCGCAACGGCCTTATTGTATGGCGAGAGGGTGATATGGAATGCAAAATGCCTGAAGGATTCTTTTATGTGAATGAAGATAAAGTTGAAGCAGACAAACAAGAGAAATGGTGGGAAAGCTGCCTGCCACAATCTAAGCGAATGGTAATAGAAGTGGATATAAAAGACGCCTACAAGAAAGGCTTTGGCGAAGGCTATGCCAAAGGCATTGAAGAAGGCAAGGATGAAGGCTACCGCCAGGGAATACATGATTTTGTTTGCCAGGTACAACTCAATTAAATACAAGTAGATAGTCGTAAGTCATTAGTCATAAATAAGTACCCCAAAATAATAACTATAACACTTACAACTATCGGCAAACGACTAATGACTTACGACTATCGACTTATGACTAACATGACTCCCTCCTTTCTTTTTTACTCGCAGGATTTTTTGATAGGTACCCTCACCCTGCCAATGGAAGATAGGGGCAAGTATATTACCCTGTTATGTTGTATGCATGAGCATGGGCGGCTTACAGAACAAACTGTAATTAATCTTGTTGGCGAAGTATCAGAAAAACTGCGTTCTAAGTTTAAAACAGATGATAATGGACTATGGTATAACCAACGATTAGAGAAAGAAATAAAAGACAGGGAGAAATTTGTAAGATCAAGGCGCAATAATGGAAAAAGGGGAGGACTTAAGAAAAAAGTAAAAATCCCTTCCCGTCAGACTGAGCTTGCTGAGGTGTTCACCAAAAGTGAGACAAAGAGGCTTCGGCAGGTTCAGCATGACAATAATGACAACGATTTATTTGGCTCCAAACCACTAATCCCCCCTATGGAGGGCTTAAGGGGGGCTGTACCCTTACCAGAGCAGGTAAAAGCTTGTTTTATAACATATGGCCTTTCACCTATTGAAGCGGAATATGAAACATTAAAGTTTATGGCCTATTACACCGGTTCAGGCTGGAAAACGAATAAAGGGAACCCTATAATAAACTGGAAGGCAGCAGTGGCCAACTGGAACACCCGTCGCAATCAATTCACTAAAAATAAACAACCTAAAACACTAACTGAACAATGGCTGGAATAACACAAAAGCTGATGCGCCAACTGGCCGATAGCAGCATACTAAAGAGGTTTAATACTACCGAACGCTCACTGCTGCAAAACACAGAGGGTAAAAAGATTTACGATTGTACCGATGGGGAATTAAAGCAGATGCTTGCCTACTGTTGCCTTATGGTTGGTATTGACCGTCCACCGGGCGATGATAAAAAGATGGTGCTTATTTCCTTTCTGCGGAAGTATCATGGGGTGCTTAGTAATAAGCAGGTAGCACAGGCATTTGAGTTGGCTGCTGCCGGTGAATTAGGTAACGATGCACAGGCGCACTACAATAATATATCGCCTATGTATGTAAGCACAGTAGTACGTGCCTATATGCAAAAACTAAACGGAGTAAAAAGCCGTTACGAGTTTAAGAAAAAGGCCGATACAGCCCCTGTAAGCAGCCCAGAAGCTTATTATAAGCGACTGGTTAAAGTTACGGAAGAATATAATGTAATACCTGTGTTCTGGGCCTGGGATGATGTGTATGAATACTTGTGCCAGGTGGTATCTGGCCTTAACCTAACGGCATCGGCAGAAGAAAAGAAAGCTTCGGTAATAAAGTACTTACGGGAAAAATACCCGAAAGCAACACTACAGGTGTTGAATAAATAAAAGTTGTTCTGTAATGCGATTATACAGTCATCTGTTTTAGATAAAAGTATTACCATAATTGAGGGTGGAGGATATGATAAGAAGAGAAATTAAAAAATTATATATGGAATGTGGAACAATGCAACGGACTATTTACAATGGCTATACACGGCCTATGAGCAATTCAATGCCTCGAAATATGTGTATGATAAAAAACGGACAAAAATATTTTATAACAAACCTTACTGGAACAGAAGGTTCAAAAAGGAAATAGAACAGATGGAATGTATTGTGAATGGCGTAAAAAAGAAGGAATGTGCCTGAGGCTTGTTATTTTATAACCACCATCTTTTTGCAGAGTTTTATATCTGCAGTAGTAATGCTGCAATAGTAAACACCGGCAGGCAGGTCGTCATTAAACACATAACTATTTTGCCCTACATTTTTAAAGCCCAGGTTTTTCGATTCTATTTTTTGTCCCATGGCATCATAAATATCGAGTATAACATTGCGGCATGGGCGCTGCAAAATATAGCCAA
>Ga0207054_1132_pt2 | contig 21268 bp, 17 predicted proteins | sample Alteio_BWMinCont_60_FD_153288 | JGI IMG/M metagenome (GOLD analysis project Ga0207054, IMG submission 153288) | Enriched cells from forest soil in Barre Woods Harvard Forest LTER site, Petersham, Massachusetts, United States -... | ecosystem: Environmental > Terrestrial > Soil > Temperate forest >... | reverse complement strand
TGATGAATAATGCAGCCAAAATCATTATGGAATATACCGATTTTAGCTGTTTCAGTAAATCAAATACGCAGGTAAAAACCAATATTTGTAAAATATCAAAAGCTGAATGGGAAGTTAAAGATGATGGCATCGTTTTTAAAATATCTGCCGACCGTTTTTTGCGAAATATGGTACGTGCAATAGTTGGCACGTTAATAATGGTTGGCAAAAAAGAAATTGAACCAGACGCCGTAAAGGATATTATCGAAAGCAAAAACCGTAGCAATGCCGGCACATCGGTACCTGCGTGTGGACTGTATTTAACGGAAATACTATATTAGGTGAAAGGCAAAAGGTTAAAGGCGAAAGGTTTATTTGGATTTATAAATTTAAATTTGGCCATTACCCAATAAATAATTCAATAATTCAATAATTCAATAATTCAATAATTATAAATGGCGGAAGTAACCGGAAAAGCGCTTGATTGGAAACTGCTGAAGCGGGTGATGCATTATGTTAAACCTTATAACAGCACGTTTGTCATTTCGGCATTTTTAACCATTTTTTTGGCGGCTTCGGCGTTAGCACAGCCTATCCTAATCCAAAAAACGCTTGATGATTATATTTTAAAAGATAATTTTAACGGCCTGCTTTTTATGGTGGAGCTAATGGTAGGCATGCTTATCATCCAAACTGTCGCACAATATTATCAAACTTACCTTACCAACTCGCTGGGGCAATCCGTTATCCGTGACCTGCGTATCGATATTTTTAACCATATCACCAGCTTGCGGTTAAAATACTTCGACCGTACGCCTATCGGCATGTTGATTACCCGCACGGTATCCGACCTGGAAACTATTGCCGATATTTTTTCGGAAGGGTTAATATCTATCATGGGCGATTTGTTGCTCGTTGTAGCCGTTATCGGGTATATGCTGTTCACCGACTGGAAACTGGCACTCATCACTTTGATTCCGATGCCTTTGCTGCTCGTTTCCACCTATGTTTTCAAAGAAGCCATAAAATCATCCTTCCAGGAGGTTCGTACCCAGGTGGCACAATTAAATACTTTTTTAGCCGAACATATTTCGGGGATCAGCATTGTACAACTTTTTGCCCGCGAAGAACAGGAAATGCGCAAATTTAAAGGCGTTAATAAAAAGTACCGGGATGCCAACATAAGGTCTAACTGGTACTATTCCATCTTCTTCCCTGTGGTCGAGATATTATTCGCCATTTGTATGGCTTTCCTGGTATGGTATGGATGTAAACGTATTTTGTCCGACCAGCAAATGAAATTTCTTTCAGCCAACCAACACGGTATCACACCTGGTGTTATTACCAGTTTTATAGTGCTATTGAATATGCTCTTCCGCCCCATCCGCCAACTGGCCGATAAATTCAACACCCTGCAAATGGGCATGGTGGGCGCCGACAGAATATTTAAGGTTTTGGATACCGATGAAGTGGCTGTTAATACCGGCAAATTAAAACCGGCGCTTTTATCAGGTGAGATAGAATTTAAACATGTTTGGTTTGCCTATAACGATGAAAACTGGGTATTAAAGGACATTAATTTTCATGTGATGCCAGGCAAAACCCTTGCGCTGGTGGGCGCCACCGGGGCAGGCAAATCATCAACGATAAACATACTGAACCGCTTTTATGAAATTGCCAAAGGCAATGTGTTGGTTGATGGCCACGACATCAGGGATTACGATGTAAATTACCTGCGTTCCAAAATAGCCACGGTTATACAGGATGTTTTTTTATTTACGGATACCATCGGCAATAATATCAGCTTAAACAATCCGGCCATTACCCGCGAACAGGTTATTGCCGCCGCCAAAGATGTAGGCGCACATGAATTTATCGAGCGTTTGCCCGGTGGCTATGATTATAATGTGATGGAACGGGGGGCCACCCTATCTGCAGGGCAGGCGCAACTGATCTCGTTTATCAGGGCGCTGGTTTATAACCCCACTATACTGGTGCTGGATGAAGCTACTTCATCAGTTGACACTGAGACAGAGATACTTATTCAAAACGCCATCAGCAAGCTTATGCAGGGCCGCACGGCTATTGTAATTGCCCATCGCCTGTCAACCATTCAAAATGCCGATAAAATTATTGTGCTCGACCATGGTGAGATCAAAGAAATGGGCACGCACCAGGAGCTGTTAAAGATTGAAGATGGTTATTACCGTAAATTATACGACCTGCAGTTTAATTCGGCGGGGATAAGCAGGTAGGGTTTAGTTCATGGTCGATAGTCCATGGTCCATGGCAGCTGCAAATACAAATGGTCCGTTATTCGAATCTGCGGCCCATTGACCCATTCATATCTTCTCAAATACAATATTCCTGATCCTTCCGCCCGACAGTTTAAATCCTATCACTTTATTTTGGCCATTCCTGTAAAAGGCCATACTCCCACCGGCAGCGCTGCCAAAAGTATCCGTGGCGATCATATCCGGGCTCAAATTAAAATCACCAAGCCGCATATGGTGACCAACCAATCTGCCCTTCTCTAAAGTAATGCGATAGGTGGCTTCCAGTTCTTTACTATAATACGAGCCAACGAACTGACCAAGCTGCGATGGATCAACTTTAAGCGGCGTCACTCTTTTTGATACACTGCCATGGTAAACTATCGCATTGGCTTTATCAGTAACCTGCACAAACTTAACCGAAGAATTATAAGCCGGCACCCAAAGTGTGGTGTCGGACTTAAGGTCGGTACTAAATTTATCTTCACCGGTTGCCTGGGTCATCAACTGGCCATTCTCAAGCGTAAACGTAACAAGCCAGCCGGGGCCTAACTGGTAAGTGCCAATATATTTTTTCAACAAATTGGTATCAACTTTAACCGTTGGTAATTTACTGAGGTCCTCGCGCTTATTGCCCGAAGCGGCCTTGAGGTTTAATATTAACCGCGCCACCGCGTCCGATTCACCATCGGCGTTAAAATTACCCGAATTGCTCAGCAATATAATGCCAACATTTTGGTCGGGAAAGTTGGAAATATTAGTTGCATAAGCCGCCCAGCCACCATCATGCGAAATTTCCCTTACACCCAGGTTGTTGCCTATTGCCAGTCCGTAAGCATAGTTATTGGGTTTACCATCATTAAGCGTATCCGTTTGTATCATCCGCAGATAAACGGGGTCCTTGTCTGCCAGCCCCTGTTGAAAGCGGATCACCCATTTTGAAAGATCTTCTACAGTTGTATAAATGGAACTGGAGCCGAAGGCGGTCAGTTGGTCCGTAGCTTTACGGTATTCACTACCCTCCCGGTAATAGGATGTCGCCAGGTTTGGAATAACCTTTGAGTAGTCGTCGTTAACCATTGTGGCCTGCATTTTTAAAGGTTTAAATATATTCTCGGCCGCCCATTCCGGGAATGTTTTACCGCTCACCTTTGTTACAATTGCCGCCAACAAATTATATCCCGTGTTTGAATATTGATATTTCGATCCGGGTTCAAAATCAAGGTCATGCTGTTTGCTTACCATCCGCATAATATCCTCGTACCTGAAAGCTTCGTCCCAGCGCCAGCCTGCCGCATGAAGCCCTTCGGGCCAATCCCTCAGGCCGCTGGTGTGGTGGATTAGGTTATGAATAGTTATCTTTTTGCCGAAATCAGGCAAATCAGGCAGGTATTTATGGATGTCATCATCCGGCGAGATTTTACCCTCCTGTACCAGGGTTGAAATTGCATAGCCGGTAAATTGCTTGGAAACCGATGCGATATCGAATACCGAAGTTGGCGTGATCGGCATGCCATACTCCAGGTTGGCCATACCATAGCCTTTTTCAAACGCGACTTTTCCATCCTTTACGATTAAAACCGCCACACCGGGACCATCAGGTTTCGCGTAATCTTTAAAAAGCGAATCGATGCCGGTTTGTAAATTAGCCGGTAAACTTTGTGCGCAACCGGCTAATCCGGCGACTACAAGGAGCAGGGTAAAAAATTGTTTCATGACTGATCAGGCGTAACTTGAGAATGAATAAAGTTACACAAATGACCATTGAATTACCACAAACGTTGCATACCTAATTACTTTCACATTTTTCTATCAGCAGAATGAACCGGTTGTTCTTCGCGTTCATGCTTTTTGGCAATATCGCCGCCGTGCGGCTCGTCGCCGTGATAAGTCCTGTCAGATTTTCTCACTTTACTTTTGCCGCCATTGTCATGCGGCCTGTGGGTGGGGGTATCTGTTGGAGATGGCTTATCTTTTGAATTTGCTGGCTTTGTCATTCGGTAATAACAAAGAAACGGCGCAATTGGTTTGACTATGATTTTTAGGATTAAAAGATTGTAGAATTTACAGGCAACATCCTGGCAAATCCTTTAATCCAAAAATCCTGGTCAAAGAAAAAGGCTTCCCAAATTGGAAAGCCTAATGATATTTTCTTAAGTCTCTGCGCCAATTGGCGGAGGAAATTAGTGTAATTTTTATTCTGCCGACAAGGCTGCTGCACCGCTCACAATTTCAGTAAGCTCAGTAGTGATAGCTGCCTGGCGGGCCTGGTTGTAGCTAAGTTTAAGCGCTTTTAACAGCTCGCCTGCGTTATCAGTCGCCTTATCCATCGCCGTCATACGTGCGCCATGTTCAGATGCGTTTGAATCCAATACGGCTTTGTATAACTGTATCTTTATATTCTTCGGTATCAACTGTTCAACTATCTTTTCCTGCGAAGGCTCAAGGATATAGTCCACTTGCATCTTATTTTCCTTTTCCTTCTCTTTTTCCTTATTAACCTCAGGTTTTGGTTTTGGAACAGGGATCAATTGTTCTGCAATTAATATTTGCATTGCAGCATTTTTAAATTGATTGTAAACAAGCTCAACGCGGTCGTAATCGCCCTTCAAAAAGCCATCCATTATACTTTCGGTAATTTTGGAAGCATTTTCAAAGTTTAGCTCAAGGTACAGGTCATTATTGTTACCAATAACATTGTATTTACGACGCTGGTAATATTCCTGGCTTTTTTTACCGATGGCAACGATTGAAACATTACCTGCTTTTAACTGGTTACTGTATTTTTCAGCGATGAGATTATTGGCGGTTTTTATTGCATTGGCATTAAAAGCGCCGGCTAAACCGCGGTTGGACGTTATTACTATAACCAATACTTTATTAGGCTCACGCTCCACCAAAAACGGCGATGAACCATCTTCAAGGCTGGCAGATAAGTTGGCCAATATTTCCTTCAGCTTGTTGGCATAGGGGCGTAATTGTACAATAGCGTTTGTAGCCCTTTTCAGCTTGGCCGCCGAAACCATTTTCATGGCCTTGGTGATCTGCTGTGTTGAGGTTACGGATTTTATCCTGTTTCTTACTTCTTTTAAATTAGCCATTCTTTAGATGTGCAAATTTCAAATGTGCAGGTGTGCGAATGATCTGCACACCTAATTTATTATTCAATAATTAAATAGGCCGCAAAGGCTGATCTGCACATTCGCACATCAGCACATTCGCACATCTAATTAATATTTCCCTGTCAATTCCTTTGCAACGGTTTCCAGTACGCCGGTTATAGTGTCATCAAATTTACCCGCTTTAAGGGCAGCTAATGTTTCGGGATGACGGGCTTCTAACTGGGTTGTAAATTCGCTTTCAAATTCCCGTATTTTATTTACAGGCACGTTACGCATCAGGTTTTTTGTACCAAGGTATATGATAGCAACCTGCTTTTCAACAGTTACCGGTGCATACTGGCCTTGCTTTAATATTTCAACGTTACGTGCGCCTTTGTCAAGCACAGTTTTGGTTGATGCATCAAGATCTGATCCGAATTTCGAGAACGCTTCCAGCTCGCGGTATTGCGCCTGATCGAGTTTCAATGTACCGGCAACCTTTTTCATCGATTTTATCTGCGCGTTACCACCAACACGTGATACCGAGATACCTACGTTAATGGCGGGACGTACACCTGCGTTAAACAAGTTAGATTCAAGGAATATCTGCCCGTCGGTAATTGAAATTACGTTGGTTGGGATATAAGCCGATACGTCGCCTGCCTGCGTTTCAATAATAGGCAATGCTGTTAATGAACCACCACCTTTTACAATACTCCTGATAGATTCAGGAAGGTCGTTCATTGCCTGTGCTATTTCATCATTCTGGCTGATCTTAGCGGCGCGCTCTAATAAACGGCTGTGCAGGTAAAATACATCACCTGGATAAGCCTCGCGGCCCGGTGGACGACGCAGTAACAACGATACTTCGCGGTAAGCAACGGCCTGTTTTGAAAGATCATCATAAATGATCAATGCAGGGCGCCCGGTATCACGGAAATACTCACCGATAGCAGCACCTGCAAATGGCGCAAAGAACTGCATGGTAGCAGAGTCGGAAGCATTAGCAGCAACAATGATTGAATAAGGCATAGCGCCTTTCTCGTCAAGTGTGCGTACAATGTTTGCAACCGTACTTGCTTTTTGGCCGCAGGCTACATATATGCATATTACCGGTTTGCCGGCATCATAAAATTCTTTCTGGTTAATGATGGTATCGATACAAACCGCAGTTTTACCTGTCTGGCGGTCGCCAATTACCAGCTCACGCTGTCCACGACCGATAGGGATCATCGCATCGATAGCTTTGATACCTGTTTGCAAAGGTTCGGTCACCGGCTGGCGATAAATAACCCCAGGCGCCTTGCGCTCAAGCGGCATTTCATAAGTTTGTCCCTTTATCGGGCCTTTACCATCGATAGGGCTACCTAATGTATCAACAACGCGGCCAAGCATACCCTCGCCTACATTTATAGAGGCAATCCGTTTGGTGCGTTTAACGGTATCACCTTCTTTTATATCGTCAGATTTGCCAAGCAAAACCACCCCCACGTTATCTTCCTCAAGGTTAAGTACGATACCCTGTAAACCGGTACCAAACTCAACCAGCTCACCTGATTGTACTTTTGTTAATCCGTAAACGCGTGCAATACCGTCACCCACCTGGAGCACGGTACCCACTTCTTCTAATTCAGATTCTGACTTGAAGCCGGCTAATTGCTGACGCAAAATTGCCGATACTTCATCTGGTCTTACCTCTACCATTTTTTAAATTTTTATTTTTAGCGTTTTTAGTTTTAAACAGAAATCACCCTTTTGGCAAATTCCTTTTTTAATTTTTTCAGATCGTTGGCAATGCTGGTATCCACCTCCCTGTCGCCAACAGTTAAAACAAACCCGCCAATCAACGATGGGTCTACTTTTGCATTTAATTTTATGGTACCGCCTGTGGCTGCCTGGATATCGGCTATCATTTTTTTCTTGTTTTCGGCAGATAATTCTGTAGCCGATACCACATTAGCGTGTATGATATGATTTTTAATATCATACATATTAATATATTCCTGCGCGGTGGTGTATAAAACTTCGCCCCGGCTTTTATTAACCATCAGCTTAAAAAATGTGATGCTCGCTTTATCCACTTTTCCTGAAAAAACCTCATCAAGTATTTTTATTTTTTTGGTGTGCGATACGATAGGATTAGCCAAAACCGCCTTCAACTCGGGGTTTACCCTTAAAGTATGATGAAAAAGCTCCATATCATTTTTCATCTCCTCCACAGCATTTTGTTCCTGTGCAAGATCGATCAATGCTTTGGCGTACCTGGCTGCTACTGTTACTTCTGACATGTTTTTATTTACGGTTTACGATTTACGATTTACGATTCCAGAATGTTGTTTTTATTAATCAATTAATAAATCTAAAATCGTAATTCGTAAATCGTAAATTCTAACTAAGTTTCACTTCCTTTAATAATTCCTTAACCAATTCGTCCTGTTTCTTTTGGTCTTCAAACTGCTTGCGCAATATCTTTTCAGCAATTTCCAATGAAAGGCTGGCTACCTGGTTTTTTACATCGGCGATAGCAATTGCTTTTTGCGTGTTTATTTCCTGGCGGGCAAGCTCTACCTGGCGGGCGCCTTCTTTTTGCGCAGATTCTTTGGCTTCGCTGATGATCTGGTTTTTAACCTTTGTTCCTTCGGCTATAATAGCATCACGCTCGGCACGGGCTTGTTTTAATAAAGCTTCGTTCTCGCTTGTTAAACGCGTCATTTCTTCCCTTACGGCTTCAGCTTTTGATAATGCCGATTCAATAGAATTTTCGCGTTCGGCAACAGCGGCCAAAATAGGTTTCCAGGCGTATTTACCCAGTATAAATAATAATATCGCAAAACAAACCGTAGTCCAAAAAACTAAGCCCAACGCGGGGGTAACTAAATCCATGTTTAAAGAATATTTTAGTAATCAATCAATTAAAGTAAAAACAACCCGGCGCCAACCGCTCCGGGTTGCTTTTTCGCGGCATCTTAAAAGAATGCTGCAACAACCACCGCAAACAGGGCCACGCCTTCTACAAGGGCGGCAGCGATGATCATGTTAAGTTGGATCTTAGAAATTGCTTCAGGCTGGCGTGCAATAGCTTCAACAGCTTTACCGCCGATCTGGCCAATACCGATACCTGCACCAATTGCAGCTAAACCGGCACCCAAACCTGCAACGCTTCCGTGTACAGTTGTAGCCTGAGCTAATACCATACCGATGCTTCCAATCATTCCAGTCATTGTGTTTTAAATTTAAACGTGTATATATAAAAGATAATTAATTACAAAATTTCGGCGCCATGATCTGAATGGTGTTCTTCAATAGCCATCCCGATAAACAACGCTGCCAGCAAGGTGAAAATATAAGCTTGCAAAAAGGCCACCAGTAACTCAATGGCATCCATAAATACCACAAAAACAATTGAAACAGGGGCTACAGCAATTGTTTTGAAAATAAATATTAAGGATATTAAGCTTAATATTAATATGTGGCCGGCAGTAATGTTGGCAAACAAACGAATCATTAAAGCGATAGGCTTGGTAAAGATGCCTACAATTTCAACCGGTATCATAATAAAGAATAACCACCACGGGTTAGGCACAAATATGTGTTTCCAGTAGTGTTTATTACCATTAAGGTTAACCACAAAGAATATTATAACCGATAGCACCGCAGTTACCGCAATATTACCAGTAAGGTTATACCCCCCCGGAAAAAACGGTATCATCCCAAACAGGTTGTTGATCAGGATAAAAAAGAAAATGGTAAGCAGCAAAGGCAAAAATCTTTTTGCCTTCAGGCTGCCAATATTGGGGACGGCAATATCGTCGCGAACAAACAGGATAACAGGCTCCAAAAACGACTGAAGGCCTTTTGGCGCTTTCCCAATACGTTTTTTGTACGACCCAGCCACGCTTAAAAATATAATAAGCAAAATAGCCATAGTCATAAACATACTTACTACGTTGCGGGTTATCGAAAAATCTTTTAAATGTTTGTTAGCCGCTTCGTCGATATTCCCAGATGCATCTACAATTTTTATTTTATTTTCTTCCAGTTTGTAGCTGTTTTTTTCGCCTTTATAAATAGTGCCTTCCGGCATCAGTTTACCCGATGAAAAAAATTCGAGGCCATTATCGGAATGAACAATTACAGGCAGCGGAAGCCATTTTTCGGATACCACGGGCCATACGTGCGAATCGCCAATATGTTCAAGTATTGTTGCTTTTGCATCAAACGCCTTTTTTGCCGTATCAGGGGCATTTCCTTCAGCCAAAACAGGGTTGGCAAATACGTATGCGAATAAAAAAAACGCGGAAATCAGGGAAATTCTAAAAAGTTTTAAGTTCAAAATCGAGCCGTTTGTCATCTAAATGAAGTTTTCTACCTTAATTTTTCGTGCCGCAAGTTACGCAACAAAACGTAAATTTCAAAGGCAGTATTTAATAAATATATATAAATAAAATCAAGCAAAAAAACGTGCTTATCAGTTACATTTTTTCGCTCAAAAACAAAAATAAATATTAAAAATGCCAGCATCTTTAAAGTAGTGCCGCCAAGAAAAGCCTGGGTAAAATATTCCTGGTTTTTTTGCTTTACGATTACCATCAGCATTAAAACCAAAAATGTAAAAACCGACATAAAACAGAACATAACCCAAAAACTGGCGGTTAGCAAACTGGTATTGCCGGTGTACTGGAGCAAACCTGGCGGGATAGCAATAACAACAATAAATAGCAGGAAAGAAAGAATAACCGAAGCGATTTTCATTTGTGAGGGGGTTGATTTTTTGTCTGGGCCCGGTTAAACGAATTTTTCCGGGTTTCTTTTATTTTAAAAATTTCGGGAAATCCATTAATCAGGTAAATCCTGGTCAGCTTTTTACCGACCTTATAACAACGTACAAAGATATAAAAACCCCCGTAAGTGAAAGCGCAACGGTTACCCATTTAGTATTATGATGGGCAGCTTCATCAATTTTATAGCCTGCATAGGTAAATGCTCCTATAATAGCTATCATCTGGAAACCTATCCCACTATATTTTAAGTAACTATTTCCAGTATTTTCGTCTTCTTTTTGTTCATCTTTGGCCATGTGCAAATTTATTAATCCTATTCCATAATTGTTATTAAATTAGCAAGGCATTATATCCCAGTTAAAATTGAAGCAAACTTCTATATTTTACACATTAAAGCCGGTTAAATTATTGCTTTTTGCAATGATCGCTATCGCGACAGGATGCTCCCTCCAAAAGAAAAGCAACTTTAACCGCGGCATGCAGAACCTTACAGCGCATTATAATATCCTTTTTAATGCGAATGAGATATTGCGTTTAAAACAGATTGGCTATGCAACTTCGTTTGTTGATAATTATAACGAGATACTGAGTGTTTACCAGGATACAACTGCCCAGACCACGACAGTTGACAAAGACCTTGAACTGGTAACCACTAAAGCCAACACCATTATTACCATTAAGGAGCAAAGCAAATACCTGGGCGATGCCTACCTTGTTTTAGGCAAGGCCAATTACCTGGAAGCCAACTATTATAACGCCGTTGAATATTTTAATTACGTAAGCCATTCCTTCCCGCAAAGGGCCGACCTTTTACAACAGGCGCTGGTTTGGAAAACGCGCACCTTAATATATTTAAACAAGCTGCCTGATGCCAAACCGATTATCGATACGGCCATTTTAACCATCAACCCAAAAAAGAAACGGTACATCGCCGATATATATGCTACCAAATTACAATATGACATAGATGTGCAGGACTATGCTGATGGCGAAGAGATGGCCAAACAGGCTGTACAATATTGCAGGGACAAAACCCAACGGCTGCGCTGGACGTTTATATTGGCCCAGGTTGAAGAGCTTAACAATAAATTGGGTGAGGCCTATAAAAATTATGCCCAAATTGCTAAAAGCAATGCACTGTTCGAAATGGCCTTTAATGCCAGCTTAAATATGATTCGTATTGAGGATACGGAAAATGGCGTTAAAATAAACAGAAAAGATAAGTTGCTCAGTTTGCTAAAAAACCCTAACAATAAAGAATTTAAAGATCAGATATATTACCAGGTAGCACAACTGGAATTTGCTGATAAACACATTGATGAGGCCATTAAATATTATAAGCTATCTTTAAGGGCCAGTATAAAAAATCAAAGTCAAAAAGGCCTGGCGTATTTACGCCTTGCCGAAATATATTTTAAAAACAAAGCCGATTATCTTATCTCAAAAAAATATTACGACAGTACATTAACCACCCTGCCAACTAATTATCCCGGCTACCAGTCCATCCAAAAGAAAGGAAACAATCTTCAGTTGCTCGCCGACCGCCTGCAGATCATAACCAGGGAGGATACTTTACAGGCTTTAGCGCGAATGGACAAAAAAACGCGTGATTCGGTGATCGATAAGATGGTTAACGACAGGATTTTACAACAGCAGGCAGCTGCAACTGCAGCAGCTGGAAGTGCAACGGCCGGTAATAGTGGCCCATCAGGCGGCTCATTTAGCGGTGGCTCTTTTTATTTTGATAACGCAACGGCTGTTGGCCAGGGCTATACCGATTTTAAAAAAACATGGGGTAACCGTAAGCTCGAGGACAACTGGCGCCGTAGCGACCGCTCAGGCAGCGATATTACCAGTAATTCAGCAAATTCAACACAGGGAAATGACCCTGACGCGCCCATAAACCGGGCACAAGCCGGCAAAAGCTCCTCAATAGCCGGGAGCTACCGTAAAGAGCTTGTACAGGGCCTGCCGCTAACGCCCGACCTGCTTGCCGAATCAAATCTTCGAATTTATAATGCCTATGTAGATATCGGCAATTTTTACAGGGACGTTATGGATAATAAACCAGATGCGATAGCTACTTATGAACAGGTATTGCGCCGTTTCCCTGATGACCCGAATAAGCCGGCTATGTATTATAATTTATACAGGCTTTACGGTGATGTGGACCAGGCAAAGTCGGATATGTATAAAAATAAATTGCTGAAGGAGTTCCCGAATACGCCTTTCGCTAAGATAATATCTGATCCGGAATATGCAAAAAAACTGGATGATGCCGATGCAGCTTTTACCGATGCCTATAATGTTGTTTTTGACCTGTACGATCATAAGGAATATAAAGAAGTAATTTCATGTGTGCCCGATCTGTTGAAACAGTATCCAAATAATAAACTATCGGCCCAGCTGGATTACCTGCAAATACTTGCCCAGGGCCATTTTGAAAAAGAAGGGCCATTTAAGGATAGCTTACAACAGGTAGTAAAAAAATATCCCAGTGATAAGTTGATAGTTCCGCTGATTAACCAGCATTTAGCATATATTAATACCAACGAGACCGAATTGCAGGCAAGAAATACAGTACTTGCCGATGAAGACCCGAAAGAAATACCATTTGCGATGGCGCCTGAATACGCAGAAAAGGCTTCATTCCGGCGTGCCATAAAGCCGCAACCTGTTTTCGCAACCAAACCGGCTCAAAGGATCCCGGATAAAAAACAGCCGCCGGTTACGGCCCCAACTGTGCAGCCGCCAAAAACAGTGCAGCCAAATAAACCGCCGGTTAGTAACAATGTGGCCGTTAAAAAAGCGGATTCAATCGCAAAGCCTGTCCAGGTTGCAGCGGCAACACAGCCAAATACATCAGTTACTAATAATGATGTTGATGCGCCGCCGCCTGTAACATTAACCCAATCAAATAAACCGGCAATTAATAATCCCGTAGTTGCGGCGCCATCTATTTTTTCGATGCGCGATAGTACAAATTATTATTTTGCGGTAAATGTAAACAGCGGTACAACTAATCTGGCTTCATCGCGTTTTGGTATAGGGCAGTTTAACCGCGCAAACTATGCAGGCAAAGGCTTTAAACATCAACTGAAAGATGTTGGAAACGACAACCAGGTAATATTTGTTGGCCGGTTCATTTCACTTGAGGATGCTAAAGATTATGCCCGGCAAATCATTCCATTATTGCCGGATATAATGAAAGTGCCAAAGGATAAGTATAGCTTTTTTATCATAACTAAAGAAAACCTTGATAAATTAGCCGACAAAACAAAATTGGATAGTTATATAGACTATTACCAAAATAATTTCTGACAATGATCATCAAAAAGCTTGCTCCGCAGGATATAAGAAGATATAACTGGTATATATGGAGAACAGTCATCGGCTGCTTCGCATTTATTGTTTTGCTGCTCACAGCTACTTACTTCGAGCTGTTCGGGCCATTGCCATCGTTCCGCGACCTTGAAAACCCTAAAAGCAACCAGGCATCCGAAGTGATCTCATCAGATAAAGTAGTGTTAGGCACCTATTTTGTAGAAAACCGGTCGAGCGTTAATTTTTCACAGTTATCCCCTAACGTAGTCAACGCGCTTATAGCTACAGAGGACACCCGTTTCTACGAGCATTCGGGCATCGATTTCAGGCGTTCGTTCACCATACTTTTATTAAACCTTGTGGGCAGCAAACAAGGGGCCAGCACGATAACGCAGCAACTGGCAAAAAACCTTTTCTCGGGCCAGATCTCACATAACCCATTTGTTCGTATCACCCAAAAGCTGAAGGAATTAATAACTGCGGTGCGGTTAGAGCGCCGTTATACCAAGCAGGAAATAGTAACCATGTATTTAAATACTGTTGATTTTGGGGCTTATAATACATTTGGCATTAAATCGGCGGCGCATACTTATTTTAATACTACGCCTGATAAACTTACACCTGATCAGGCAGCCCTTTTAGTAGGTATGGTTAAAGGTCCCGGAGCTTATTCCCCTATAAGGCATCCCGACAGGGCTTTAAAAAGGCGCAACCTGATTTTGGATCTTATGGCCAAACAAAACTTTTTAAGCAGTGGCCAACTCGAAGAACTTCAGAAAAAACCACTGGGCCTTGATTTTAACCCGATGGACCATAATGCCGGGCCGGCGCCATACTTTAGGGCAGTACTTAAGCAGGAAATTCAAAAAATATTTAAGGACCAGAACATCGTTAAATCAGACGGTACGCCTTATGACCTTGACCGCGATGGCATAAAAATATATACTACCATTGACGCTACAATGCAGCAATATGCAGAAGAAGCACAGCGTGAGTATATGCCAACTTTACAAGCGCAGTTTAATGCACAATGGAAGGGCGTTAGTCGTTGGAAGACTATCAAGAACTATAAATTATTACTTGACGAAGGCATGTACCGGTCTGACAGGTACAAGCAATTACAGTTGGAAGGAAAGTCGGATGACGAAATCAGGCAGGACTTTGATACACCTGATAGTCTTGACCTTTTTACCTGGCATGGCGATATTGATACGGTGATGAAACCTATCGATTCGATAGTATATTGTAAACTGATGCTCCGTAATGCCATGATGAGTATGGACCCAACTACAGGATATGTAAAAGCCTGGGTGGGCGGTACAAACTTTGAACATTTTAAATACGACCAGGTAAAAGAAGGCACGCGGCAGGTTGGTTCCACCGCTAAGCCATTTACTTACTCCGTGGCTATTGAAAATGGGTTTTCGCCATGTATGGAGGTTGACAATGTACCTGTAACTATAACAGGGTATGGTTCCGGGCCGTGGAAGCCTGCGCAATCCATGTCAGATTATAAGCCGGGCATGATTACTTTGCGGACTGCGTTGGCTTATTCACAAAATTATGTAGCGGCTTATGTGATGAATGAAGTAAAGCCGTTGCCGGTGGTTGAGCTGATTAAAAAAATGGGGATCACCAGCGATGTACCGCCATATCCGTCGATATGCCTTGGTGTATTTAATGCATCCGTGTTTGATATGACGGGCGCTTACTCGGTTTTTGCCAACCATGGTACCTGGACCGAGCCTACTTTTATATTACGTATCGAAGATAAAAATGGCAATGTGATATATACTCATACGCCTAAAGTGGTACAGGCCATGGACGCGCAAAGCGCCTATGTGATGACCTATATGTTAAAAGGCGTAATAGAGGATGGGACAGGATCGAGGTTGCGGGGGCCTAAATATGGACTAACTAACCCTATTGCCGGCAAAACAGGTACAACGCAAACCAACTCGGATGGCTGGTTTATGGGAGTAACCCCGCAATTAGTAACCGGGGTATGGACAGCCTGCGAAGACCGCGATATACATTTCTTTTCAACCCGGCTTGGCGAGGGGGCTAATTCTGCATTGCCCATTTTTGCCTTGTTTATGAAAAAAGTTTATGCCAATGAAGCATTAGGTATTAAAAAGAATGTTGATTTCGACCCGCCAAAAAATGGCGCGATTACTATTGATTGCAATGCCTATAAACAGCAGCAGCAAGGGACGGGGGATGTTGATAAGAAATTAGGGTTTTAACGTTCAATGGTTCATTATTCATTAGTTCATTGGTGGATAGTTCGATAATTCATTAAGATTTTTGTTATGAGTTTTTACACACTTGAAGATTTAGAAGTATATCAGTTAGCCGAAAGTTTCGGTGATGAGATATGGTTTATTGTACACGAGTGGGATTATTTTGCAAAAGATACAGTTGGTAAACAAATGGCGAGGTCTGCCGATTCAATCGGAGCCAATATTGCAGAAGGCTATGGAAGGTATCATTATAAAGAAAATAAAAATTTCTGTTATTTCAGCAGGGGCTCAATTATTGAAACGAAGGGATGGCTGAGGAAATCCAAAACAAGGGGACTCATAACGGAAGATCAGTTTGCCATTTTATTTGAAAAGCTTCAAGCTATTCATTTGAAACTTAATGCTTACATAAAGTTCATAGGCAATTCTAATATCAACAAATCAGGGAAATAAGCTGAAATAACTGCTTCTTGACTAATTTTTCAATAATGAAGCAGACCAATGAACTATTGAACCAGTGAACTAATGAACAGTGTGTTTGATTACCGAACAGCATTAAAAAACATCCCCCATAAACCTGGAATTTATCAATTTTGGGATGATGAGAAAGAGCTTATATATATTGGCAAAGCAAAAGACCTGCGCAACCGTGTTACCAGTTATTTCAACAAGGACACCAATGTAAATGCCAAAACCCGCGTACTGGTTTCGAAGATCAGGAATATCACTTTTACCATTGTTGATACCGAAGTTGATGCCTGGCTACTGGAAAACAGCCTGATAAAAAAGCACCAGCCCCGTTATAACGTAATGCTTAAGGACGATAAGACCTACCCCTGGATCATTATTAAAAACGAGCATTTCCCACGCATATTCTGGACAAGACGTATCGTTCGTGATGGGTCGAAATACCTGGGACCGTATGCATCCGTAAGTATGATGCATAATATTTTAGGGCTGATAAAAGAAACTTACCCGCTGCGTACCTGCAACCTGGCGTTAACACCTCAAAATATTGAAAAAGGAAAATTCAAAGTGTGCCTTGAATATCAGCTTGGCAATTGTAAAGGCCCCTGCCAGAACTACCAGGATGAAGACGACTATAACCGCAGCATCGAGGAAATAAAAGATATTTTAACAGGTAAAATAGGCGCGGTACTGCGTAACCTGAAAACGGATATGCAAAAGGCGGTCACCGATTTGAACTATGAATACGCCCACCGTTTAAAAAGAAAATTCGAGCTGCTTGAAAATTACCAGAGTAAATCAACCGTAGTAAATTCATCAATTACAGATGTTGATGTTTTCAGTATCGCATCCGATGAAAAATATGCGTTTGTAAATTATTTAAAGGTGATGAATGGCACCATTATACAAACGCAAACCATAGAATTAAAAAAGCGGCTTGATGAAAGTGATGAAGAACTATTAACACTCGCGATATCTGAGTTTAGGGGCCGGTATGATAGTCATTCAAAAGAGATCATTGTACCTTTTGATATCGACCTGGAAGATACCGCCATAAAATTCACCGTACCAAAACTTGGCGAAAAAAGAAAACTGCTTGACCTTTCGGAAAAAAATGTAAAGTTCTTTAGAAAAGAAAAGATAGACCAATACGAAAAACTAAACCCCGAAATACGGACAGAACGCTTACTTACGCAGATGATGAAAGATTTGCGGATGAACCAATTGCCCCGTCATATCGAATGTTTTGACAACTCCAATTTCCAGGGTAAATACCCCGTTTCGGCTATCGTGGTTTTTAGGGATGGCAAACCCTCAAAAAAAGATTACCGGCACTTTAATGTAAAAACGGTAGAAGGTCCTGATGATTTTGCTACGATGGAAGAAGCGGTTCACAGGCGTTACCGCCGTATGCTTGATGAAGGCAATGAGCTGCCCCAGTTAATAGTTATCGATGGTGGCAAGGGGCAATTATCATCGGCTTTAAAAAGCCTCAAATTATTGGGTATCGACAAACAGGTTACCATAATTGGAATTGCCAAACGCCTGGAGGAATTATATTATCCCGGCGACCAATACCCACTATATCTTGATAAAAAATCGGAAACGTTAAAGGTAATACAGCATTTAAGGGATGAAGCGCACCGGTTTGGAATCACTTTTCATCGCAAAAAGCGGGATAAGGGAACGCTTGCCACTGAACTTGAACTTATTGAAGGCATAGGCAAAACCACCGCAGAAAAGCTACTGAAATATTTTAAATCCGTAAAAAAAATACGCGAAGCACCGGAAGAAGTATTGCAGGAGGTAGTAAATACTAAGCAAGCCAAGGCAATTGTAGGGTATTTTGAAGGTGGTGGCTTAGGGGCTGGAGTGGAAAATTAATAGATTTTGTCATTGCGAGTGAGGAACGAACGCGGCAATTCCGTAACTATGCATTATGGCCATGCATTAGCGTTTAGCATGGCGACGAGATTGCTTCGTGCCTCGCAATGACATGGTGTTTAAGGTAATGTATTACAAATGAAAAAGCCTTAATGCATAATACACCAAGGCTTTCAATATTTTTTCTTTCGGTCTTTACTGACTTTCCGGACTTTCGGAATCCAACTACACTAATACTGCCACAAGTTAAGCTCCCAATCCTGTAGTTTTTTCTTGATCCGCTCAGATTCATAGAGTTTATCTATACCTGTTGCATAATCTTTTATACGCTCATCCTTATCGTTCGATTCTTTCACGACATAACTCGCAAACATTCTTTTCATAAAAATATCGTCGAAGCTTAAACCTGTATTATCATTATCGCGGCTTACCACTTCTTTGGTAGCTAATAACGGCCTTGCGTCAGGAAAATACACCCAGAATGCAGGCTGATAATCTTCCGAACCTCCTACTTTTACTTTTATCAGGGGGGCAATGCCAATAATCCTCGGCTCAAACATCGACCGTTGCTTATCAAATATCCAGTCTTCCTTTAACCTGAATTTCACTATACTATCAGGATTAAATTCGCCTGCCTTTAATACAGATCCTATTTTTTCGCCGGTATTCTTATCAATTTTATCAACCAAGCTACTGTCTGCCATCCTGCCCCTTGCCTTGCCCTGGGCCAAAGGTACTGCAAAAGTATCGCCACCCGGATCTGTTTTTGTTGGTGTAGGATCGTAGGCTGTTAACTCGCCTGCATCAAGGGCAGTCATCAAAACATCAATTAAACGTTGTTTTGGCGATACCAGGTATTGGTTCATTTTTTCGCGAACATCAATTTCCCGCCAAACACGTTTTGCGAAAGCAACATCCGATTCGCGCAGGTTTGGATAAGGGGTAACCTTGGCGCTTAAAATATTAGTTTTTTTATAATAGCCATCCAATGGTGCGTCAAAAGGTTTTGCAGGTCCTGCCGCTATCTTTTTAGTGGTATCAACGCCTGGTTGCGCACTTTGTGCTGTGCTGGGTGCGGGCGGGGCTGCTTGTTGTGTTGCAGTTGGCTTTCTCCTTGGCTTCTTCTTTTTTGTTTGTGCAAAAGATGCTACGCAAGCTAAGCACATTATTACAACTAAAATTCTTGTTTTCATAATACTATCAATTTGCATTCAGTACAATCGGGTCAAGTCCTCTTTGTGTGCCATCGGGGCCCACAGCAATAATATCTTTAAATTCAACTGTAGTGCCTGGCGCAACGGTGTTTATAGCCGTGCGCATGGCCGGTGTTAATTCGCTCCCCGTACCCGGTATAATAATTACATCCTGGCGCGGTTTGGCTATCATTAAAGTAAAACGAGTTACGTTAAACTTGGCATCAAAATCAAAATTATCAAGTTTGGCAAATACCTTTTCCTGCGCCCTTATGTTAGCCGCGCTGGTGTTACCACCGCTTTTACCTGCAAACTGCGCCTTTGGGTCAGGAATACGTTTAACACGGAACGGTGAACTTCCTAAAAAAGAAGCCGGTTTACCAGTTGCAATTTCTCCTGTCACCGTAATAGTAGCCGTACCCATGGTAGTAACATTTACAGTATAATTCCCTTCCGAACCAGATATACTGCCGTTTGTCATACTTACATGCAAATTTCTCGTTGCCACACCAGGTGCAGAAACCGACACAGGATTAGGCACACCAATATATAGAACGTTCATTTTATCAGGCTTTACCACGGCCGATGGTGCAGCCACCATATATGTTTGTAGCGGGGTAGTATATGATTGCGGTTTGCCATCATTGTCTTTAAAGCTTATAGTTGCCGTCCACGTATGCGAGCCTGGAGCACTTGTAGAGCCTGAATATTTACCTTTTCCTGCGTCAACAGTTAATGGCGAACCACCCACAGTTATATTAGGAGATAAATGCGAATCATAAGCTGTCAGGAACACTTCCGCTGTATAAGGTTGCCCAACCAGTACGTAGCTTGTCGGCGCTACAGCCACTGCATCAAATTTATCAAGGTTTACTTGCGCCTGTTCTGCTTCACTTAATATTTTTTTCACAACTTCGTTTTCGGCATTTTTAGTATCTGTCTGTATTTTAGCCAAAGTAGTAATAGTCGCCCCTAAAGGTATCCCATCGCCAAAATAAGCTTCTTGCCAACTTTTATGAATATTTCCACCCATCGTCGGCGGGTCTTCAGCATTCAAAGAGAAGTTAACACCTGCACGTTCCTTATCATCTTTCATTGTTGCCAGCAACTGTATCCTGGTGTCATTTATTTTTTGGCGGAGTTCTTCGCCTTTTTTATCGGTGATCATAATACGGGGAGATATGTCAAGGTTATCCCGTTGAGCTACATCGCCTGTACTTTCGTTTATCCCACCGCCTTCGGTAACCAATTGTTCCCTTAAAGCCTTCACATAATCATTAAGTGTGTTGGCAATAGCTGAAGCTTTTTTTGCCCGGTTGTATATCGGCAGAGCCCTGTCATGCTGCTGTACAAGCGTGGTTTTTTCGAAAGTGGAGTAAGTGCTTTGAACTCCACTAGTTACATTCTGGGTAGATATATCCAAACTGTCTGCTATATGTTTAAACGCATCCAATAAACTGTCAGGCACGTTTAAGGCTATCAGGCCCAAAAGTACCAGGTACAGGATACCTATCATTCGTTGTCTTGGGGTTTGCTTACCTCCAGCCATGTGCTTTAAATGTTAATTTTTTTAATGACGTAAACTTTATATTAATTATTAACACGTGGCTGATTCATTGCTGAAAGCATGTTACCATATATTGAGTTCAAAGTAGCCAAATTCTTCGCTAAACGGTTAACCTCGTCTTTAAACAGTTTTGCATCCCCTGCCGAAGCATTAAAGTTTTCTACTGTATTTGACATATCCTGGTAAAACTTATTCATCGATTTTAAATGATTGCTCGAGTCCTGCAATTCCAACTCGTACACTGCATTCAGGGCTGTAAGGTTTTTAGCCATCTTGTTTACCTGGTCGTGGTACGATTTTGAATCGATATTGGTACTGGCAATTTCATTTAAATTCACTGATGCTTTTTCAAAAGCACTGTTTAAAGTATCGTAGCTTGCAGTAGCCTGTTTAACTTTGGCGGTAAATGCAATAGTAGCGTCGCCGGCATCGGTAACGCGTGATATAGAGTTTAC
>Ga0207054_1113_pt2 | contig 21782 bp, 22 predicted proteins | sample Alteio_BWMinCont_60_FD_153288 | JGI IMG/M metagenome (GOLD analysis project Ga0207054, IMG submission 153288) | Enriched cells from forest soil in Barre Woods Harvard Forest LTER site, Petersham, Massachusetts, United States -... | ecosystem: Environmental > Terrestrial > Soil > Temperate forest >... | reverse complement strand
CTGGTAAAGCACACCTGTGCTGCGGCCTATTACTGTTGCAATGGCAGCGCCTTTTAATCCGAAAAGGTGTATAAAAATAGGGCAGAGTATAATATTAATAAGGCTGGCTATCCACAAACTTCGCATAGCAATAGCTGCATCGCCTGCACCGCGGAAAATTCCATTGATGAGGAATAATAACATAATAGCCATGCTGCCACCAAACATTATGCGTGTAAATATGGCTCCATCTTTTACCACATCAGGGTTGGCTCCCATAAGGGATAATATATTGTCTGCGAATACCATTCCAACTGCACTTATTACTATGGTTAGCAGAAAGCAAATGATAAGCGATTGTGCTCCGGCATGGGCAGCCGCTTCTGGATTCTTCTCTCCAATGCGGCGGGCAACAATAGCAGTGGCTGCGGTGCTTAAGCCAATTGCTATAGAATACACAAGTGTAATAACCGACTCGGTAAGGCCAACTGTTGAAATTGCATTTTTTCCGAGCTTACCTACAAAAAACATATCTACCAATGCAAATACACTCTCGAGGCTTAATTCCAATATCATGGGTATGGCCAGCAAAAACACTGCCATGCGTATACTCCCCTGGGTGTAATCGCGCTCAACCCCGTCGAGAGATTGCCTGATAATATGTAGTATCTTTTTAATGAGCCTATAAATAAGGCTGCAAAGATAGAGGTATAAATGTTCTTACTGTAAATCATTGGGCATGCCTGGATTTGGCACAACGGCGAAGCCCTCATGAGTTCCATAATAAATGAACACGTCACGAATAATCCTTTGCATCTATGTGTCAGTACCTCATTATCACCTCACGTGCCGTTACATTGCCTATAAATCAATTAGACTTAATTCCAACCCTCTCCTTGCGCAAGGAGAGGGCAAGGGTGAGGTCGCTTTGTCTATATTTGAATATTGATTATAAATTAAATGAGTAGTACCAAAACAAAACTAATAGAAGCCGAAAAGATTGCAGAGCAATTGTTCAATACAATTGAAGAACGAAAACTTGTAAAGCCGGGCAAATCAGAAAAGCAACTGAACGAAGAGGTATTTGCATTGGCAAAAGAACTCTTTGGTATTGAGAAATTCTGGCATAAACGTATTGTAAGGAGCGGCCCTAATACCCTTGCACCCTATAATGATAACCCACCTGACCTGATTATACAAGATGATGATATTTTGTTCTTCGATTTTGGCCCAATAATTGAAGAATGGGAAGCTGATTTTGGCAGGACATATGTTATAGGTAATGACCCATTGAAGCATAAGCTGAAGAAAGATATTGAACTGGCATGGCACGAATCGAAGGCTTGGTTTGGCAAGCAAACAAAACTTACCTGTGCCGAATATTATGCGTATAATGTGGAACTTGCAAAACAATATGGCTGGACCTATGGAGGCCCCTTAGCAGGACATTTAATTGGGCATTTTCCGCATGAAAAACTGGAGCCTAATAACTATAACCTTTATGTGCACCCCGAAAGCAACACCGATATGTTTTTGCCAGATGCTGCAGGTAATAAGCGTGAATGGATATTGGAGATACATTTTGTAGATAAGGAAAAACAAATAGGCGGTTTTTTTGAACAGTTGCTTACATAATGCCTTCTCCTATTTCTGTTAACTACTCAATAAAAGCAGTCAACTACTCATTGTGGCCTGTTAAGTACTCATACCGAGTATGAATTATGTCCTCTATTGTTTATATTTGATATATGCTGAGGAGGAAACATTTTTCAATAATAATAGTTGGCTTTATCATGTTATCTGCCTGCAAGTATGGCCACCCATTATTGGCTGTTCCCGGTGAAAAAGGTTCAGAGGTTGATGCTTATTCATTAGGGCAAACCACATTTACCAGGGAATGGCATTTTTTGTGCCTGCGTACCGGAGTTCACATTGGCTTATTTACTGTTAGTAAAACCTACAATTCTCTTAATCGTTTAATAGAAAAAGAGAATTATAAGGACACCTGGTTTGGCGTTTGCGATGGCCCTAATCGTTTTATTTCAAAGAAAACCCATTACGATACGCTTGGCCGTAAAACCATGGTGCGGTACAGTATAGAACAAAATGGATTCGGTAGCTATCCTGTTTTCGATGAAACAGATTATTATAAGAATGGTAAAAAAATAAAATCGCCCGGAACAAGGCGGAGACAGATTATTAACCTGCACCCTGATACAACGGACAAGTATATTATAGTATTTAGGTGTGATACTCCTGAGGGGCCCAGTTATAATATAATTATGGGCTATAATGCTTTTAAGAATTCAAATAAGTTTGGGCATGATGATAGTAAGTTGCTTATTATAAAAACAATTGATAGGTACATAAAAAATAAGGATAGAGATACCATTATACTCAATGCTGATACAATGCATTGGTTTGTCGGAGCTGATCTGGATTCATGGATTGGCAATGAAGTGGATGGGGTAACTCATGAATTATTGGATAACGGTAATGTAAAGATTTATGATGTGCCTAACAAAAAATACCTTAAACAGGTATTGAGAAGAAAAGAAAGATGGCATTCTAACGGATGTTTTGCACGACATGGTGTAAGTTGGTTTTTTAGGGATGTTAAGACCCATAAAGAAATTATGGAATATGAAATTGACGATAAGCGTATTATACGGGCAAGGTTTTAAAAGTGGTTGTTAAAGATGAAATGCAATAAACTCATAGTGGTTTTATTCTGTTTGTATGCTACTATGGCGCATGCTCAAATGCTCGATTCGGCAAAGGTGCCATTGGTAATTAGGGCTAAACTCAAGCGCATGTATCCTGCTGCTGCTAATATTAAATGGGGGTATGATTGCTATGTTGAATCGACAACCAATAACGGGAAAATTACTGAAAAACGCCTATGTTTTCGCGCATCATTCCCACATAAAGAAAAATTTGAAGTGCTTTATTTCGATTCTACTGCTACCTGGTACCGCGATGATGATGAAGATTCAGAGCCCGAAGACCTTATTGCAGTACCTCAAAAAGCTTTTGATAAAATGATTGCTATTTATCCTGCACACAAGAAAATTGAATGGCATTATTACACCAACTTTGAAACAATAAATGGCAGTAGGTATGATGCACTATATAAGGATAGTACCACTTATTACCATTCCTGTTTTGATTCAAACTGGAATTATACAGGTACATATATCGAATTCTCCGGAGATACCAATACATTACTTATACATAGTGTAAATACTTATATAAAGGAAAACTTTAAGCGCTCCACTTTCGAGTTTGCCAGAATGATACTTGACTCCGGCCAAAACATGAAAACATTTATGGTACGTTTGGGAATTAGAGAAGGGAAATATAATACTTGTACGCTGGAGTTTGATAAGAATGGAAAACTAATTAAAAAGCCCAAGAAGTACCATGTTTATCCACCCGATTTTTGATTACTTCCCGGTAGTCTTAAAGTTAACCGTGTAAGCCAGCTTTTTAAATTCAGCTAAGTTTTTATCAAAGTCGGTTTTAGTGATGCCCATTATTAGTAGGGCCTTACCATCTTTGGCTACGGTAAGTTGGTATATCATGGTTTGTTTGCCATTCATCTTTCCATATACTTCCGATTCGTATGCATCATAGCCATTTATTTTAGCATCCGATTCGTTCTTTACTTTTATACCTGTCATGCCGTCCTGCTTATAAATTTCTTCCATGCTTTTCTTTATATCCTTATCGGTAATGGGCTTATCAATGCTAAATGGGGTAACTGTAAAGGCTGCATCTTTGTCTCCTGTTTTTAAGTTTCCATTCACACTGTAGTCGAGCACCTCGCCTGTAAATTTGCTGAACTTAAATACAGATATGGTGTCGTTTATGGTAAAGTAGTTGTGTACATAAGGATCTGCCTTTATCTGCTTATCGTACTTAACCGATAATATGGCATCTTCAATAGCCTTCGATACATCTGCATCATTTACCGAACAATGCCCGAATAACATCGCAGAAAAGGTTGTATCGCCAAACAGCAGTTCAAAGTTTTTATAACCGGTACTGCTTTTCATACCGGCATATTTGGCAGGATACTTGCCCACATTAGACACCTTAAATGTAAATACATCGAGCCCCTTGTTCTCGAACATAGGCCTGCTAAAGCTTGCCGAGCTGGTGTTGTAATCGCTTTCGTAAGGGTCGTATATTTTTATAAATGTCTTATCGTCTTTTTCAATACCCATAAATTCCTTAGCGTATTTGAATCCCTGGGGCATTATCATTGATATATGCGTACCGGGAATAAAGGATCGAGAATCGGTCTTTTTTGCTTTAAGGCTATCGGCGCTTTGAGCAAAGCATAGTGAAAAGTTTATAAAGTAAAAAGTCCCTAAAGTAAATATGAACTTTAGAACTTTAAAAACTTTATGAACTTTAAAAAAACTCTAGTTTTCATTTTATTTAAATTCTAATTCCAATTATAAGTACATCATCCACTTGTTCTAAATCTCCCTTCCAGCTTTCAAAAGTCTTATCTAAGATAGTTTTTTGTTCCTGCATTGTCAGTTTACAATTGTCCAGTATCAATTGCTTTAATTCCTTGTATTTAAATTTTTTGCCTTTGCTTCCTCCAAACTGATCGGCATAACCATCGGTAAACAGGTAAATGCAATCGCCGGTATTTATTGGCTGGCTATGCAAAGTAAATGGCCTCTCAGTTCCATATTGAATACCTACGGGCATTTTATCAGGATGTATTTCTGCAAGACTATTCTCTCTTATTATCCACACAGGGTTATTGGCGCAGGCCATGTGCAGCATTTTGTTCTGCATATCAATGGTACAAAAAACGCTATCCATACCATCCTTGCTTTCGGTATCTAATCCTTTTGGGTTAAGAGCTTTAATGATGTTTGTCCGTACATCATTCAGCACCAGGTCGGGGCGGGTAATGTTACGCTCTATCACCGATTCATTAAGCATAGATATATTAAGCAGGCTCATAAATGCTCCAGGTACGCCATGTCCTGTACAATCGCAACAAGCAATGTGGAATGCTCCCTTTGGGGTGGAGTAGGCCCAATAAAAATCGCCGCTAACTATATCGCGGGGTTTAAATAATATGAAGTATTCCTTTAAATGATTTCCTAAATATTCGTCAGTTGTTAGCAGTGCATGCTGAATGCGAGATGCATAATGTATGCTGTCAGTAATGTCTTTATTCTTTTCTTCTACAATTGCCTTTTGGTGTTCAACCAATTCCTTTTGTTGTTCTACTTCAGCCTTTTGTTGGGTAATAATTAAATTGGCTTTTTGCTTTTCTCGGTATCCTCTAAAGATAAAGAACGCAAGGGCAATCATAAGTGCAAAGCCCACAATAAACGAATTACGTATTACAGCCTGTTTTTTGCGTTCCTGTTCGGCAATTAAATTCTTCTGATCCTGTTTTGCTTTTTCTTCGGCTTGTTTTTTGTCAAAGTCGAAGTTCATTTCTTCAGCTACCATTTTCTTGGTGTTCTGGTTGCTGTAAATACTATCGCGGGCAGTAATAAAGGCTTTGTAGTGTATCAGTGCATTGCTGTTATCACCTTTACGTGCATATATACTGCTCAGTATGCCTTCTGCATCTTCGATCAGGCTCATGCTGCCGATTTTTTTACCCATTTGCAAACCCTTGTTGGCATATTCAAGGGCTTCGGTGTAATTCTTCGTAAGCGTATCTGTAGCAGCAATATTGTTGCAGGCTGAGCCAATGCCTTCGGCATAGTTTACGTCTTCACCTATAGCCAATGCTTTACGGAATGCAACAAGAGCGGTATCGTAATTACCCAGGTGGCTCTCAGTTTGGCCAAAATCATTCAGCGATGCAATTACTTCTACTTTTTCGCCGTTCTCTTCATGTTGCTTCAGGCCTTTTTCGCTATAGGCCAATGCTTCTTTGTATTTTTTCTCCTTTTGAAACAGGTTGCCTAAATTGTCAAGTACATTGGCTTCAATCCTTTTATCGCCCGTTTCCTGTGCCATTTGTAATACTTGCTTATCGGTAGTATAAGCCTTATCGTTTTCTCCCTGCTCATCGTATATTATGCCTACGTTCAACAGTATCTCCATTTCGTAATTCTTCTGCCCCAGTTCCTGGAAGCCCTTTAGTGAAACCAGAAAATTGTCTAATGCTTTTGGGTAATTGCCCCGCCTCAGGTATATTATACCAAGGTTGTTTGATGCTATGGCAACACCCTGTTTGTTACCTATACTGGTAAACATATCGCGCACTTTAAAAAAGTTATCTATAGCCATTGCATAATCTCCGGTTTGGTCGTATAAATTACCAAGGCTGTTTAGTACCGAAGCTTGTCCACTGATGTCATTCATGCCTTCGTAAAGCTTAAGTGCTTCCTTATAGCACTCAAGTGCTTTCTTTGCATCGCCGTGCCTTGTGTTTATAAGCCCTATATTGCGTAGGGCGCGGGCTATACCTCTTTTGTAATCAAGTCTGTTGGCAAGTTGTAGTGCATATTCCGATAGCGAATCGCCAACGCTATAGTTGGCCTTATATATTAGCTGAAAACCAATCGATATTAAAGTGCTTACTTTATTGGTATCTTCTTTTTCGGTTTTTAAAACCGCATACATCGAATCTACCTTTATAGTACCGGCAAATGCAGGTGCTATAGATAGGGATATTAATAATGTAAGTATTAATGATTTACGCATTGCCGTTTATACTCTGATACAAGGGAATTAATAGAGTAAAAATACAATAATTTGCGTTGCCTTACTCTGCTTTCGATAACACCTTTTTGCGGTGTTGCAGCCCCCATGTACGCAGTTCGCCTATTACCTTGTGCAGTGATTTGCCGTAGGTGGTCAGTTCATATTCTACCGATACAGGTACGGTATCATATACAGTACGTTTTACCAATTGGTTTACTTCAAGGTCTTTTAACTCCTTCGAAAGCATTTTGGCAGTAATACCATTTATTTCGCGTTGCATTTCCTTAAAGCGCTTATTGCCGAAGGTTAGGGCTATAATTATGGGTAGCTTCCATTTACCGCCCAGTATATCCAGGGCATCTTTTACCGGAAGCAGGTTGCGGGTACATTCGCTGTGATCTTTTGGTGTAGGTGTCATATATAGTATATATAAGCTAACAGGTTACAAATGTATACTAAATATAAATAAGTTCCCTCTTCACGAACTGTGTCTTTTATATGATGAATAAATAAAACAGGGTGTAATTAATCACAAATTTGCCCTGTTAATAGAGAGAATGGTGGTTTAATTGAGAGCCTTAAATGTGTGATATATACAAAGTTGCACGGCTAATGTGTAACAAGTGCAAGGCTTAAATCAACGATTTTTACTTCCGGTAAAAGTTGAAATACTGGCTGGCGTTATTGAGTAGGTATACTTTAGTAAACCGGTATATAAAAGTATATCACTAACTTTTGTATACCGAATATACACACCTTTGCGTCAACAAATTTCAGTAAAACAATTTTTAAAAATAAAACTATGACAAGTAAAACAAAAAATATAGTTTCTATAGTAGTAGGCGCTTTGCCTGCGGCAATGGTATTAATGAGCGCCATTATGAAACTTACCGCTAACCCCGAACTGGTGGCAAGTATGAGCAAAGGTGGTTTTGGTCCTTATATTCCCGTTTTCGGAACAATCGAGATCATTTCACTTATACTTTTCTTTATTCCTAAAACAAAAAAGTTAGGATTTTACCTGCTTTGCTCATACCTGGGTGGCGCATGTGCTGTAGAATTGAGTATGGGTAGTCACATGCCGGTGTCTGCAATTTTGCTCGCAGGTTTCTGGATCTCGATGTTTATAAACGATAAAACCAATTTTTTACCTGCATCAACTAATACAAACAATTAATTTAAATAAAAACAAAAAAATGGAAACATTAGAAAAGGTTGCAACCGCAACATGGACACTCGACAAAGCACACTCTAAGATTGGCTTTAGCATTACTCACATGATGGTATCGGAAGTAGAGGGAATGTTTAAAGATTTTGATGTGAAAATATCGAATGCAAACGAAGACCTTTCGAATGCTGAGATTGAATTTACAGCAAATGTAGGCAGCATTGATACGCACAATGAAATGCGCGATGCCCACATGAAGAAAGATGATTTCTTTAACTTAGAGAAATATCCTACTATCAGCTTTAAAAGCAAATCGTTTAAAAAGACTGAAGGCAAGAACTATAAGCTAACCGGCGACCTTACCTTTATGGGTGTAACCAAGAATATTGAATTGGATGCAAAGGGTGCAATAGGTACGCACCTTGGAAACCAAAAAACCATTGCAGGGTTTAAAGTAACCGGTACAGTTAACCGTACCGATTTTAATATGGCGCCAACCATGCCTGCTATTGCTTTGGGCAATGAAGTAAGTATTGTGGTAAATGCTGAGTTGGTAAAAGGATAATCCGTTTTTACTCATTGTTCAACCTCCCTTTCGTAACTGATCGGGAGGTTTTTTTTATTGCCTCTTTTTACCTGTTTTTTGAGTAAATGCCAGGCGACGCAATGCATGACAGGTAATATGCCGCAGGTCGCTAAAAAGCTTATTGTTGAGGGCCTGTATTACCGATGTAAGTGTAACCCGGTTGGGCTCAATACCCCACGACAGTAAAATGTATTCGTATGCCGAATAGGGTAGTATCTCAAGTACTTTGTCATCTGAATAGAAGCGGTCGTTGGGCTCGTACTTGTCCCAATGTTCAAATTCTTTGCAAACTTGTTCCCTTAATTCAGGCAACAGTTTTATTACTTCTTGTTTTACTTCTTTTGAAATTGTAGTATTCATATGCCGGGGTGCTTTTTTACTCCTAAAAAAAAGCGTGGACATTTAACTTATTGTAGTTAAGGTACTCCGAGCACCTATAGAACAAATAAGAAAACGCCCACGCGTAACGTGAGCATTAACCTTATCTCTCTGTTCTGATTGTTTCGGAGTTTTTAACTACGAGATTGAGGGTAACGCCTGAAATATTTTCTAAGTACTTTGCTTAGCCAATTACTGTTCTACTAAAAAAAACCTTTTACTGTGGTAAAAGTGACTGCTTACTAATTACTTATAATGTTTCAAAGATATTTTTTATTTCCTTTCCACTAACACTTTTCGCAAATCTTTTATTACACATTCCATAAGACTAATTACATGACACCGAAGATGCAAATAAATTTAATTGATTGGGATGATTTACTGTTTGTCGTTTTTTTTTATTGCTTGGTCGTATGTTTTAAAAATATGGGCGCAATATTGGCCGGTTAAAGCCTTATTATGTACATAAAAGTAAAAGCGTTTAGTAGATGATTGAGTATGGTAAAAAAGGTTATTTCTCTTCGCTTTCTACTTTTTTTATGGAGCAATAATGCACTGCATCTATAACTATGGCGCCATTCAGATCACCTGCTTTATCAAGGGTAGTTAGCATTAAAAAGTTTTTGTAATCGAACCGGAAGCATTTTGAACAGGTAATGTGTTTCGGGTAATTTACGTTAAGGTATATAACACTATGCACAGTATCAATGTTATTCATGCTAAGGGTACAGCCATGTGCTACTATTGCTTTAGAGGCAAAACGGCCTTGGCTATCGGTAAACACATACCGGTTGAAGCCATTACTGTCGTCATTTATTTTAAACTCATTGTCGGTAAGCTGAAACATAAAAACATCAGTCGCTAATTTTTTACAGGAAATACTATCGGCCATAAAATTCATTTCTACCATGTTCTTCTCCGGGTTTTTATGGTCGAAGTAAAACAGGTAGGTACCCACGCCATTGTTACTGGGCATGGTCATATAATCATGGTTATCGCTAAGAGTGTATAGCCTGTATTTATTCTTTGTTTCCTTATTTGCAGTGTACTTCCAAACGGCAGGGTAGGGTATGCTGTTTGTTGCAATATCAGTCTTAATAGATTCAGGGCTTTTTAGGTTAAAGTATTTGGCAAAGTAACTTGTCCATTGTGTTTTACTCAATACCTGGGCCGGCACATTGGTTTGACAAAATGCAGCATGAGCCAGTAGTGTAAATAAAAAAGGAAGCAGGCATAGCCTGTTTTTATGGATACTCATTATGAATCAAAAATAGCAATTAGATTAAACCCATGCGGTTTTCAGGTTTTTGTATAGCGCTGCCCATTCTTCGTTGGTACCTGAATACAGGCCTTTGCCCCAGGTAAATATAGTTGCCGGCTTGTCGGTTTTGTTATAAATGGGTACAATATTAAAATGCAGATGGGGTGTGGTAGATACCATGTTTTCATGTGCTCCTGTTGCAGCTACGTAGCATCGAAGGGGAGTAAGCGCTTTTTCTATTGCTGTAGTTGCCGATAAAATATGCTGCGATAGTTCGTTCCATTCTTCAGGCTTTAATTCGGTAAATGATGTAATGTGCCTGTTTGCAATTACTATTACCTGTCCCCAACAGCGCGGGTATTCAGATAATAGAGTAGTTGTGTATTTGCCCTTTTTTAGAATATGTTTTGTTTGTTCTTTTAGAATATGGCAGGCAAGGCATTCGCCTCGTGGTATTTCTTTCTCAATTTTGCTTATAGCTTCCTGCCTGGTTATAAGTTGTGGCATAATTTATTTGCTGGTAACAGGTTGGCTCTGGGCTTTTATACTTTTTTTGCAGGTTTGCAATTATGGCATTAATAGCTCCTTTATTCATCAAGTAATAATCGTTTTCAATACAAGTGCATGTGCGAAATCTGGTAGCCGATATGCTTTCTATCCCATTGTATGATAAGGGATAGTGGTTTTCCATTTCCCATGTTGAGTTTACCATATATACTCCATACCTATAGCCGGGCTCAGTGTATTTTATATGTTGCAATAAGGTGCTTACTGCTTGCAGTGTTTTTATTTCGGAGTTTAACTCAGCAATAATATCAGTAGTACCATACGACCACGATTTTATCATAGCCTCATTCATAATTACATATTCCCGATAACTTGCATTTACGGTTTCGTATTTATAGTGCTTGAATTTTGAACTGGTGCCCTTTCTTTTATAAATTGCTTCGGTGCGTTTAAATTTTTTGTCGTTAATGTGGTACATCACTGCAATCTTGTCTTGGTTCTTTATCACATAGTCGGTAGTAAGCGAATCGCCCTTCATATTATAAAAACAAAAAGGCTTTGCTCTGCTGCTTTGGTCGAAGCTGCCTATAATGGCGTCATCCTTTAGCGTTATTTTTAAAAGCTGGTCGCCATATTTTTCTTTTTGCCAGCCCATAATTGTTGCCCAGGCACTTACCCAGCCAAAGCGTTTGTTCTTGAACTTATCCTGACTGAGCACTTTGGCAATAGGGTTGCCTGCAAATGTAGAGTCGCGCAACGATAGGTCGAATAATGATATTTCGCCCGTTTTACTTTGGCTGCGGGTAAGCAGAGTAGGTTGCTTACGTAATTCTTCAATTTGTTCTGCAGTTGTCCAGGTATAAAAAGTGTTCCGTACAAAATCGTTATTATAAACAGCTTGCTGCCTTAACAGGCTACAAACAACACTATCTTCATCAGGTGTAACTGTTGCCGAAGGATTGGCCGGTGTAGCGGTTTGCTTTTGAGTGCTTTGCCATGCCATAAGTGGCAATGAACTAAGCGCTACACCAAAAGGAATCAGGTATTTTTTCTTTTTAACCATGAATCATAAATATAGCTAATATTCCTATATATAAACCTCAGCTGTTTTTCTTTTTGCCTTGTTGTTTCCTTGCTTCCAGTATGGGTTTGTAGGGGCCATACTTATGTTGTTGCTCAGTAAAGCCATCGGCGTATGGGCCGTAAGGATAATCAACTGGCTTATTGGTAATATCGGGCCAATCGTTTTTTGGCATCAAACATGGGCCTCTTTTGAGAATCTATATACGCGGCTATATCCCAAGCTTCCTCGTCTGTAAGCTGAGGGGTTTGGTAACTTACTCCAAAGGGCATATTGTTTTTTACATATGTTGCCAGTTTACCAATCCTATTCATGCTGGCGCCTGTATTGTAACTATGTTCACCCCAAAGGGCCGGGTATTGATATCCTATACCATTTGCATTAGCTAATCCTGAACCGCTGGCACCATGGCACAATTGGCATTTCTGTATGTATATTGAAGCACCTTTTGTTGTATCGGCTGCTCTGTCAATATAGTTAAGTTGGCCTGCACCGGCACCATGTGGCATTGCTCCTTTGGGCACATCTTTACCAACCCAGTTAATGTATGCAGCTATAGCCTTTATTGGCTCAGAGGTAGTATCGATGGGCTTGCCATTGAGGCTTCGCTGCATACATTCATTTATACGCTGGTAGATATTCTCTACTTTACCCGAACGTGGCCTGAATGATGGGTAATTGGCTGCTACCGCCCCAAAATTATTCCCGAATGCTTTAGTTCCTGCCTCCTGGTGGCAGTTTTGGCAATTCATACCATTGCTTAAATGCGCTATGCTGCCATTTGACCCCAGGTAATAAGCAGTATTAGCAACCAGCATTCGTCCTAATCTAATTAGCTTGGCATTACTGTCCTTAGCCCATAATGCGGTATCGGGCGCATGCCAAACGGAATTAGTTAATGCCTTTGTTGAGTTACTTGCAGTATTGGAGTTTTGATTGCACGATGTATATATAGTCAAGGTGCAAACTGCAACAATAAAAAACACTATTCCTGTTTTTCTTCTCATAATAATAGTAGTGCAAAGCTATGAGAGTCTTTGTTTTGTACAGCCAAAAGTTTTATTTTCGTTTATATGGCATTATATAATTATTACGTTTATATACTCTCTCATCCGGATAATAATGTATTGTACGTTGGTGTTACCAATGATTTAATGAGAAGGGTATTTGAGCATAAGAATAAACTTGTTCCCGGTTTTACATCTAAATATAATGTTACAAAGCTGGTTTACTTTGAGCGATTTGATTTTGTTGATCTGGCAATTAATAGAGAAAAACAAATTAAAGGATATTCAAAAATTAAAAAAACTGCTCTTATCAATAAAAGTAACCCCGATTGGGTTGATTTGTATAATGATGGGAAAATCATACTTCCTGATCCTTCCAAATAAAATAACGCCTTTATTCAATTTTGCGGAGAGTCCCCCACTCTCCGCCACTATTTTATGTTTTGTTAGAGCAGCTAAGTGGGTATGATTCTTTATTCCGTTCGGAATAATTGGGTAGTAGTCTCATTGTTTGGGTCTTAATCAAAACGGCTAAGGGAGTATGATTCCTCACTTCGTTCGGAGTAATTGGGTAGTAGTCTCATTGTTTAGGTCTTGATCAAAACGGCTAAGGGAGTATGATTCCTCACTCAGTTCGGAATGACAGAGAGCTTATGCCAAGGGATGGAGGGGAAGGGGTGCGGGCGAAGCCCGCACCCCTTCCCCTCCCAAAAGTCAATGAACTTGTCATTCCGAACCGCGAGTTGGCGGTGAGGAATCATACCATCTTGCGGAGAAGCTTGCTTATGTGCTTTATTGGTTATTGTGAAACGAAGTGGGGTGAGGAATCATACCATCCTGCGGAGTACCTCTGTTAGAGCAATTACTCTTTAATTAATATGTTAAAAGAACGAGACGAAGTGGGGTGAGGAATCATACCATCTTACAGAGTACCTCAGTTAGAGCAATTACTCTTCAATTAATATGTTAAAAGAACGAGACGAAGTGGGGTGAGGAATCATACCATCCTGCGGAGTACCTCAGTTAGAGCAACTGCTCTTTAATTAATATGTTAAAAGAACGAAACGAAGTGTAGTGAGGAATGATACTATCCTACGGAGAAACTTGGTTTATAAAATAAGGAAACCCTACATTTCTGCAGGGCTTCCTAATAGGAACAGATGAGTTAATTACTTAACCACGCTAAACTTGCCCGATTTAATTAGGCTGCCTGCGTTATCGTAAAGTTGGTAAAAGTAAAGGCCGCTGTTATACGCCTCTGTATTAATAGTAGTAAGGCTGTTATGTATCGGTGTACTGCCTATTTTTTTACCTGTAATGTCATATACTGCTATTGTTGCTGCATTGTTCATGCCACTAATGCGGAAGTTAACCGCAGTAGAAGCAGGGTTAGGATAAACCTCAACTGAATTTTCAGTACCAACCACCTGGTTAATACCTGTAGGAACAGTTACTGAAGCATCATCAACCCATAAAACGCTGCCTGGTTTTGGTTTGCTGTAAAGCGATGAAGAGCTTAACTCAACAACCATGGTATCGGGTGATAAGGTGTCAGAATAGCTGATATTAACAACCCCTTGCTGCCAGCCCGATCCGCCGGTAGCTGTATTGGTTTTAAAAACTCCACCACCTTTAAGGGTACGAACACCACCAACATATTTGTACATACCAACTACACATTCTGCTGTATCAACACCATTTGGTTTGTACTGATAGTAGAACATGAATTGAGTGATTTTTTGTGTGAAAGGTATACCTGGCTTAAAGGTAACACTTGCACCTGCTGCAAGGTTTCCGTAAATAACAATACCATTGGTATCTTTAAAACCAAAAGCACTGATATGGCCATATGAGGTGGGTGTATATACTACAGTTTGAATACGTGCAGCATAAGTTCCACCATGAATAGTATCGGTAACCTGTTTAACAGATACAGGGCTGCCACCGGTAAATGTACCGCTTAGGGCATTAAAGTCCCACCATCCGGTAGTTCCATTGCCTCCGTTAGGGTCCATAGCACCTGTTGCGCCAAGTGCATCCGATGACCACGTTTCAAAGCCTGGGTTAACAAGCTGTGTGTGCCCTATGCTTGCAGTAAGTGTAAGGCCGGCAGTAAATAAAATAAGTAAAGATTTTTTCATGATTTAGTGTTTGTTGTTGTTATAGTATATCAAATATAAGAAAAAACAGCTAATTAATCACTATACCTATCGTCATTTCCCATCCTGAACTTTATCCAAAAGTTAAAGTGCTTATAAAGAGCGTCCTCCATGCGGCAAAATATGGCTCCTTTAGGTAGTACATAATGTATGGTGTAATTAGCTGCAGGCCTTATATTACCTGCAGAAGTATTAGGTGTAAATGCAAGGGCTGTATTTTGATAGGGTGTGCTATTTAAAACCAAATGTGTATAAATGGGCGTAAACACCGGCATAGGTTGCCACATTGTTTGCTGTGCAGTGCAAGGTTGCCACATTGCAAGCAATAATAAAATCGGAAACAGAAATAGTTTATTCAGCATTATGCAAGTGTTAACATTATGGTAAATATCTCATTATTTTTTGTTTATTAAAAACATTTTATTACATTTGAAGTGTAAAACCGCTCATAACCAACTATAATATGACCACCAACCAGAACAAGCATATGCTTTTAAGTAAGCTAATATCCCTGTGCTTATAAAAAATATAAACTTCCTTTAGGGGGATATAAAGGAACAAAAACTAAGCTCTGGCAAATCAAAAACAACAAAGTGGAAGCCGAAAAACTGAAGAGTAGGCAAAGTAAATAACGTTAAAACCATTTAAAACTAAATTATTTATGAAATCAAAAACACTAAGTTACATTGTTGCTTCACTCGCAATTGGCACTATGCTTGCTTCATGCAGTAGCACATCCAATCAAATGTCTTCCTCTTTTGGCTCCAGAAAGTACACCAAAGGGGTCTTTTTAAACACACCTGCAACAGTTGGTACTATTGAAGCCAATGCTACCACTAAAGCTGTTACTCCTGCCGAAAGCGCTAAGCCTTCGGTTACCGAAGCAACTGTAAAGCCATCGGTAACTGCTACAGCCAATGTGGGTGCAGCAAAAACCGGAACAGAACAAACACTGCCTGTTACCACAGTAAAAAAGAACACCTTCAGTTCTTTGGTTGCTGCTGCTAAAACAAAGGCTGCTGCAAAAGTTGCAGGCCCATCTAATTACTTCAACACCGAAAAAGTAGCCGGTATTGAAACAACCGCACAGGTAAAACGTGGCGGTGGTGGTACCAAGTTTATTGATTTTCAAGATCACCCGGTTAGAACCGTTTTGTTTATATTACTTGCTGTTCTTATCATAGCTCTTTTAGTATTTGCTGCTGCCAACGGTGCTTTAACAGTCACCGCGGGGGCATAATAAACTTGTGCTGTCGCTTATAGTTTTGAATCCCCTTTGGTTAACTCCAAAGGGGATTTTTTTTGTAATAGAACAAATCATTACCTTTACTTACTTAAATTATAAAACATGGCTGCGGAACAAGATAAATTGATAACCAAGGAAGAGAACGGCAAAAAGATATCGCCGGTGCTGCCCGAGCATATCAAGAATTTTTTGATTGACATTGACGGTACCGTATGCGACGACATACCCAACGAGGAGCCTGAGCGTATGGGCACTGCAAAGGTTTATCCCGATGCACTTACAACGCTTAACAAATGGTTTGATGAAGGCCATATTATTACATTTTTTACTTCACGTACCGAAGCACACCGCACTATAACTGAACAATGGTTAAAAGATAACGGATTCAAGTATCATGGTATGGTTATGGGCAAGCCCCGCGGTGGTAACTACCATTGGATAGACAACCACATGGTGCGTGCTACACGCTATACCGGCCACTTTGGCGAACTGATTGAAAAATCGGCTACCATACAGGTATTCGAATAATATTGTTATTTCTTTGGGACTACTCCGCCCGATAGCACAGTAATATCGGCCACAGGGCAAATTTCCCAGGCTGTTTTACGATCGGTGGTGCGGCATTTTTTGCAGGCGTTAAGTGCATATTTTTTCATATCGAAGTTATACATCAGGTATCCGCTAATGCTTATTTTTTGGCCCAATAGCCCATCAATATTCAGGTGTGGGTGAGCGGTTTTAAATTTTGGTGTTACCTCTACGGCAAATACAGAATCTTTACCGGCCATTAAAGAATGACCTATATATAGTATTACGTTTTGCTTATTGGTATCTCTGCTATTGCAGTTGCACGACTCGGGCCCTTCATCATCGGCACCAAGTACAAAGCCTGTTACGTTTACATAGTCGGTGGACTTATACCTACCCGTATCTTCGGGCATACCTTTTAATATAGAATCTATTACAATATTGGGCTTAACGGTGCCGGGTGTAATATCTCTGTTCTTCATTACGTTGATGCGCTTACCAATATCCGACGGAGTATTGCCCTCAGGCGGGCAAGGCGTACTGGTAGCTTGTGCCAAACAAACGGTGCTTAATAATAGTGTTGTAAAAAGGGTAAGTATAAGCCGCATGATTATCTGTTATTCATCAAATGTAAAAAATCCTCATTAACAATATGTTAGCATATTATAAAGTTAGGCAAAATAAACGACAATTAAAATACCAATTGGTAAAGGCTTGTGGTATTTAACGAAAGCAAAGTGGTGTATGGTTTGAAAATCAAAAAATTACGGATAGTTAAGTGGTTCTAATGCGTTAAATGTTTTTATAAGGAAAGTATGCTGCACCCCATGTATCATATATGTTAATAATGCAGCGCCAGTATAGTTCTTGTAAGGCTTTTTTGTGATAGTATCTTTTTGCTGTACTAAGTTGTTCGGATCGCCATACATACCAGGATCAATATACGAATCGGCAGCGCCGAATATATAGGTAACCGTGTTATGCTTGCGGTCGACTTTTCTTACGGTTGTATCTCTCTTTTCAAAGTATAATGGGTAGTACTTGCCGCCTATCCATGCTGTATCGGGCATAAGGTTGGTATCGGCAAACTGAATACGGAAAACATAGTTGGTGCCGTGGTGCCCTGCCATACCACCCGACCACGATTGCGATGTGGCTGTTATAACCTTAACCTGTTGGGCGTTTGCAGCCAGTGCAAAACAAACGAATGCTGTAATTATAATGTAGCGCATTGCAATTATTATTTTAATATAAAGGTAAGCAGGTAATATGAAGAAAGGATGAAAAAACAATTTGATGATTTGGTGATTTGAAAATTTGATAATGGTAGGTTTTTCTCGCAAAGGCGCAAAGTCCGCGAAAGTTTTTGTCTTAGCTTCAAGCTCAACCGTCACTGCGAGCCTTGACGCTTTGGTCATGGCGTGGCAGTCTCAAAGCAAATACTGAGATTGCTTCGTTCCTCGCAATGACGGGAATGTCTTTCATTGAATCTCGTGTCGTTTCATGTCGCTCCATGTCGTACCAGAACATTTTTTTTGGCACACTTATGCACACACTTCGCGTTTTCGTGCGCCATTTTCTGTTTAACAAAGCCAATAGATGTATACACAAAGAAGACACCAAATTTTGTCCCCCGCTGGAGGGTGCAATTCGGGGAGGATTCTTGTAACGTATTTTCAACACAGGGTTCACAGAGTTTTATGAGTTTCACAGAGTTTTCGATTCGTAATTTTTAATTCGTAATTCTTAATTAATAAAAACCTCTGAACACGGTTTACACTTTTGCTGTTTTGTCAACCATCAACCCCTTGGTTTTCAATAATAAAAGCCTGAAAAAAAACTGCATTTTGTCACCCGTGTTTTGGGTTTTATAAATGGCGGAAACTGGCGGTTTTTGGCGGATATATATTGTCCACTTAAGAGCGGTTTTTTCTCGCAAAGGCGCCAAGTTTTTAACGCAGAGAACACAGAGAAAATACCTGTCTGTCGACAGGCAGGCACGCAGAGTTTCACAGAGTATTTGATGTTTTTATTCCTTGAATCCTCCCCTCTAGGGTGAGGGTTTGGGCGGGGCGGTTAAACGCAAAGATACATCAGTAATTTACTATATGTAATAAAATAGTGTATTAGTTTTAAACAACTCAAGAAAAGAATAAGGATAAGTGATAAGGTGTAATTAGTACAACGGAATAGCTGTTTTACTTATCCCTTACTCCTTACCACTTACAACTATTATTTTCAACGATGATTCATATTTCATTTGCCCATCGTAAACCTTTAGCAAATAAATGCCTTGTGCAAGGCCATCTCGGTTAATGCTGTATTGTGCAGTGTTGCACTCTATTGTTCTTAGCTTTCTTCCCGTAATGTCATCCAGTTCAAGGTAATGCTTACTATCCTCTCCAAATGAAACTGTGCTTGTGGTGGTAAAGGGGTTGGGGTAAACTTTAAATGCTTTATTATCTATTACTGTATTTATGCCTGTAGGTTTAGATGCTTTATACGAGGCAATATGATTAGCTGTATAGCCTTTTAACTTAGAGCCATGATTAATGCTTTGATAATATTGGGTAAATGCACCTCCGGCATAAAGTTGGCCGTTATATACTGCTAATGAATAAACTGTACCATTTACTCCTGAGCCTACGGTATCCCAAGCTGACCAACCAGTATCGTTACTACATGAAGAAATGCCTCTTGTAGGCCAACCATATGTTGTATCAAATTGACCTCCAATGTATAAAATTGAGTCATATTCTGCCATAGTATATACAGGAGCATTTGGTCCACCCGGCTCAGCCCATATAGAAGCAAACGGTGCAAATGCACCATCTCCAATCCAATTAGTTAAATAGCTTGATTCGTATCCTCCTGAAGTATCAGCTAATTTACCCCCACAGAATAATGTACTATCAAAATAAGTAATTGCATAAACGGGATGTGAACAGAAATTAGTAGTGCTATCGCCAAATCCTACCCAATTAATACCATTCCATTCTTGCATATAATTCATGTAATATAAATACTTGGTAGATATTGCACCTCCAGCAATAACATTTGGACCATAAGTAGTAAATGCATAAACGTATCCATTTACACCTCCTGCCATCGAATCCCATGCTAATCCATTCCATAGAGCCACGTAGTTCACTATTAGACCATTGGCACTATCAAAACAACCGCCTATGTATAGATTGCCATTATTTACAACTAAAGCTCTCACAGTGTCATTTACGCCCTTGCCAACCGCTGCCCATGAGCTTCCGTTCCATACTGCAATGTTTCTGGCAGCTACTCCACCAGCACTGTCGAATTTTCCACCTGCATATATTTTGCCTTTGTAGGATGTTATGGCATTTACACTTCCGTTTATGCCTTTACCAAGCGCCGACCAATTCGTACTATTCCATTGTGCAATGTTATTTGCGGGGTTACTGCCTGCGTTAGTAAATGTTCCGCCTGCAAACAATACAGAATCGTAGGCATACAGTGCCAATACATTACCATTCATACCGGTTCCGGCAGGTGCCCAGCTTTGCCCAAAAGAGTTTGCAAACTGTAGTAAACAATAAGAAAAGAGTAGTAGTTTTTTCAAAAGCGGTAGGATTAGAGAAACGAATATACGAAATTGAAATGGAAAAAGAAAGCCCAATTAACTAATCACTGGTCACTAGCCACTAATCACTACTCCGTCTCTATCTCCCCTGTTAAATAGGTAATGGCTTTGCCGCGCAGTTCAATGCTGCCAACAAGGTCGAGGCATTGCAGAAAGCCTTTGCGTGGCGATAGTTGTATGGCAGTCATCGATTTTTTGCCAAGCTTTTCGGCCCAGTAAGGTATAAGTGTAGCATGTGCCGAACCGGTTACGTGGTCTTCGGGTATGCCGCTTTGCGGTGCAAAAAAAGCGCGATACAAAATCGACCGTGTTGCCCGGTGCAGTTGCAATCACCCCCCTCGAATCAACCATAGCCATAGTCCGGTAGTTGGGCTTTAGCTTGGTAATATCATCTTCGGTAGGGTAAATAAGCATGTAATCGGCTTTGCCACGGTAGCATTCCATAGGCCGTATGTTCATAGCAATAGCCAGTTCAGCAGGGGTTTTTACCCTTTCGTATTGGTCGGCAGGCAGCAGCAGGCTAAAGTGGTCGTCGTGCTTTTGCACTTTTATGATACCGCTGCGCGAATTAAAGTTTATCTCAGTGCCTGTATATCCCAAATGGTTTACCAGCACATGTGCTGTTGCAAGTGTGGCGTTGCCGTTCAGGTCAAGTTCTATAGTTGGGGTTATCCAGCGTATGTGAAAATCGTTTCCTTCCTTTATAAAAAATGCAGTGCACGATAGGTTGTTCTCTGCAGCAATGCTTTTCATCAGGTCGTTGCTAAGCCAGTTGGTAAGCGGGCACACCGCAGTAGGGTTGCCCGAAAACAGCTTGTCGGTAAAGGCATCTACACGGTAAAGGGTCAGTTTCATTTATAGGCGCGGTAAAACCAAATTATTCAATCTCTATTTCTCCCTTCAGGTAGGTACGTGCTTTGCCGCTTATCTCTATTCTTTCGCCTAAGTTAACGCATCTCAAATACCCTTTACGGGCCGATAACTGCACCGCTGTCATTTCCTTTTTGTTCAGCACGCCCGACCAATAAGGTGTAAGGGTAGTATGTGCCGAGCCTGTTACAGGATCTTCGTCTATACCACTTTGTGGCGCAAAAAAGCGCGATACAAAATCGACCGAGTTGCCCTTGGCAGTACAAATAATACCACGGCCGTCAACCATGCCCATAGCGGTAAAGTTGGGCTTTATCTTTTTTATCTGGTCCTCGGTTTCATATACCAGCATATAATCTGTTTTGCCACGGTAGCACTCCTTCGAGTGCAGGTTGAGCGCTATAGATAATTCAGCAGGGGTCTTTACCCTTTCGTATTCATCAACAGGGAAGTCGAGGGTAAGGCTGTCGCTGTTCTTTTTTACTTTTAATATACCACTGCGCGAATTGAACTTTATCTCATCGCCCGGGTGCCCTTCGTGGTTAAACAGTACATGCGATGTAGCTAAGGTAGCATGGCCGCAAAGCTCAACCTCTACACCGCCGGGTGTAAACCAACGTATGTGGTAAGCATCGCCGTCTTGAACATTGGGCCACCAATAGATTAATAGAAAAGAATAAGGAGATACGCTTAGCAG
>Ga0207054_1002_pt3 | contig 21833 bp, 20 predicted proteins | sample Alteio_BWMinCont_60_FD_153288 | JGI IMG/M metagenome (GOLD analysis project Ga0207054, IMG submission 153288) | Enriched cells from forest soil in Barre Woods Harvard Forest LTER site, Petersham, Massachusetts, United States -... | ecosystem: Environmental > Terrestrial > Soil > Temperate forest >... | reverse complement strand
ATCGTTTACTGAACCTGTAGTAGTCCAATAATAGGTATAAGGTTTTGTACCTGTAATATTGGCAACCAATGTATCATGCATACCCGCGCATATAGTAGTACCTCCCATTATATTGCCCGTTACACTCACTACCGGTAAAGGGTTTACAAACACTATCTCTACATTCCCTGTATTACAACTATTTCCATCAGTAACATTAATGGTATAGGTAGTAGTACTCGAAGGATTAACCCGGGGGCTTTGAGAAGTTAAATTGCCGGGAGTCCAGCTATATAAAAAAGGGCCCGTACCACCGGTTACATTAGCAGTTAAATCTACAGAGCCATTGGCACACATGGTAGTAAAGCTTCCGGTATGTATTATCATTGGCGGAGGCTGGCTGATTGTAATAGTATCTATAACTGTATTGTTAGCTGCATCGGTAACTGTACATGTATTTAATCCGGCACAAAGTCCATAAGCTGTTGGACTTGTTTGTCCGCTGGGGCTCCACGAATAAGTATATCCGCCTGCCCCACCAGATGCATTTACCGAAGCAGAGCCATTGCAACCGCCATAACACACTACATTACTCGAATGCATAATAGTAGCTTGCAATTGATTAAGAACAAGCATCCATGGTGAAAAATTTGATTGGCCAATGATAGGGCCTACGGTGCCCACACCTGATGCAACACCCGGATTACCCGGTCCTACAGGTGGCCCCCAGGATGTTCCGTTCCAATGCTCAGCCATTACAGGGCCGGTAGGGTTTGTAGTTGTATTCTCAACAGATCGGTACGAAAATGTAATATCAGCAATTACAGGCGCATTGGTTTGAATATCCCAAAAACGATCTAAGGCAAGGTTTACTGAATCACTAGATCCGGTCATGTTTGTAACCGGCCCAACATCTGTAGTTGAAGGGTGAGGAGAGTTCTGCTGGTCAGTTTGCCAGGTAGATGCTTTGACATTAGAACCGAAATTGCTTTTTTTATGAAAAGTAAAAGGGATATAACTTGCGGGGTTTCCTGCACCAAACGGGAAAACATAACTGCCTGTATCATTAACAGAGTTCCACAAAATATAATTGAACTGACTCTCTGAGGTTATCTGTCCTCCATAGGTACGCATAATACCCAATGGACTTGGCTGGTTTACAACAAAGTAAAGATTCGCGCCTTGCTGGCCTCCATTCAGCACAACATTAGCGCCATTAAGCACAACCAGATTGCTCTTTTGCGAAAAGCCGGTTATGCTTAGCAAACATCCAACTAAAAAGAAGAGTATTTTTTTGTTTTTCACTCTATAAATATTGTTTGCCTGCAATTATTTTTTAGTATCGGTAGCTTCAGCTTTCTCAGTCAGTATGTAAACAAGCTTGCGCAACTCTGCTATATCCTTTTCGTTTTTAGTTTCAGCTGTTTGTAATGATGCATTAGCTGTTTTCAAATCTTTTTCTTCTTTCGACATAGCATTGTTAGCTGTTTTCAGGCTATCTATCATTTGCTGTTGCTCCTGCACAGCTTTTACCAGTGGCATAATAAAATAGGTATAACCTAAACTATAAAGCCCATCTTTAGTTTCAGGCTTTACCACACCGCAAAAATTATAACCGCATGCATTAGCTGCTGCTTCAACATCCTGGGCGATGAAACCACTTTGGGTAATTTTTTCTATATCGTATTTACCTTTAAAGTCTTTATCATCCTTAACCCCTAATATTTTATTCTCTTTATCAATATTAATATGGTAAGTAACAGGATGCAGTTTGGTAATAAATGCAAGGCCAGGAACATTTTCTTGCACATTGTCTTTTATTCTCCTGTCGCTATATGAATTTATTGCAGGAGCAGCTGAAAACAAAGTTGTGGTACTGCTGTTACCCAAATATATGGTATTGCTTGAAGCAGTGGCAGCACCTACTCCTGATCGGAATCCTAAAAAGATACTGTTGTTAACTGCAGCATACACTGGTACTGCTCCGGCCTGGTAGCCGACAAATGTATTTTGTGTTCCACTGGTATTATTATAGCCGGCGCTGTCGCCAACAAAAACATTCAAACTCGATGTATTATTATATCCCGCATCAAAACCCAAAGCGGTATTGCTACTGGCAGCAGTTTCAGTAAAAAGCGCTGCATTACCAATTGCGGTATTGTAATTACCATTAACACTATTTTGCAATGCCTGGTAACCCATAGCAGTATTGGCACCACCGGTAGTATTGGCCACCGATGATTGCGCGCCGAAACTGGTATTGGCATTACCAACGCTTGTGTGTTGTAATGCTTGTGCGCCACCTGCCGTATTATTATATCCACCTAAGTCGCCATAAAGTGCAAGTGCACCAATAGCAGTATTATTGGTTGCTGTAGTCGAATCAAGCGCCTCATAACCTACACCTGTATTACTATTTCCGCCGCTGCCATACAAGGTCATTTGCAAGCCTGAGCCATAACCAAAAAATGAGTTGTAAGGAGATGTATAATCTATCCAGCCGCTTTGCAAATTATTTACAATAAACTGTAATGCATTGCCATCGGTTGTTCCAATAAAATTACTGGTAGCGTTAGTACCTGCATTACCCGTCAGAGACCAGCCACTACCACCACCAACACCCGTTAAAAGCTTTACCCAGTTAGGTGAACCAGATGTACCGCTGTTATAATAATAGCCCGCAGGAGTGAGGCCGCCGGTACCTGTATTGTAAACAAAAAGCCCATTTGCAGGCATAAATATAGTTGCTGCATCAGAAGCAGATTGTAACGCAACCTGTTCAGGTAAAAAGCCGGCATGGCCGCTATTACCTGTATTCAAGTCGAGTATGGTTGAGGTATCGGGCCTTGCCCCTGTTGTGTTAATACCTACGTTCTGCGCCTGCAATGCAGCAGTAGAAGCTAAAAAAGCAAGCAATAGTAATTTGTGTTTCATGCAACGATAAATTAATAGTTCCAAAAATATAAAAAAAACGAAACGAAAACAGGAGTGAATAAATAAATAAAACTGAATTAACAATTACCTTCCAAAATCGATTTTAGACTATCCTTTTAGATGCAGATTATTAAAAAAACTTGCGCATTAATAAAACAAAAAAGCCCTGCAATAGTGCAGGGCTTTTTCTAAAAAAAAACAAATGAAGCTTAGTACCTGTAGTACTCAGGCTTGTAAGGGCCTTCAACTTTTACGCCAATATATTTAGCCTGTTCAGGAGTTAATGTATCAATCTCTGCTCCTACTTTAGCAAGGTGCAGGCGTGCTACTTTCTCATCTAAAAATTTAGGCAAGGTGTAAACTTTATTCTCGTAGTTTTTATGGTTAGCCCATAATTCAATTTGTGCAAGCACCTGATTGGTAAACGATGCCGACATAACATACGAAGGGTGGCCCATTGCACAACCTAAGTTAACCAAACGGCCTTCAGCAAGCACAAGGAAATCCTTACCGTCAATGGTATACTTATCTACTTGTGGCTTAATGGTATCTTTTGTTTTACCGTAGTTCTGGTTGAGCCAAGACATATCAATTTCGGTATCGAAGTGGCCGATATTACAAACAATGGCATTGTGTTTAAGAGCCTTGAAGTGTTTCCCAACAATAATACCATCGTTACCTGTAGTTGTTACTACAATATCAGCAAGTCCGATAACATCATCCATTTTACGCACTTCATAACCTTCCATAGCCGCTTGCAATGCGCAAATAGGATCTATTTCGGTTACTATAACACGCATGTGAGAGTTCTTAAGCGCTTGTGCTGAACCTTTACCTACGTCGCCATAACCCGCAACTACAGCCACTTTACCGGCAAGCATAAGGTCGGTTGCACGGCGTATAGCATCAACTAACGATTCGCGGCAGCCATATTTATTATCGAACTTCGATTTGGTAACCGAATCATTTACGTTAAAGCAAGGCATAGGTAATGTGCCCTTATGGAAACGCTCATATAAGCGGTGTACGCCTGTAGTTGTTTCTTCGCTGATACCACGTATGTTGGCAACAAGCTCAGGGTTTTTATCTAATACCACATTGGTAAGGTCACCACCATCGTCCAATATCATGTTCAGGGGCTGGCGGTCTTTACCAAAGTAAAGTGTTTGTTCAATACACCATTCGTATTCAGCTTCAGTCATACCTTTCCAGGCAAACACCGGTATGCCTGCAGCAGCAATAGCAGCAGCAGCATGGTCTTGTGTCGAAAATATATTGCACGACGACCATTGTACTTCAGCACCCAGTTCAACCAGGGTCTCAATAAGCACAGCGGTTTGTATGGTCATATGCAGGCAGCCTGCAACGCGGGCACCCTTTAAAGGCTTCTGTTTTCCGTATTCGGTGCGCAGTGCCATAAGGCCGGGCATTTCAACTTCGGCAAGTTTTATTTCCTTTCTGCCCCATTCGGCAAGTGAAATATCTTTTACTTTGTAATCCAATACTTTTTCTTTGGTTTGTTGACTCATGGCTAATATGTTTTTTTAAATAGGTTTCAAAGTTAAGAAATTAGAACTTAATACAAGTTACATGCCTGCAATTCTTAAAATAAACAATCCCGGTGGCCTTTCGGCAGGGGTATGGGAAATAACTGAAACACAGGACCAGCTTATACAAAAGGCTGCATTAAGTGCTGAAGAAAAACAAGTATTGGCTTCATTTAAGAACGAGGGAAGGGGTTTGCAATGGCTGGCCATAAGGGCATTATTAGGAGAATTTATTTCACCACGCCCTGCTATAGCCTACAAAGAAAATGGTAAACCATTTTTACCGGGCCTTAACGAACATATTTCTATAAGCCACTCAGGCAAGTTGGCTGCCATTGCACTACATAATTCTATTCATCCGGGTATTGATGTGGAAGAGATACACCCTAAAATAAATAAGATTGCACACCGCTTTGTTAGCGATACCGAAATGGCTTACTTAAACCAGGATACCCTTACCGAACAGCTTTGTGTGATATGGGCAGCTAAAGAAGTATTGTATAAAACAAATACCGAAGGCATGCTTTCCTTTAAGCAGAATTTATCGGTATCGCGTTATACACTGGGCGATAAAGGCGAGCTGCAAGGCACCATTAATAAAGATGGCATTACTACTACATACAAGCTTTTATGCCAGAAAATAAATAATTACGTTTTGGTGTATACAATTTAGGTTAAGGCTGAGACCGAGATTAAGGTTATGTTTCGATAGGTATATTTGCGTTAGATAGATTTTCTGATTTATTTCCTTTTTTATTATTGTAATGCTCTTCAATTCATTTCAGTTTTTAGCTTTTTTTATTATAGTAACCAGCCTATATTTTTTGTTACCATATAAACAACGATGGATTTTGCTTTTGACTGCCAGTTGTTATTTTTATATGGCTTTTATACCTATTTATATACTTATTCTAGGATTTACTATCATAATAGATTATTTCGCGGGCTTATATATTGAAAAGTCTGTAGGAAAACGAAAAAAAACGTTTCTGGTCTTTAGTCTAATTGCCAATATTGGTGTTTTAGCCATTTTTAAATATTATAATTTCATTAGCGAAAACCTTAACTTCCTTTTGCACGGATTTGGGATGGATAAGCCTATCCCTTATTTGAATATATTACTCCCCATTGGTTTATCATTCCACACCTTCCAGGCAATGAGTTACACTATAGAAGTGTACCGTGGAAATCAAAAAGCTGAACGTCACTTTGGCATTTACTCCCTGTACGTAATGTTTTACCCTCAACTTGTTGCGGGACCTATTGAAAGGCCGCAGAATTTACTGCATCAGTTTCGTGAAAAATTTGATTTTGATTACAACCGTGTTACAGATGGATTAAGGTTAATGGCCTGGGGTATTTTTAAAAAAGTTGTAATTGCTGATAGGCTTGCTATACCAGTCGGCTTTGTATATGCGCAGCCTCAATCATATAATAGTTTTAGCCTTATTATTGCTACTGTTTTCTTCGCGTTTCAAATATTTTGTGATTTTTCAGCATATTCAGATATTGCAATTGGTGCAGCTAGGGTAATGGGTTTTAAACTCATGAAAAATTTCGATAAGCCTTATCACTCTCAATCGGTTAGCGAATTTTGGAAGAGGTGGCACATTTCACTCTCTTCCTGGTTTAGAGATTATTTATATATATCGCTGGGTGGTAATAGGGTAACTATACCCAGGTGGTTATTAAATCTATTTATTGTCTTTCTTGTAAGTGGTTTATGGCATGGTGCCAACTGGACATTTATTATTTGGGGCGCACTACATGGCTTTTATCTTGTATTTGGTATTGTCACCAAAAAACTACGTGAAAAGACAGGGCTTGATAAAATCCCCCTACTGTCGTCCTTAGTAACCTTTACCCTAGTCTGTTTTGCCTGGATATTTTTCAGAGCCGATAATATAAAGGTCGCATGGTACATAGCCACACATATTATAACCGGCTTGCCGTATCTTATTCTACAACATCACCACATTATTGAATACATTGGAATCAGCAAAGACGAATTAATTTTGTGCTTCGCAACAATTTTACTTCTGGAATGTGTTCATATTTTGCAGTCGAGAGTAAATATTGTTGCTTATTTCAAAGCAAAATCCATTTACTTCCGATGGGCAGTTTATTTAAGCCTACTAGTAGCTATTATATTTTTCGGAGTATTTGAAAACAGGCAGTTTATTTACTTTCAATTTTAACATGAAAATATTCGTACTAAAAGTAATAGCATTTGTAATTATATTTTTTGTTTTGGCTACTCTATTACAAAACATTATTGACAGGGGGCTAAGAAAAGCCCCCGAAAACAAAGAAATCAATGATATTATTAGTTCAGATATTAATGCAGGTATTTTAATTCAAGGTTCGTCAAGGGCTAAACGCCATATTTCTACTCTTGTATTAGATTCAGTTTTTAAAATGAATTCATATAACCTTGGGCTTCCGGCGTATAATTTCATAATGCAGTACTATCAATTTCTTTTATATTTAAAGTATAATACTCCGCCTAAGTACATTATTCAAAATATTGACCCAAGGACATTTAGAAAAGACCGATATTTAGTTAACTATGAACAGTTTTTGCCTTTCCTGGATGATAGATTAATAAAGAAGGCGGTTGTTTCTTATCACGGGTTAGATTGGAAAGATTTTTATATTCCATTATATAAATATCATAGTGTTTATCATTTGGTATATGAGGGGATCAAGAACAATATTAGTAAACCACAGCCTGATAATAATGACCATAAAGGGTACGAGCCTATTGATTCACTTTGCGACCCTTCATTTGGAAGTTATTTATTGAATAATCCTCAAGGATATAGAATGGAAGTAGATAGCTTAACGCTAAATTATTTTAAATCTTTTATTGATACTTGTAAAGCAAAAAAAATAACCGTAATTCTTGTCTATACCCCTGAGTATTACAGGGCTCAAAAAATGCTACTAAATAGAGATTCTATCATTTCACTTTTTAAAAATTATTCCTCGCTTTATAACTTAACACTTCTCGACTATTCTCAAGATAGTATTTGCCACGATTCAGTTAATTTTTATAACTATCAACATTTAAATAAGATAGGCGTTAAGAAATTCAACAGTAAATTAGCTAGAGACTTGAAAGACTTAATAAAATAAGTCCATAGTATTGCATCTATTTGACAATCAAAATATTACACAAGTAATTGATTGTCAATAAATTAACATATTTATTGTTTTTTATTGTTATTAACAATGGAGACCCTGTCAATAAAGCGATTCAGAAGGTGGTCATTGATAATTTCTATTGTTATTTTTCCATGGTTTCTGCCATCATTCCCATAATCGCATCTTTATGTTGCTCACCTGAACCTCAATCTTAACCTAAACCTGCTAATTACATTATTTTTACGACCTTTAGCCTCCAATACTTGCCTTAATGCAATCAACAATATATAGCTCAATTACAGAAGGTAAAGCCGGCAATAAAAAAAAGCTGGCATTGCTTATTGACCCCGATAAGTTTACATCGGTTGATGTTGTTAAAAATGCTGAAAGTGTTGGAGTTGATTACATATTTGTAGGTGGCAGCTTACTTTCAAAAGGTAATTTTTCGGCCTGTGTTGAAACCATAAAACAAAACACCAAACTGCCTGTTGTTATTTTTCCGGGACATATAGACCAGGTGTCACCTGATGCCGATGGAATACTTTTCCTATCGCTTATATCGGGCAGAAATGCCGAGAACCTTATTGGTAAGCACGTAATGGCCGCACCTATTTTAAAAAAGACCAAACTTGAAATAATACCAACCGGGTATATGCTTATAGATGGTGGTAAAATAACCACTGCCTTATACATGAGCAACACTGTACCTATACCACACGACAAGAACGACATTGCAGCCTGCACAGCACTGGCCGGCGAAATGCTTGGGCTTAAGCTTATTTATATGGATACGGGCAGCGGAGCAGAGAAGCATGTTGCCTTAAAGATGATCAAAGAGGTAAAGAAGAGTATATCAATCCCCTTAATTATTGGCGGAGGAATACGCACTCCCGAGGATGCTTACGAGGTATGCAAAGCAGGCGCCGATATGATAGTAATTGGTACTATTGCGGAACAATCGCCGCAGCTAATTGAACAAATAGCCAAGGCAGTACACTACACACAACCTATAAAAGAAAAAGGAACAACAGGCCTATGAAATTTATAGTACTTACCCCATCAAAAGACGCAGAGAATGAAGAGGCTATTGTTAGCTACATGCTAAAGAATGGCTTGCCAAATCTACATGTACGTAAACCCGGCCTATCGCGTGAAGACACGGTTGCCTACATTGAGAAATATACGGATGCTGAACAAAGTAAAATGATCCTGCACTCTTATCATCAAATATTACTTGATTACGACCTGAAGGGCCTGCACTTAAGCAAACGCCACAAAAAGAAACCCTTCAGGACCTGGTACAATAAAACACTTATTGAATTGCGCATGGGAAAAAAAATAACCATGAGCACCTCGAGCAAAAGCCTTTCATCAATGGCAGATAGCTATAAAGACCTTGATTATATAATGCTTACTCCTGTATTTGTTGATCCGCAGGGGCATAAATCGAGCTTTAGTCCTGCCCTGCTGCAACAGGTGCTCCGCAACTACCCTGATAAGATTGTTGCACGTGGTGGCTCAACTGCTGAGTCGATAGAGAAAGCAAGGGATATGGGTTTTGCAGGTATTGCATTTCACAATTTTTTCTGGAGCAATGAAGACCCCAGAAAAGAATTCGACCGTATTATGGATAGGTTTCAGAAACTGGGAATAAGCATTAGTTAAATGCTGCTCATTTCACTGCACGATATTACTCAATATTTTACCGAACACTGGCTTGAGGTAATTGCAGTTTTATTATCTATTGCAGGTGTTTGGCTCACAGCACTCGAAAAAATAATTAACTGGCCTATAAATATTATTGCAAGCGCAATTTACATTTATATTTTCTTCAATACTGGCATTTACCTAGACACAGGCATATCGTTATTTTATGTTGTGTTTAGTTTTTACGGCTGGTACCAATGGCTATACGGTGGAAAGAATAAAACAGAAATTGCAATAAGCAACATAGATAATAAAACGATAGGCATGATCTTGCTTATATCAATTCCTGTAACAGTTGGTTTAATTGAGATAATGATACACTATACCGACAGTACCGTTCCTTATCTCGATTCTATTACAACGGTAATGAGCCTTGCCGGAACCTGGATGATGGCAAAAAAACATATTGAAAACTGGTTAGTATGGATATTGGCAGATTCTATTTACGTAGCAGAATATATTATTAAGGGGCTTTACCTTACTGCCCTATTATACTTTATATTTACCCTGTTAGCCTTATACGGTTACATCGAATGGAAGAAACAACTAAAAGTATTATACGCATAGCAATTGTAGGCCCCGAATGCACAGGTAAATCTACCTTGGCAGAACAATTAGCAGATCATTATAAAACGTGTTATGTGCCTGAATATGCACGCGAGTATATAAGAAAACTAAAAAGGCCCTACACCATTGACGATATAGTAACCATATCGAAAGGGCAAATGCAATTGGAAGATGAGTTGGAAGCTAAAGCAAATAAAATACTGGTTTGTGACACCAACCTTGTGGTAACTAAAATATGGGCCGAATTCAAATACAAGCAAATCCCGGCATGGATAAAAGAGAACTTAATTAAAAGAAAATACGACCTGCACCTGCTAACCGATATTGATACGCCCTGGGTAGAAGATCCGCAGCGCGAACACCCGCATTATCGTGAAGAACTTTTCGAAATATACCATAATGAGCTTATGGCATTAAAAGTATCATACTCCATCATTTCAGGGAAACCTGAAATGCGTTTAAGGCATTCTATTGAGGAGATTAAGGGCTTACTTAAAAATTTACGCCCATAGTAAGCACCACATTAGAAACATTGGTGCTGTTCGAAGCCATTGCATTACCATAGCCAGATTCATACATATAATCTTGCTGGTCGTAATAACTGTATACATATGCAAGATCAATAAAGCAATGATTTATACGCACGCCTACACCGGCTGAAAGATTGCGCCTTAAACCTGTATTGGCAGCTTCTTTTGTATAAGGATTACCATAATACGCATAACCGGCACGAATGCTAAAAGGATATAACACCAGTTCGCCGCCTACACGTATATTGCTTGCACCCATGTATGAATTAGCTATGGCTTGGTTTACCGAAGAATATGAAGCACCACCTGAACTGAATGAAGCGGTAGAATAATCTACATACTCATAATCGGCACTTAGTATAGCCATTTTATTTATCACAAAAGCCAAACCACCAACTACACGCATTGGTGTAATAAGCGTGTAGTTATATGAACCAGAAGGTGATGTTTGTTGAAATGCGCCTCCAGTTGTTCCTGCATAAGGGCCCGGAGTATAATTAGCAGTTATGGCAGTATTATACTGGTCGGTAAGCGAAAAAACGGTAGGTGTATGTACCGCAAGGCCTATCCTCATCCAATCCATGACGCGGTATATAAAACCCAATTTAAAATTCACACCAGAACCGGTTGTAGTAACACTCGATTGAACATTATAACCTGTTAAACCAAAAGCGGTATCGGTATAACTTGGAGTTTCAGAAAAGGTAGTATTCTCATTGTAGTTAATAGTTGGAAGCCCCATTGTTGCACCAATATAAAGCTTGTTTTCGTAATTTCCACCAAACGAAATATCCGTTTCGCCCATTGAGCCCGAAGTAGATTTTGATTTTATTTGGGTAACATAATTATACCCATTACCCAAATACGGACGAATAAGATTAAAGTAACTGCTGGCTCCTCTGTTGGTATCTAACAGGCCACTACCAAAAGCAAGCCCTGCACTAAACTGGTCAAGGTTATTATAGTTGGTACCATTTGCCTCGTTGGTATACTGGTCGAGTATTGTGCTGTTGTAATTATTACCCTGTGTGTATACATTGGTATTAAAATCGTTGGTACGGTTATAAACAAAACCAAACGAAACGCCTTTCCACATAGCATCTTCATGGCTGTTCTTCCAAGCAAAAACCAAACCTGCATTTTGTATATTACCAACTGATTGGTTAGCTATATTAGTCTGACCATTATACGTTGATGAAGTAGATTGATAAGAAAAACCCGGTGAAAAAGCGAGTTGACTTTTAGTAAAAACAGCTACACCTGCAGGATTAACCGTAAGTGTCGACATATCGCCACCCACTGCACTAAAAGCGCCACCCATAGCCATATAACGTGCAGTGCCTCCAAAGGTAAGTTGTGAATATCTCAATGCATCATCAGCGTTTTGCGCTTTTACAATTAAGGGCATTGCAGCAACTAAAGTAACTATGTATAGAAACCTTTTCATAAGGGTTATTTTAAGTTATTAATGCTTTTACTTTACCTGTGGCCACCACCGCCGCCGCTATGACCACCTCCGCCACCACCGCTGCTATGACCTCCACCGCCGCCGCCAAAACTATGGCCACCACCAGAAGAGTGAGAACTGCTACCACCGCCAAAGCTACGTGACGAGCCACCACCAAAACTTCTGCTACTTGAACCTGAAGAATGATAATTGTAATTACCATTGCTTCTGCTGCCCTGGCTTGGCGCTACGCGCGAAGTACTGTTATAGCCCCTGTTATTAGTTGCGGGCCTTGAATAATTAGTGCGGGCAGTATTATAGTTTGTATTACGGTTATTAGCATAACCTGTTCTGTTAGTTGCATTGGTACGAGCGCCAGTATTTGTATTGGCATTCATGCCTGTTGTGCTTCTGTAAGAAGCAGTAGGACGAGAACTTATAGCTGTGCTTCTGCTTATAGTATGGCTGCTTGCAACTGCAGGTGCAACATGTAAAGAGCCATTAGTAGACTTAACAAAAGAACCGGGGTTCTTTTCAGCTTCAGCACGAACAGAGTTTTCGTATAATTCACCAAAGCTTGTAGCATGGCTACCTGTTGCTATTTTTGCACCAGGGCCAACTGCAGGGCCACTTTTTGCGCCTACACCAACAACTGGAATGCCTCCGCCCGATATATTAGTTCCTCTTCCGCCTCTTGGGCCAACAAAACCACCACCGTTACGGCCACCGCCTTCATAACTATTATAATAGCAATTGCGGTAACCACCCCAATAACCAAAACCACCGTAGCCAAAACCCCAATAAGGGTTATACCAGCCAAAACCTAGGCCGAAAGGATAACCCCAGCCAAAGCCGAAACCTACTCCATAACCCCAAAACGGAGCAAATGGATTATACATCCAAGGAGAATAAATACTTACACCAAATGCATAAGGGTTATAATTGTACCAGTAGGAGTTGGTATAAACATCATCATAATAGCCCCAGTTGCCCCAATTATCATCATACCTTCTTAATTGTGCTGAATAGGAGTAATTGTTATAGTCGTCGGAATAGTAATTCTCGGTACTGTTATAGTTATTAGTATCAGGCGGAGAGCTCTGCCTTGCATATTGGTCGTTATTAGCATTAGCAGGCTGTGGAGTTGGTGCCGACTGCATTTGTGTTGAACTATTAGAAGGCTGATCAGCAGGCGACATAGTAGACGAATTGCCGGAACTATAAATTCCATCATCATCCATACTATGATTGTTTTGCTGTGACTTTCCGGGCATTGCCAGGAACATCATTGCGGCGAGGGAAAAACTCATTAGTGTTTTCATGATGAGAAGATTTTAATGATTAGACTATCGTTTTCTTAAAAGGTTTATTTTATATTTTTGTTCGCCTTATCTTTTTATTCTTTCCTTCTAATTTTAGGCTAAGTTAGGTTAAAAAGATGAAGCAATTGTGAAGAAGGTAAGGCTATATTTTTTTTAACATCTTTTAATATATATGAGCAAGGTTATCACACCCAAGGAACAGGATTATTCGCAGTGGTACAACGACCTGGTTATTAAGGCCGGGCTCGCCGACCACTCTGCCGTAAAGGGCTGCATGGTAATAAAACCTTATGGCTATGCCATATGGGAACGTATGCAGGCAGTTTTAGACGGCATGTTTAAAGCCACAGGACATTCAAATGCTTATTTCCCACTATTTATACCCAAATCGTTTTTTGCAAAAGAAGCCGCTCACGTAGATGGTTTTGCAAAAGAGTGTGCCGTAGTTACCCATTACCGACTTAAAAATACACCAGAAGGTTTAATAGTTGATCCGGATGCTAAACTGGATGAAGAACTGATAGTTCGCCCTACATCTGAAACTATTATATGGAACACCTATAAAGGATGGATACAATCGTACCGCGATCTGCCTCTTTTAATTAACCAATGGGCCAATGTAGTAAGGTGGGAAATGCGTACTCGTCTATTTTTGCGTACAGCAGAGTTTTTATGGCAAGAGGGCCACACCGCACATGCCACACAACAGGAAGCTATTGTAGAAGCAGAAAAGATGCTGGATGTGTATACCGAATTTGCAGAAAAATGGATGTCGATGCCGGTAATAAAAGGCACCAAAACAGCCAGCGAACGTTTTGCAGGCGCGTTGGAAACCTATTGCATAGAAGCTATGATGCAGGATGGAAAGGCTTTGCAAGCAGGCACATCGCACTTTTTGGGGCAGAATTTTGCCAAAGCGTTCGATGTTAAGTTTTTGAATAAGGAAGGTAAATCGGAACATGTTTGGGCCACATCATGGGGAGTATCTACCCGCCTTATGGGTGCGTTAGTCATGACACATTCTGACAACGAAGGACTTGTATTACCACCTCAATTAGCGCCACAGCAGGTAGTTATTATTCCTATTTACAAGGGCGATGAACAATTGGCTCAAATAAATGAAGTAGTTAGCAAGATCACTAAAACATTTGATGCTGATGGTGTACGTTATAAATACGATAGTACAGACCACCACAGTCCGGGTTGGAAATTTGCTGAATATGAACTGAAAGGCGTACCTATTCGTCTGGCTATTGGTGCAAGGGATCTAGAAAAAGGGACCATAGAAGTTCACCGTCGCGATACTCGTACCAAGCAATTTGTACCTATTGAAGGAATAGAAAAGTTTGTTAAAAATATGCTAGATGAGATAAGTACAAACCTCTACAAAAAAGCGGAAGAGCTTCGCACAAACAATAGCCATAAGGCAAATACCTACGAAGAGTTTAAGGAAATTTTAGATAAAAAGAGCGGTTTCGTATGGGCCCATTGGGATGGAACATCTGAAACAGAGGAAAAAATAAAAGACGATACTAAAGCCACAATAAGGTGTATACCATTGAACAATACACAAGAGGAAGGAAAATGTATCTATTCGGGTAAACCCTCGAAACAAAGAGTTATATTTGCTAAAGCATACTAGCACTTCATGGATAAATTGCAGCCGGAGGATCTGATACTTAAATTACTTAAGGAAAAAACAGTAGTTCAACTGGATGTACGGAACCGGACTGAAGAGACGTTCCGTATTATAAAGCAGACCTTAGCTGACCTTGCACATACGCTTGCAAAAAGAGCTACCGAGCTCGATAAGCGTATAAAGATTGAATATAAAGAAAGGAACGAATTTGAGGTGATGTTTACCATTGCCGAAGATGTGCTTATATTTTACATGCAATCCAACGTTTTTACCTTCGACCGTGCCCACCCCGTTTGGCAAACCTCATATTTAAAGAAGAATGAGGCCAATGCTTTTTGCGGTTCTATTGGTGTATATAACTTCCTCTCTGATTCGTTTAAATACGCCCGCGAAACCGACCTGGGCTACCTTATTGCCCGTATATTCATTAACCAGGAACTGCATTATTTTGTAGAAGGAAAACGCCAACTCGGTTTCCTTTACAACAATTTCTCAACTGCAGTACTCGATAAAGCAGGTATTGCCGATATTATTAACTCTGCCATATTATATACCCTCGACTTTAGCTTGTTTGTTCCTCCTTTTGACAATGTAAAAGAAGTGAGCGTATCGGTTATGGAAGAAGAAGCCACAAAAATGCAGATGCAAACCGGCAAGCGCCTCGGCTTCCGCTTTGGCGCTGATAATGATCAGATAAAATAGTATTGAGTTGTGGATATTGAGTTTTGAGAGTGCCAACACTTATAGAGTACACTTTTAAATACCATTCAAGAAACAATGAAATATATTACCACTGCATTCTTAGTTATATTCAACTGTGCTTCTATACATGCACAAAAAAAGGACAGTATTTCAATTGATAGTATTGATACTAAATACCATCCCCTGTTCTCAATTACAACTGACTTGGCACAGTATGGTTTATTCCAACCGAATATCGGCTTCGAATACAAAATTGATACGCTAGCCTTTGGTATAAATGTTGGGCTAATAGAGCCTTCACCAATTTTTGCGATAAATCCACTTGCTAATGGCCAATTTACAGACCCCGGTACTGTCTATTCAGGCATTGCATTTCGCTTTTATTTGAAAATCTATAATAAAAAACATCCATACAGTTATTGGTCTTTTCAAGCGGTTTATAAAAAAGAAGCATTTAACAACATTAGTTTTTCTGATGAATATCGTGATGAGATACTCAACACTTATACGATGAGTGAAAATGGTACCGTTATGGGATTTGAAATTCTTCACGGAAATGAAATCACTGCTAAAGATGAAAACTATACAATTGATTTGTTTTATGGGTTCGGCTATCATGTTAGGGCAATGAACTATACAATAAGCGATGAAAATACTTCACCAACTTATCCCGGGCCTGAATATAATGGACTCACTATTGCTCTACCAGGTACCTACTCATCTACCTTTTCTACTTTTACACCTGTTATTGGACTTAGAATTGGCTGGAATTATTTAAAGAAAGAGTAAGATTAAATTGATGAGTACTAATTTATCAGTTCGCGAAATACAAAAACAGGACATTCCGCTTATTACCCAATATTGGCTTGACTCCTCACCTGATTTCATGCAAAGCATGGGTGTCGATATGAAGAAAATGCTTAGCAAAGAGCAGTGGCACCAAATGCTATCGGAGCAATTAAACCAACCCTACACCGAAAAGAAGTCGTACTGTATTATATGGCAGGTAGACGGTAAAGCAATTGGGCATAGTAACGTTAACCAGATAGTATTTGGCAAGCAAGCCTACATGCATTTGCACTTATGGAATAACTCAGTACGCAAAAAAGGAATGGGGACAAGTCTTGTAAAAATGACCCTCCACTATTTCTTTAAAAATCTTGAATTGAAAAAGATATACTGTGAGCCTTATGCATTAAATCCGGCACCTAATAAAACACTTGAAAAGATTGGGTTTACATTTACAAAAAGACATACCACCATTCCAGGTTACTTAAACTTTGAGCAAGAAGTTAACCTTTGGGAATTAAGCCACGAGCAGTTTCAGCAAATACAACAAATCAAAAAGGCACCCCAAGATTAAGGCCAGCACTAACTGCAATACCTGCGCCGCCACTACCAGCACCTGTTGATTCGAAGCTGTAATAATTAGAAGGAGCATCATTATTGCCACTGCTACCACCTATAGTATAACCAATGCCTGCATAAACATCGAGCGAAACTGAGTGAGCAAGTATCCACTGCTTACCTAAAGAAAGCATCAATGCAATACCTGTGTAATTAGTAATTGTGGTACTTGGGGTGGTGGTATATGGCGGGTAATTATAATAAGGCGTATTAGTAGTTTGAGTTAAATTAAAACTCGATATACTAATCTGTGGCTTAAAGTAATAGCCCTGCATTGAATTATACCTCGTAGTACCTACGGTAACAAAATCGGGTGCAAAAAACAATTTCACCCCTCCTTCAATAAATGCACCGGCAGGGCTACCATTTGCGGTATAATTACCAGCATTAGCACTGGGGCCTATTATACCTAATTGGGTCGTTAATACCATATCATTACCCAATAACTGGTCGTACCCAAATGAAATATGCTGGTTTAAGAGCGAAAAGAAACCAAAACTGATTATATGCTTATGCAATTTTTGATTAGATGCATCTTTCCCATAATCCATGGGGCCGCTAATAGGCATAGGAGCAGGAGTAGGAACAGTTTCGCGGGCTTGTGAAAAAGACTGCATTGCAGACATTAAAAACGCTGCGACAACTACAAAACTTTTAATTTTGTTAAAATAGGTTTTCATGGTAATGTGGTAAATGGTTTATAATTTAAATACAGCCCTAATAACGACACGAAATCGCACTTATTGTGTATAAACAAAATGTTATATCAATTTACTATTTACTTGTTAAAGAGCACCTTCATCGTAAGCTTTCTCACCATGCAATGCAGCATCAAGGCCTGCATCTTCTTCAGCTTCAGAAACCTTAACCTTAGTTATTTTATTTATCAGAAATAACATAATGTATGTAAATACAAAAGCATATGCACTGGCTGCAACAACAGCAATAACCTGCTTGGCAAAGAAATGAGTACCGCCCAGCATTAAACCATCGGCACCAGAAGGGTTCATAGCTTTAGATGCAAATACCCCTAGCAATATGGTGCCTATACAACCCCCAATACCGTGCACACCCCAAACATCAAGGGCATCATCCCAACCCATTTTATTTTTAAGATGAACAGCCAGGTAGCAAACTATACCCGAAGCAATACCGATCATAACAGCTGAAGGCAATGAAACAAAACCTGCAGCCGGAGTTATAGTAGCAAGCCCGGCAACAGCGCCAGTGAGTAATCCTAAAAATTTAGGCTTCTTCTGCATGGTCCATTCAATTATAAGCCATGTAATAGCCGCAAACGAAGCAGCTACGTCTGTATTCAAAAAGGCAAGGCCGGTAATAGAATTCACATCTAAAGCACTACCTGCATTAAAGCCGTACCAACCAAACCACAATAAGCCTGTACCAATTGCTATAAGAGGAATACTATTAGGAGGAGATGAAATATCTCTTCGTTTGCCTACATATATTACTGAAGCCAAGGCCGCAAAACCGGCTGTAGCATGCACCACTATAACACCGGCAAAATCGAGCACACCCCATTTGGCAAGCAAGCCACCGCCCCAAACCATGTGTGCAAAAGGGTAATAAACCAACACCTGCCACAATACTAAAAACACTAAATACGATTTGAATGTAACCCGGTTGACGAATGCACCAGTAATAAGTGCAGGTGTTATAATAGCAAACATCATTTGGTAAGCAATAAATACAAATTCAGGCATTTTATTGTTTCCCGGAAATGGAGTATTAAGATTTACACCACACATAAATGCTTTATCGAAATTACCTATTATGCCACCCAAAGAATCTCCACTAAAGCAAAGTGAATAGCCGCATACAAACCACATTATGGTAGTTATGCCCATCGATACAAAGCTTTGCATCATAATACCCAGAATATTCCGTTTTCCGGCAAGGCCACCGTAAAAAAATGCAAGGCCCGGTGTCATTAACATAACAAGGCTTGTAGCAAGTAGCATAAAGCCTACTGTTCCTGTGTCAAATCCTACTGTATTCATTTGTTTTGTTTTTAGTGTTGTATTACAAATCTATTATTTAAAACCATATACCCATTGTTACCATAAGTTCGTTGCGGTAATTCACATTTTTACCATCGCTATAAAAAATATCCTGCCCAGATGCCATTACTATTTTTCTTCCTTCCAGCCTTATGTAAGAGCTTTCGGTTGGTTTACATTCAAGGCCCAGGGTTAAGCCATTAAGTTCATAGCCTGTTTCATACCCATACGAATCAATCATAACACCTGAAAGGAATCCGTCAGGGTCGCTAAAGGCTTCGCCCCTGGCATAGACTCCAAATACCTTACTCATCTGGTACCTAAGTGCAAGTATATAACTGAATACAAATGCACTTTGGTTTGCATTAGCAAGATTGGAATTTTGCTGGCTTATCAGGTCAAACCCTGCTTGCATTTTAAACTTTTTAGAGAATGCATAATTAAACACCAGGTTGTTTAAAAACCGTGTGTGTGAAACTGTTGCATTATCGGGAGAGTCATCGCTTATAAAATTATAGTAACCTATACTTCCTTTATCGCCCAAAGTATAGGTAATGGCAAGGCCCATTGCTTTTTTGCAGTTAGCCGCTACAAACTCATTATATCCATTAACAACATAAAGCGCAAATTGCCAATTATTATCAGGAGTAAAAGTGAGCCTGCCACCTGCCTGCCACCAGGGCTCGTAAAAAGTTATAACAGAAACCGAACTGGCAATATTATCTTTAGGCAATAAAGCCTCAGTACCAATATGTGTTTTAAAAAAGCCTGCATCAAGCCATAATGTCTTGGTAAGCCTTATACCTGCATTGGCTTCTTGTATAAAGTTATATACCGGCGACCATGCAGCAGTGGGCAAATCACCGGCTTGTAGTGTAATGGTCGACCGCACCTTTACAGAGTTATATTGCATAGTGGCTTGGGCAATATTTACACCAAAACTATTGTTGGTTGGAGATACAGATGTAAACTTTTTCTGAAATTTACCTGGCCCTACTGAATCGGAATAGGCTGCGTAATATGTATCTACATAGCCACCAACCTTAAAAGAAGCCGTTGAATCTTTTTGCGCCGCAACAGGCAGACAATACAGGCAACAGGCAATTATTAACAAAAGGGAACTAGTTGGTATTCTTCTCAATACTCAAGGCTTTGGTATTTTCAAAAGTAAAGATTTATTTGTGATAAACAAAAACCAATATCTTACCTAATTGGTAATAGTTACACTACCCGAAGTAGAGTTAAAGGAAACATTATACTCTTTAAGCCCTATAGTGGTTGGGCCGGCATTAACACCGCCGTTGGTTAAATTATATTCTGACTGGCACTCCAGGCAAATGGCAGTACCATCAGTTTGTCCTTGTACAATTCCGTTGGCATCACCAATATTATAAGTGCAGGTTCGGTCGAACGCTACAATAGTGCTTGAACTAACACGGCAAAGTATTAGACCTCTGTTTCCGCCGGAAACATATGCCTGTCCTCCTACTTTGGTTAATGTGGTATAAGCAGATGTGTAAATATTTATAGTTACATTAACTTTAACATAAGGCACGTTACTGCTTATGTCAGGGTTAGGACCTTTACTGCAAGCAGCAAAAAGGCAAATAGCTCCGCCCATAAAAACTATAAAACTCCATAAATTAGATTGGCTGTTCATATACCAAAGGTACGCAAAAGAGCTTTACAAGCTACAATTGAAGTACAAGTATCTCATGGTTAATACATTAATTGCAAACCATAAGTAATTATTGAGTGTAACAAATTTTCAAAATAGCAGTAGAACTAGGTTGTCTACTCTTTGCACCATTTACACTACACAACCAATGAAGTTTTTAAAGTTTGCCTTTATACTTATAGCCTATTCTTTATGGGTTAGTTGTACTTCAACTAAAACCACTACAGCTATTACTCCTGCAGATGACAACTCAAACAACAATCATGTTATTGTAAATTCAGCAAGCACAACCACAAATACGGCGACGGGTGATAAAATAGTCATAAAAGGAAAGAATAACATTATTCAATTTGATTACGACAGTTCATCTTATAACGGAGTAAATCATCACAACACTATAATTGTTGATGGGAATATGAATAACATAACCGTTAAACAAAAAAACGTGCACGATTCATCAGTAAACAGTCATGATAAAATCACCTTTAAAGGTGATAGTGAAAAAACGGTGATGGATGTAAATAATACAACCAACAATACTATAGGCTCTAACCAAAATGTACAGCTTTCAGGAAATAAAGTCGGGGTTACATTTGCGGATTCAGTACCGAATAGTTATGATACCTCACTTATTTACATACCTGAAAAGAAAGTGTTTTTAAAAACACAAGATGCTTTTTCGTTTTATTTAAATGAAGCGAAAAAAGGCGATGCCGGCGCCATTTATATTATTGGCACATATTATGAAATGGGTACAGGCACGCTGGCCAATGCAAAAAAAGGGGTCGAATATTTTGAGCTTGCCGCCAGAAAGAATAATACAGATGCGCAATATATGCTTGGTGTAATTTATGAGAATGGGTTTAAAGAAATATTGCCTGACAAACAAAAAGCTATATATTACTACAAACTAGCGGCAGATAATGGCAACCAGGATGCTTCAGATGAACTGGAAAGAATAAGCCAATAGGTCCTAAAACAATAAAAAAAGTCTGAACACATTGGTTATAATGCAGTTCAGACTTTTAATTTGGTAGCCCGTAGGGGAATCGAACCCCTGTTTCCAGGATGAAAACCTGACGTCCTAACCCCTAGACGAACGGGCCAAACTTTTTTTTGGAGGTGCAAAGGTAAAAGAATTATTGAAAGTTGGAAATAAGTTAAACATCTCAATAAAATAACCGGATTATAGATTTATTCAGCTCT
>Ga0207054_1129_pt1 | contig 22096 bp, 24 predicted proteins | sample Alteio_BWMinCont_60_FD_153288 | JGI IMG/M metagenome (GOLD analysis project Ga0207054, IMG submission 153288) | Enriched cells from forest soil in Barre Woods Harvard Forest LTER site, Petersham, Massachusetts, United States -... | ecosystem: Environmental > Terrestrial > Soil > Temperate forest >... | reverse complement strand
CGAGAGGATGAGATGTTGGATCAGGAAAATTTTGATATGTGTGCCAATTTTTGATGGCAACTATTCGGCGTGAAAGCGTGCGTGCATTTAGTTGATCCGCATAAGCTTGTAGATATTCAATAATAATCTCCGGCCTTGATGGCAGTAGGCCGCCCCATTGCTCGAAATGCTTGATGTCACTGCGATAAGCTTTTCGGGTATTGTCGCTAGTTGCCGCTTTCAAATAAGGATTGTTAGCCCAATGGGTAATCGTGGTGCCATTATGTAATGTGATTTTTTGGGAGTGTTCGACCTGTATTTCTTGAGAATCTATTTCGTTTAATATCATCCTTGCTTTCTCATATTTGTTGCAATTTCGTATTACTTTAACATGGGTTTTAGTAGAATACTATAGATAATGATCCTTATCGATAGTAATTATTGTTTAATAATAAATCGTTACATTTATAAATCAAACCGGTATACTTCATAAAATGTAATATTAAAAGGAATTGCGTATGGCTCGTCACGGGATCGTCTATGAAGATGTTGTATCCGCTATTAACGCCTTAAAAGGGCAGGGCAAAAGCCCCACCATTGAAAACATCCGTCGACATCTCGGCACAGGGAGCGCTGGCACGATCAACCAGCACTTACGACGCTGGAAAGAAGTTTCCAGTGGTACACAGAAGATTGCCTCTAAAGAAAACCTACCCGAACCTTTAATCAGTTTAATGAAAGGCCTCTGGGAAAATGTGTTAGAACAGGCAACACAACAATTTGCGCCGATTGACTCGAATTACCAGAAAGAAATTGCAAATTTAAAATCAGAACTGGAAAAATACCACAACAACAATAAACGATGGCAAAAATTATTTAATGCATGGCACCAGGAAAAAGCCGCAATCGCCAATGAAAAATTAACACTAGAACAAGCTCTCGATTTCGCCCACAAAGAAAATGAGTCTTTACACCATCAACATGATGGCTTAATAAAACAACTTCAAGAAAAACAAAATAGGGTAGAGGAGTTAAATCGTCTCCATCAACAAACCCAAGCCAATCTCGAACATTACCGCGAATCTACACGTGAACAACGAACACTTGACCAACAGCAATTTGAACGTGAAAAACAACAATACTTATTCGAAATAAAAAACCTAAAAGAAGAATTAATCTTACAAAAAACAAAATACTCAGACCTGAATCAACAATATCATGTGATAACCCATGCCAATTCTGAGCTGGAAAAACAACATCAAAAATATTTGCAATCAATGTCAACACTTACCGATAAAGTAGAACAATTGACAAAGGAAACCATTGAATGTCAACAAACTACCAAACATTTTCAGCAACAACTTAAAGAAACTGAAATGAAGATCGATAAAAAATATGCTGAAATAATTTCTTTACAAAGCGATAATAACTCATTGACCCAACAGCTTGTTGATCTCAAGCAATCTTTACTCGATACTCAGTCTCAAACTAAATTATTATCGAGTCAGAATTATGAGTTGATGCAAGAGAAATTGAAATTACAAGAACAATTAAACCATCTACAATCCATGATAACAGCATAAAGAGTATATTCATGCCTCACGTCATTATAATCGCAGGTCCAAATGGTGCAGGAAAAACAACAGCTGCACCCGCCTTATTAGGCAAAGCACTGAAACTCGAGCATTTCGTTAACGCCGATACAATTGCTGCAGGACTAAGTGCCTTTGCCCCAGAAAAAGCCGCAATTCAGGCCGGCAAAACAATGTTAGAACGCATGCATCATCTAGCTAATAACAATGAAGATTTTGCTTTTGAAACAACACTTGCTAGTCGTTCTTTTGCCCCATGGATCGCTAAGCTTAAAGAGAAAGGCTATATTTTTCATTTAACTTTTTTAACATTAAAATCCCCCGAATTAGCTATTTTAAGAGTAGGAGAAAGAGTAAAAGTGGGTGGGCATTTCGTTCCAGATGAAACAGTGAGACGTCGTTTTATATCAGGACTAAAAAACTTTTATCATTTATATTTATCATTGGCAGATTCTTGGCAAATGTATGATAATAGCGATATAGGCAATCCGATCTCTATAGCTTCAAAAATGAACGATCAATTAGAAGTTACTAATGAAGCAACTTGGAATAATTTAGTGAGGCTTTACCAATGAAATCACCACAAAATGATCGTATCTCAAAAATTATGAATGACCCCGAGGAGATCAGAAAAATTCTTAAGACTGCTATTAATGATGCACTATTAATGCATAAACAAGCAGGTAATCCTGTCTGCGGAATAAAAGAAGATAAAATTGTTTGGATTAACCCAAAGGATATAATAATTCAAGATAAGTAAGTCTTCAAAAAGGAAATATATGTTATGACAAATATCAAGTATATTTCACCACTTAAGCTCATTTTACTCACACCTATATTTATCTTATTAACTCACCATTTAGCTTTTTTTATTCATGAATATGCTCATGCTATTACTGCATGGATTTTAGGTTATAAAGATAGCCCTTTTGATATCAATTACGGGGGAATGAACTTATCCAATTTACTATTGTTAAGCGGCGTTGACCAAAAAGTTGATAATAGCTTAATTTATTCATCAGGACATCCGGGATTTGTTGCGTTGATTGCTTTCGCAGGCCCTGGAATCATATTATTTTTATTTTTCATAACCTCTTGGTTAATGCGAAATAAAAAAATCAGTACTCATCCTTATCAACTATATTTTTTATTCTTTTTTAATTTATGGTGCCTTGGTGCAACATACGCCTATGTTCCTGTTAGAACATTTTCTGCATCTGGTGTGATGATTGATATTGTAGATATCGAACAATCACTGAATATATCGCCTTGGTTGATATATTTTTTTATTGGTTATCTTGTTTTATTTATGATGTGGCAATTTTTTACAAAATCAATCATTGCAATTTACGTTAATATTGGAATCTCTAGCATAATTGCTAGAGCAAGTTTAATGATAATTTGCGTTTTAATTGTATTTGGTTATTGCGGTTTTGTTGGCTTTTATAATCATGGTAAAATATCTCATTTTATTTCAGTTACATCTATTTTTGCTATTCCTGCTATTGTCATTGCATTATGGCCAACGCAAAAATGGATTCAGAAACGAATAGAAATGGAGAGAGCACGTTAGGAGCATGAATATGAACAAGCTTATAGGGGATGATAAATTAATAAAAAATTGTCCGTGGTGCAATCGAAATCCTGATGGTACAGTTGACATTCAAGGGTCTCAAAAATCAACTGGCTACTATTGGATTGAATGTTCTCAATGCCATGCCAGGACTGAAAACTTTGAGGCACGATTAGATGCATGCAAGGCTTGGAACAAAGGCGATATAAATAATCCTAAAGAGCAATAAGATGGCGAAAAAAGTATGAAAGATTTAAAGTAAAGAAGGATAATCAAATATTAATAATTAATCTCGCAAATGAGTGGAAAAGCTGTAACAACAAATTCTAATAAAGAAAAACAAACATGTCCGTAACAAATTTTATAAGGAAATAAAATGACTAAACCAGATCTTGTTGAAATTTTTGGTACTGGCGGAAAATATGATGATCAGATTAGATTGCAATATGATACTGAAACAAGTGAATTGTATGTAAACAATAAAAAAATAATGACTGAAATTAATTTCAGTAAATCTGAGAAAATATTAGCATGCGTTGTTGCAATCTCTGTGGCTGTACAAGCTATAATGTCCATTTTGACTTATTTTAAAGGATAAGTGGCTATGATTTTCAGCATGTAAAGCTGTTAATAACAATGGCCGGTAAAGTGACTTACCAGCCATATCAGTTATAAATTTCTTATTTGCTGTTACTCAATACAGATGATTTCAAATATTTATCCGCAGTTTCCCCATTAGCATCAGGAATGTTAGACTTAGCACCTGACTGTAGTAAGAACTGGTAACATTCAGTATGTTCTTTGATTGATGCCCAATGCAAAGCAGTGCGTCTTATTTTGGGATTTGCATCTTGGGCATCTAGGTTGTTTACAAAACGAGTAAATAATTTTAAATCATCAATATTATTATTTGTAGCGGCGTTCCTTAATCCTTTTTCAAGTGAAGCTTGTGAAGTGTCAGATAACTTATATTTTTTTACTAACGCTTTGATTTTATTTATTTGAAATAGAGGAAGAGGTGATTCATAAATTGTTTGCATCTGACGATTATTTTCATCAATAGCATTTTTAGCTGCTTTTTTACATGTACTCGCTAATTTAGCGCCTTCTTCTCGAGTTAAAAATGTTCCAATCTTGCTGCTTAATTCATCAGGGAGTTTTTCGTTTAAAGCTTTAGCTGCAGCGCCTTGTGAATAAAAATTTTCTAAATCTTTAGTATGGATTTTCCATAAGTCTGTAAAGAATTTACAAATAGATTCCCCAAACCCGCGGTTTTTTATCATACACAAAATTTGATTATGTGATCCCACGAATCCAGCTTTTATTAAAAGAGAAAAAATCTGATGACAAGCAGATTTATATTTTTCTAATGTCCATTCTCTTAACCCATAAAATATATAATGTAATGCGCTTGACCCTGTACGAGTATCTACCGCATTTACTTTAGCGCCAAATTCTAATAATAATTCTACCATTTTTGCATTATGATTAAATGCAGCGTTTATTAATGGAGTTTCCCAGCAATTATATACTTCAGTATTTGCTTTTCTTTCTAAGAGAAATCTTGCAAGTACTTCATCATCTTTTTTTACCGCATGTGTAAGTGGAGTATCATGTGGCCCACAGTACGAGCACGCATCTTGAGTATCTTGAGAATATTCTCCAAATTTTGCGTTTATATCAGCACCTGCAGTTAACCATTTACTACATTCAGGATAATCTCTTTTACGAACAGCCATTAAAAAATTTTTATTAATTTCTGAATGTTCTTGCTTCCTTTCATCGCCTTGATTAAATTGTGTTTTCATTCGAGCTTGTGACATCATGATTTGGTCTCCTCATTATTTGTTTACTTTCAATAGGGACAGATTTTAATATTTATTTAGCACAATGGCATAAATCACGGCTTAATAAAATACACGCATCCGAGGCCGGTAAGAGAGATTAAAAAGACCTTGAAGGTCTCCAGTGCAAGAACCCCAAAAAGTGTCGAATCTGAGTTAAGATGCTGCAGGAGAACAATTAAATCCTACATTTTCTATCGGCGAACAAGTTGTGTAGCGATGCTCAGTTAATAGACTCGCAGTTGCATCACTATTTATTACTCTATGATAAGAACCCCATATCATGCCCGGGACAGATTCATTTGATGAATAATTACCCTCGCAATGTAATACAATTCCCCAGTTATTTGATGTGGAATAGATATTCCAATATGAGAAAGTGATGTCATCTATCTTCCAGGTCTTATCGGAATCTACTTGTTTTGTAGAAGGATGATAGGGCAAAAATCCGCTTACTTCATTACATCGAAAAGTACCCTCAATCGAATGAGCGTTGCACTGTTGGTATGATCTCTTTAGAGATATTGTCCATTCTGTTCCATACACAGAATACATTGCTGATGTTGGACAATAGACAGTTTCAGCATAAGAATAATTAGAAAATACTATAAGAATGACTAACAACAATTTTTTCATATTGATCTCCATCTTGGCAAAAAGTGTTTTACTTAGTATAGAAGAAATAGTGAATTAATTTAATTTCTTGCGATATTTAAAGTTTGTTAAAACGACCGTTATTCTGCACTCCGCAATTTTCAAAAAAAAGGAGTTTCAAATGGTCTAAATTCGGTATAGCATACTGGTTCTTATAATCTGAGTCTACTTAATTATCTTTTTGTTAAAAATCAGAAAGTTATTCAATAATGGACTATACAATAGGTAGTCACGGGAGCTCAAATGAAAATCGGTTATGCCCGCGTCAGTACACGAGAACAGAACCTTGATATGCAGATTATCGCGTTAGAGAATGCGGGTTGTGAGAAGATATACGAAGAGATTGTCAGCGGTGTTAAAGCTGACCGACCAGTACTAAATAATTTGCTAAAGCAATTGCGTCCGGGTGATACATTAATAGTATGGAAATTAGATCGCTTGGGTCGATCCTTAAAACACCTTGTTGATCTTGTTCAAGTGCTTATCCAAAATAATATTGGTCTATGCAGTTTAAATGATCCCATCGATACTACGACCTCTCAAGGCCGACTCATTTTTAATATTTTTGCGTCGCTAGCAGAATTTGAACGGGATATTATTCGTGAACGTACTCAAGCTGGTTTAAGCGCAGCACGCGCGCGCGGGCGCTTAGGTGGCAGGCCACGAGGACTACCAAAAAAGTCAGAAGCAACAGCGTATGCAGTTGAAACCTTATACCGTGAAGGTCAACTTTCTGTGATGCAAATCGCAAAAAAATTAGGAATTTCCAAAAGCACTCTTTATAAATATCTACGCTTTCGTAATGTTGAAATCAGCAAATACGAACATCAAACATAAATAAAACATTAAGGAGCTGGTATCTCATACTATTCGCCACAGCAACTCATCGAGTGCGGTAGACTTTCTCAGGCAGATTTAGAAAAAATAAGATCCTATCGAGGAAATCATAATAAGCTTGGATTTGCATATCAACTTATTTATGCCCGATTATTAAATTATTTTCCTAAACAAAAACCATTTGAGATTGTCGATGAAATTATATCATTTGCTTCAATGCAAATTGGGATTGATAAGAAGCAGATTTCAGAATATTTAAAACACCGACAGCACATTTCAAGACATCAAGATAACATTCGAGAATATTTGCGTTTAAAAATATTTGTTACATCAGATCACTTCTCTGCATTTTTATTTGAAACAGCAAAACGCGTTGATCAGGTTACTCTGTTGCTTGTTGAGGCAAAACAATTTTTAAAAACGAATAAAATATTATATCCAAGCAATGATACATTAGAACGGCTAATTGTTACTCAGCGGGGAAAGTCTCGTCGATATATTTTTAATCGATTAATGACGTTACTCAATGACAGTATCAAAGAAAAATTAGATCAATTAGTACAAGTTGAAAATCGTTCATCTAAACTGCAATATCTAAAGTCTCCGCCTTCTAGTCCATCCCCTAAATCCATGTTGGTGCTCGCCAGGAAATTGACCATTATTAAAAAGACAAAAATTTTAGAAATCGATATTACATGGATCAATAACAATTATCAGCGCAGCTTAGCCAAGTATGTTCATCGTTGTTCGGCAAACAGGTCTCCAGTGCAAGAACCCCCAAAAGTGTCGAATCTAAGCTAAACCGTCTCCCATAAGTGTTGTTTTAAGTGCATTTCAAGCGCTCTGGCCATTTTATTAACATCAATATCTCCATTGTTTTTATAAAAGCTATACCGACCTGTAAATAAAATATGCGCCCAAGCGATAGGTGAAATCCGGTATAAGCCGGGATACGTGTTACTACCCCCCGTAAGCCAAAAAGCAAGCCTTGTTACCCTGATTCAGTAATAAATCCTTAGAAATAGCCTGTTAATCAACTTGTATAAAAAACTAATATCACCATAATAGGCCCATTGTGAAGCTAGCTCCGACCAGCCGCCAAGTGCATATTACTTAAACTGCCTTTTTTAGTTTGCATACTCGCTTTTTCTGCCCTCCTTGGAGTATTGATTCAAGAAAGGGATCTAATCCTGCAAAAGTCAGCTTTACTTTCTACTTCAGAATCTGCTGGAAGAATGGTTTTATCTAAATTGTGTTTCACCAAAAGCCCTAGAGCGCGTACACCTGTATTTTCATTAAAAAATTGATGTATTCTTGCCTGAATATTGTGAGCGGGACGATTTGTTTCATGATCCAAAATGTGCTGTAAATCATCTGCCATTTTTTTTGAGGTAGAAGATCTGGAGCCGATATGAAATGATTTATATTCTTTCAAAAAATTTCGGGCAGAATTTTTAATTTGTATAAAAGGTTTTGTGACATCATCAACATGTTGAGTTGTGGAAGCAAGAGTCGTAGATTCTTCAGATTTAGGTTGTAAATAGGAGAGGATGCGGTCTTCAACTATATCTATGGGGAGTAATTTAAAAAAACCTGATTTATTATTAGACTGAACGATTGCAGTAAGCGAATTTCTTAATTTTAAATTTTCTCTTTTTTGGTGATTGCTCCATCCTGCTGCAATTACTTGTCGCATTTTAGTACCGTTCCAACGCATGTCTGCATAGATAGCACTTGCAAGAGGTGTTCTTCCTTGCATATTTTGCAGACTAGGATTGCAATCAAAAGATAAGAGTAAACCTATCATTTGAGCATGTCCACCACACACAGCTACATGTAGACAACTATCACCAGTGCAAGGCTCTTGCCAATCTTTATCAACATTAGCCCGCAATAGTCTTGCTACTATATTTAAACAGGCTTTTTTAGCGGTTTCATCATCCAGATTGCCAACTAAATTGGCATTCGAAACAGCTTTAAATAGCACACGTCCATATCGGGTATGGTTATAATTATCGTGATTTGTTGTTTCAACTACGTATAACAACCAGCGCCAATCTTTGCCAGAGAGTTGAAACTCACCATTTTTTTCTTTGATTGGAGAGTCAAGCTCTGCGCCATGGGACACTAACAAATCAATCATTCTTTTCTTGGTTGCATCATCAGCTTCACTAGCAATGGCTTCATGTAGAGGCGTAGTATTATAATCTCGATGGTGCCATGATGTTCTTGCGCCTTGTTCTAGTAGTAGCTTTATGAATTCAACGTCACCATTTCGAACTGCATGATGCAATCCAACTTCATAACGTCCTCTGTGATCCGAATCTTCTTTACGACAAGCAACGATGGCTTTGGCGCAAGCCAAATCTCTGTGACAATATGCACTAAGCATTACTATTGTCATTTGGTCATCAGTGATTGGTTCATCAGGATTACTTACGTAATTCGAAAAAATGTGAGGCTGCTTTAACATAACCTCTCTCGCAAGTTCAGCGTTATTCTTTTCGCTTGCCCAAGCTAATACATCATACGGCCTGAAAGTATTCTGACCTCGTCTTGTATCCATCTTTGTCCTCTTTAATTTCGTTCAGATTGTATTCATGCTGCAATGAAATCCATCGTGGTGTCTAAATTCTCCATAATGGCCAGAGTGAAGCTAACTCCGGCAAACCGCTAAGTGGGTAATATTTAAACTTTTCAAGCAATCTATTTATTTTTTGATTTGATATTTCTTAATTCATTAATAAAAGAAGCATATCCTTCCTTACTCACAATTTTCCAGGCTTGCTTATATTCTCCTCCGTTAGGCAAGTTTGAATCTTTCGAAATAACGCAGACGTTAAAAAAAATAATATGAGTAACAAATTTCTTATAAAAACCCGCATTAGTAAACAATTCCCAGGACAAGTTTATGTAAAAAATGAGCGTAAATAAAACGAACGTTTTTTTAACATTGGTGATTCTAGCATACACAGTAAGATTTTTCTGCAAAAAGTACAAGTAAATAGCATATATAAATCATGGTTAAGGAACTGCATAATATTCGTCAAGTTATTCATTTTATTTATGCTTCGATTTCTTAACGGTTCGTTTTATTTTGAATATTGCAAAATTCATTTCATATGAAGTTTCTGTGCCTATTACCTCCAGGTTATCTTCTTGGATAATTAAATCCGCAATTAATTCACCGGTATGTTCCATCAAGGATTTTTGTTTTGGAGAGTTTTCTGGTACGGTTTGTACTTGATGAATTACTCGGCTAAGCTCTTTGACTTTTGCAAAGGTTTCAATAATAGCGAGTGTTGTTTGTGTTGCACGCTGACTTTTCAATATAGTAGCCAGCATATATAAGCCCTTTTCTGTAAAAGCTTTTGGCATAGTTGTTGAGTGTTTTAATGACTGGAACCGGTGGAAATTTTCCACCAGTTCTGATTTTTCTTCTCTAACCAGCTGAAAAATATAGCTTTTTGGAAATTTATCAGGATTATTTTTTACAGCTTTATTTATGTCCCTTGTTTCCACACCATATAAAGCAGCCACATCACTATCAATGATGATTTTTTGTCCTCTAACTTCTATAATTTTGCTTTGTACTTGTTCGTATTGAATCATTGTCATTTTTTGTTTCCTAGAGCACGATAATGAATATGTTTATAGTATAAGTTAAGTAAACAAATTACCTTTTATTAATAAAATAATTCCGGGTACAATAAAAAGCGCTAACGGGTTTCTATTAATTATAAAATGCACGACACAAACCATTGCGACAAGGCAGCTAACTATCGAAAGCATCGATTCAGATAAGTGCGAAATAACCATTGCTGTTCCATTAGTCGGCATGATTTCTATCATACTGTATATCAGTAAATAATATTTTTTCACGAATATCATGCATTTGATTTTTTAAGATATTACTATCGCATGGCACAAGTTTAAATTGATGCATAGTTTAATTGATGTCCTGTATTGGTTCTGCAAAACAAGGGCCTTTTGAAAATCTTTCCCCTGTAGGATCGCGGTATGTCTCCGCAAAGTTTTCTTGCACTCTTGACTCTGTCGGATTCCAGAAGGATGGTTCTTCAGTTGTCATTACTTGCATAATCGTGTCAACTGTTTCAGAGATGGGATGTCCTTTCTTCATTAGAGAACGCCATTTTTTAATATCATCCTCCATTTGAGGATATGGATTTTTTTGGCCTTTAAAACGATCGCCGACAGATGCTGTAGTTTCAAATTTTGTAACAACAGGGCCGGGATGAATATTCGCAATAGCAATATTGTAACCCGCGGCTTTTAAATCATTTTTTAATTGAGAGGTATAATGTTCTACCATTGCCTTACTGCCAGAGTAAAAGCATTGGCGCATATCAGGAAGCGGCCCGACTATACTGCTAATGGTAATAACCTTACCTGAATTTCTCACCCTCATGCCAGAAAGTACTGCGTTAGTGACTTTAACGACACCTAATATATTGGTATTAATAATATGTTGTATTTGCGTGAGGCTGAATGATTCTGCAACACCTACGATGCCAATGCCTGCATTGTTAATTAAGATATCTATTTTATCTATAGAGCTTACCAGAGCAATGATGTTTTCTTCAGTATCTGTCACATCTAATTTTTGAATAAAGATATTAGGATACTGTTTTGCAAGTTCTAATAAATTGGAGCTAGTAGCTGGCGATCGAGCTGTGGCAATAACATGATAATCTGACTGAGCTAACCGTTCTGTTGTCGCAAGACCAATGCCATTAGATGCACCTGTGATAAAAACAGTTTTAATATTTTTTGAATCTGAAAAATACATATTTGACTCCATTCATTTTTTATAAAATTATTTTAATAATTAATTTAAATTATCTTTATTGACTAATCCCATGCGAATTAGCCCTTCTTTTACCAAATCTAATAAAAACCGCGTGTCAAACAGTTCAGGATAATCTTTTCTTAATTTTTCCAAAGTCTCAACATCGTTTTTTAATTGGGCTTCATGTTTTTTTAAATATAATTCTTTAACAGTCTCATAAGAGCTTAATTTCAACGTCATTGTATGTTCTCAAGTATTCATGTTAATTAATTATATATGATACTGCCCATTATCTTTAAGCCATTTTGCTTTTCCTTGTGCGATTCTGGTGTTTCTTTGGCTTCGCGTTCTCTGCACGATTGCATGCTATCAACTGCTATGTAAAGACCCGCTATTAGGGGTTCTGCAAAGCACCCCCCCCCCCAAAAAAAAAAGGGCTTAATGTAAAAACTAGGTCAATTTGTCTCGTTCGAAGAAGAAATTTAAACTTCTGCTGCTAATTCTAACTCCTTGTCATCACTTGAAAGTATAATTACTGTTTCATGATATTGCTGTAAACTGCTTCGATGTCCAACGCTAATAATGGTGGAATGAGGCAAGTATTTTCTCAAATTCTCATAAATATGTGATTCTGTTTTTTCATCTAAGGCTGACGTAGACTCATCAAGGAAAATGAAATCTGGGGCATGTAAAAATACTCTTGCAAATGCAATAAGCTGCTGCTCTCCTAAGGACAAAACTTGCGACCAATTATTTATTTCATCTAGTCTATGTTGAAATTTTGTAAGCGCACAATTTTCAAGAACATTCTGTAGAGTATTAGCATTAATATCTTGATCATATGGGTAGAGTAAAATTTCTTTCAAAGAACCGAGAGGCAAATATGGCTTCTGAGGGAGAAAGAATATGGTTTTATTTTTTGGTATTGTCCCCCTGTTTCAGGAAAGTTGTCGCCTCTGAATTAAACTAACTCAAAGGGGACGGGAACGGAGCCTCTATGCGACAAGTAAACACCTATCCAGCAGCAATAAAAGCAAGTATTTTGTCTAAAGTATTAGCACCTAATGCACCTAGCGTAGTAGAATTGGCAAAAGAATTTAATATTCCCTACCAAACACTCTACGCCTGGAAATGTGCAATGCTCAATAAAAAAAATGTTAATCCTATTGGTGGATCTCAGCGCCCTCAAGATAAATCAGCACAAGATAAGCTTCAAGCAGTGATTGATACTACTGGTAAAACAGAAAGCGAAATAGGAGCATACTGTCGACAACATGGTATTTATAATTATCATTTAGAGGAATGGAGAAAACAGGCTTTAGAAAGTCTTGGTAGCTTAAATACTAAGAAACACAAATCTGAGCATCTACTGATAATCAATGAAGTGAAACAATTAAAACGTGATTTACATCGTAAAGATAAGGCGTTAGCAGAAGTGTCCGCATTATTAATTTTGAAAAAAAAAGCGGATTTGATCTGGGGGGACAACGAGGACGCTTGATTACGGAGTTGGATAAAGAAACAGCCATTGAGTTGATCCACGAAGCGCGCCGTGCTGGTGCCAGATTAAAATTTGCTTGTGAGCTATTAGGGCTTGATATAAGGACATTGCAGAGATGGAAGAAAGAAAGCAGCCTTAAAGATAAGCGCCGCGGTCCTATGACAGCGCCAGCTAATAAATTAACAGATGCGGAGCGTGTGCGCATCGTGGAAGTGGTGAATTCTTCAGAATATCGTAATCAGCCGCCCAGTCAGATTGTTCCCAATTTGGCAGACAAAGGCTGTTACATTGGATCAGAATCTACGATTTATCGCGTGCTCCATGCAGAAGCAATGGTACAGCACCGTAGTGCATCGCGGCTGAGGATACACCATCGGCCAGATGAGTTAAGCGCTGTAAAGCCCAATCAACTATGGTCTTGGGACATTACGTATCTTTTAAGTAATATACGCGGCAAATATTTTTATCTTTATCTCTTTTTAGATGTTTTCAGCAGAAAAATAGTAGGGTTTAATGTATTTGATCAGCAATGCGCTGAATATGCTGCTAGCGTTGTCACGAGCGCATATGTAGCTGAGGGCCTACGTGAGGGAGATATTACGTTACATTCAGATAACGGCGGCCCCATGAAAGGCTCTATGATGTTGGCAACTATGCAAATGCTTGGGATTGCGCCATCATTTAGCAGGCCCGCTGTTAGTGATGACAATCCATTTTCAGAATCTTTATTTAAAACATTGAAATACTGTCCACAATATCCGAGCAAGCCATTTTCATCTGAAGAAGAAGCACTAGCATGGGTAAAAGAATTTGTTAATTGGTACAACAACATTCATCAGCACAGCGGTATTAACTTTGTAACACCTAATGCGCGTCATCAAGGGCTAGATAGAGAGATATTGGCAAGCAGGAAGCGAGTATATGAGAATGCAAGAGAGAAAAATCCTAATCGCTGGTCGGGACAGGTTCGTAAATGCATGCCTGTTAATGAGGTGTATTTAAATACTAAAATCACTAATAGAAAAATCGCATAAATAAATTAGTTGCATTATTTTTTTATTAATATTATTGTCTCTCGCGCAGATCAAAACCGATTTGCTTCACGCGACAACAATCCTGAAAATTTCCGTTGTTATCTCACCTTCACCATATGGCCATAGTTTTGCTATTGCTCTTAATAAAGTGCTCTTTCCAAAACCTGATTGCCCGCTTAGTAGAAAGGTGCCTCCTGAATGGAAAGTTAAATTGACCTTATTTAAGAGTAGCGTAGAATCAGGTAACGAAAGTTTTAAGTTATTAATGACAATGTCATTATGGTCATGTTCGTTAATAACGATACTTGTTTGTCTCTGATTTGTTACATCCATAGATTTATTGAATTCAGTTAAACGAGAAACAACTGCTCGCCACTTGTTATTCATCACCCTAAAGCACCCACCGATCATCACCTAATGGGACCACTTTTTAGGTAGCAAAATAGCGTATCAAACGGCCTGTATTCTTCGTTAAAAATTCCCCTATTTCAAGTTGATTTTTTACCCTTTGTTTCTTTTGATAATTTATCCTCATGACCGCCCCTAAAACTGATTCCATCTAGGATGATACGGTGAGCATTGTGTCTCAGACGATCCAGGGTTGCCGCAGCCAATAATCGATTAGGGAAAGCTTCTCCCCATTCGTTAAAATCAAGATTACTGGTCACTATGGTTGAGGCGTTTTCATATCGTTGTGATATCAAATCATGAAAGTCCTCATCTTGTGGAGAGCGTATGGGTCGGAGTCCAAAATCGTCAATGACAAGCAGCGGTATTTTTGCAAACTCAGCAAATTTTTTTTCATAACGACCAGCGGCTCTCGCTGCTTGAAGCTCTGCAAATAGTTTAGTTTGAGATAACCAGAGCACATCAATTCCCTGACGAATAGCGCAATGGGAAAGTGCTTGTGCGATATGGCTTTTTCCAGTACCGGTTGGACCCACCATCAAGATCGGAGATTTTTCAGTTATAAAACGACAGGAAGCAAGCTCCTGAATTTGAGCCCGGTTAATTTTAGGATTGAAATCAAAATCAAAATTTTCAAGCGTCTTTTCACCCCGAATATTGGCGCGTTTAATTCGCGCTTTAAATTTATTATTTTCTCGACCTAATATTTCATCTTGCAAAAGTAGCGCCAAAAACTCAGGGTAAGCCAGTTTTTTATCGATGGATTCCCTATTTCTCTGGGATAAATTATCATTGATGTGTGATAATTTTAACTGCTTTATCAAGGTGTTTATTTCTGGCATTGGATGTGTCATAAATTAAATCTCCTGTGTAGGTAAATTATTGAAGTAAAGTGGATGTATCTCGACTGAAACGTCCTTTTCCCGTGTACGTTTCAGTCAATGCATCGAATGCATCTTGATCAGGCAAAGGAGCATACTCTAATCCTTGCTGTAAGATAGATTTGATGGTTTTGTAATGGCTACTTCGAAAAGCAAGTGCCCGTCGACAAGCCGCATCCAAGCGCGCATTGCCATATTTTTTTAGTAACCCAACAATTCCTTGAGCAGCACGCAAATAATCCACAACAGAGTTCGACAATAAAGATTGAATAACACATTCACAATGCGCTCCAATTTTTTTTGCCTGCTCTAAGCACCACTGTGCGTCATGCATACAATAAGCTAACGCATTTGGAGGCAGATGTTCGCTCAGTGTATTTTTAGCGCCGGGTCTAAATAAACGTGGATGTATAGCCACTAATTCATTGTCACGATAGATGCGGACTGTTGTTTCAGAAGCACGTAACCACAACAATTGTCTGACTAATTTATATGGAGCGGAATAATAGCATTTTAAAAATTGTGCATGACAATTTCCATGTAATTTTACTTTCTCCCATACAGCTAATTCGGGTGGATTATCGGGTAAAGGTTTTAATAAATGACGCTCAGTTTCAAATAATGTTAATGGTTTTTCATGCGTGCTACCATGGATACGATTACCTGCGATTTCTAATACCCACGGTTTAAGCTGCTGATTAGAATCATGCAAGCTACGAAAAATACGCAAAGGCACAAAACTATTCTTAACGTATTTTACGCCAGATTCTACGCGCCCTTTTTTTTGTGGATCGTGGGGCGGACATGCAGAAATAATGAAACCATACCCTTCTGCAAAATCTCCATAAGAGCGTTGCACAACGGGATCGTGATAACATGCTTTTGTGATTGCGCACTTGGCGTTGTCTATTATGATTTTCTTAGGGACTCCATTAAACCACTCAAATGCACGGCGATGACAACCTAACCATGTTTCAACATCTTGGTGTAAGACAATTTCAGCATACATGTGTCGACTCCAAGCGAGTACCATCACAAAAATCCAAGTTTTAGTAATCACTCCTGTGATATCGCAAACGAGTGGTGGCCCTGCGCCAAAATCAACTTGAGCGCACTCGCCAGGCTGAAAATCTAACATCATCGTCACTGTTGTCGATTTGTCTTTGAGAGCTTTTACAAAGCGTTGTATTGCGTTATAGCTGCCTGTAAATCCATGCTGGCGTTGAAGTGCTGCGTGAATGGTGCTTGCTTGAATACCTTGCTTTGTCCATTCTTCAATTTGATCACGATAGAGTGATGCTAATGGTTGCTGGATAGGTGATCCTTTAGGCTTAAAAAATTTCAACAACTCATCATCGCCAGGCAAATCTCTTTCAAGATTCAACCACCCCTGCTCAAGTGCGATTGCACGAATCTGCCTAACTTTTTTGCGATCCGCTAATTTTGTATGCGCTATACCGCGGATACTTTCGCCTTGACGCAATCTAAAAATAATTTGACGATACTGATACATTTCAAACCTCCGGTTCGACATCGTAACTTCCTCCTTAAGTGAATAGCACAAGGATAAAAATTACTCTGTTTAATGAAAGTTTGATACGCTATGGTGGTCCCATTACGGTGATGACCGGGTGGGTGCTTTAGGGTGATGATCACCTGGTCCCTTTAGGCTGCTAACAGGGTGGTCCCATTACGGTGATGCCGGAAAGGTCCCATAGGGGTGATGATTAACACCACTCTGCAAACGAGCTAAATGCATCGATTAGCATTGAGAATGCACCAATAACGGAACTAAAAGCGCCTGATATTGCCATCATACCACCTAATTGAACTTTCTTTTGCAAATACAAAGGAATAGCCATAAAAATACCTAGTAAGTAGGCAGCCGCATTATAACCACTAGTAAAAAACCTTAGGCGTTTTTTTAAGGTGGTGATATTCAAAAAGTTATTAAAAATTTTATTGAATAAATGGGCAAACCTATTATTTTCAAAAGCTTCTCCTCTATACATAGCAATTTGCTCGCTTGATTCGCGAAGTCTTACTAGGGCGAAACGAAAATCAGCATTAAAATATTGTTGCTGATAATCTAAACTTGCCAATTTTTTACCAATCCAAGCAGTTATCAAGGTACTCACTATTCCACACGATAAAGCGCCCCAAAATAGATAGCCATGTATTTCAATATGAAAAGTACCGAGCGTAATAGGTAAATCTCCAGACATATGCCAAAGAATATAACCGAATGACGCAAGAGAAAGCAGCGAATTAAAAATTAGAAATATGATTGTTAATGTTGTTTGAGGAAAGCTTTCAATATCTTCACTAATACGCTGATCAGGATTATCAACATTGTTATGTAGTTGTCTTTGATAATGAGTATGGTCATTTAACCATTTATTTAAAAAATTCTTTGTTAGCCAACGGCGCCAACGAATACTAAGAACCCCATTAAAGTAAAATGCATATCCATAAGAAAGGATAAGAACCGTCACTATAATAACGAAGTGAAGTAACGCTGTAGTGAGGGCGGTTTTATTAAAATTTTGTAAAGCATCAAAAAAATCTTTATTGAAAGTATTGAATGCAACAGTTGCACGCACACCGACAACAGTGCAAAAAATATTAAGCACGAGCAATGAAAATGCAGACCATTTTTCTTCTGATATCCAATAAGGTTTAAGCAATTGCCAAAAATCACCAAAGAATTGTTTATCAAATTTTAATCTGCTTACTCTATTTGCGGTTTTAATGTTTTTCACTCCTCTAGCGTTTAAAAGGTATTATTTTTTATTAGTAACAAAAACGAGGGTTTTCGTTACCTGATTGACAGATACCTGTAACCCCCTATATTTTTCTCTGCATATAGTAATTGAAGTGGTTAAAATTTCAAAGTTAAATATCTTGCCTTTATTAAATGAGATACGATACTATTGCTCCGATTTTAGCTAATGGAACCACCAAAATGCTCATTGGATATGCCCGCGTTTCAACGCCTGACCAATATTTTCGCATGCAAGAAGATGCCTTGAAAAGCGCTGGCTGTGGCGAAATTTATACGGATATTGCTAGCGGTGTTAAAGCAGTAAGACCAGGCTTACATTCTGCGCTCTCTCACCTGCGAAAAGGCGACATATTGGTGGTCTGGAAATTAGATCGTCTTGGCCGGTCCCTCGCCCACCTTATCCAAACCGTAAAAGAATTGAGTGAAAAAGGCATCGGTTTCAAATCATTACAAGAAAATATCGACACCACCACAAGCGGCGGACAACTCATTTTTCATATTTTTGGTGCCTTAGCAGAATTTGAAAGAGAGTTGATTAGAGAGCGAACACAAGCGGGCCTGAAAGCAGCACGGGTACGCGGGCGGCTAGGTGGAAGACCGACCTTATTAAACGGTCGCCAGATTAAAAAAATGAAAGACCATTATAAAAAAGGTGATTTGTCTATTAATGAAATATGTAAGCTATTTAACATTACTAAACCAACATTATATCGATACCTTAGAAATAATAATTAAAAAAATTTGCAGAATGTGGGGTCTCCGGACATATATAGCGGAAAGTTTCATTCGAATTTTATCTTGCTGATTACACCTACATATAAAATAAGAACCGCCATGTGAATTTATACTTTTTGGAAATATATACAATAAAAAATACATTTAAAATCAACCAGCTATAAATTAAATGAAACTTTCCGCCATATATGTCCGTAGACCCTTTATTCCACGGCGACAGGGCCCAATTATAAACATTAAATATATTATTATTCAAAGAACTCTATCTTTATCATTGATGATAAGAATATTGGGATTGATTGAAAAATAATCCAATCGAGTTTATAATGGTTAAAATATAGGCATTGAGTCAGGGTATTTATCATGCAATCAGGATTATCTTCTATTTCCGTTCTTCAGCAAGCAAAAGCTGTTGTACTAGAGGCCGATGCAAATGATAACAAGGCAGTTATTGATGATATTGATTTGTTTATTACGATATTTGAAGTCGATGAGCTCAGCACATTAAATAATACTTTATCATTTGAAAGTCCAAATGTGATTGCAAATCGACTTCGTGAAAATTTAACTAATATATTATTACCAGTGCAGGCATACCGAGAATTAAGACAATTACAAGAATCGCTACCGCAGGTGTGGCGACAAGTAGAACTGCAACAGCTATTAGAGGCAGCCCTTCCGTCGCAGCATGTTAAGTTATCTCAAATTATCGAACGTATACCAAGAGGTGAACGATTAGCTAGATTGCTAAGGTTACTGAATTCACAACCATTTGAGCAATTATGTCAATTGCAAGAGTTACATCCATTTTCTTATCCCTCGATCCAATATAATGCAATACATAATGCATTAGTATTATTAGGACAATATTTTCCATTTGGTTTGGATGATGAAACAAATACTTTAGTTTGTTCTATTACGACTGAAGAGATTGAAGAAAAGCAAGTACGTTTTGTTTTTGCAAGCGGACACCATACTTCTATAAATGGTACACTTCAAATCGTATCCAGGCTATTAAAGTTGAATCCTATAAATCGAGAACCGATACCTGAAAGAGACTGGCATCGTATGCAGTTACTAAATTTACAGGAAACATCTAGCCTTGAAACTCATTCAATAGATTATGCCGCATCGGGTGCGATTGCAGTATTTTTATGCGTTGTTATGCCAACAATGGGAATAGGATCGCTTACACTAGTTGCTATTCTTTTATTGACAGCAGTAGGAATTATCCATTTTCCTGTTTTTATTAGTGTTGCACTTAGTTCACATGTGCTCAGTCTAAGCTTATGCGCATTTGAATTTGTTATTCCTATTATAGGTGCTCTTATCGGTGCTGTCATTGGATGTATACCACGTCATTCTAATACTAATTTTGCTGCTATAGAAGCTTTAAAAGAAAAAGTAGGCGATATTTTAGAAAATTCGACATTGAAAAAACTTAAATATCGTCCTAAATCTGCTGATGCAAAATATGTCGTTGGAGATCATCCTGAAGAGAAACAAATGACATCATTAGAAAATTCAAATAACCTGTGGCGGGTTGAAAAAAAATCACAAGATGATTTAATTTTAGCTTCATCAAGTAGCGGTATTTCAAATTTAAGAAAATCGCATTCATGTCCAAATTTTTTCTCGAAAAAGCAATTACCTTCAGAAGTCTCTATTGATGATTTTTCTAGAAATGGCTCCAACTGCATAAGCGGTCCAAAAGTTTCGTAGAAACTCAATCCTCATCCAAAATGGGTTTATTCTTTGCCGATTGATGACGCTCGCGTAGCTCAATATCAATATATTTATCAGTAGTAGCACTTGAGCTATGACCCGCATCATCACGGACATGTTCGCGCGGTCTTATTTTGACATCATCTGAAATACCCGTGTGGCGGAGCCAATGAACAGTCGCTTCTATTAAGGATTCAGCTTCTTCTGAAAAGCCATCCTTACTAAGTTCATCCATTGCTTTATCAAAACAATTTTGAACTATTTTACGTATATATGATGTATTTGTTATTGGGCCATTACCTTTGGTTCTCGGTAGCAACGGTGAGTTATCAGCAGGGGAGGGAAGAATTGATAAACCTAAATGTCGTCGCCATCGTTTAAGTGCTTTTAGCATAGCATTACTGACTGCAATTTGCCGTTCCTTATTACCTTTCCCCACTGTTGTAAACCACCAGTTTCCGTCACTATCACGTTGGAAATGATTCATAATTGGAACCCAGCGCGAAGCTGCGGCTAGCTCTGATATACGCAAATACATTGAATAAAGTGCCGACATTATAAAGAGAGTTCTCTCGTGAGAATCAGGGTTTGCTTCAGCTAAATTCTTCGCTGCTGTAATAACGTATTGCCATTGCAATTCAGATAACCTTCTTATTTTTGGTTGTCCCTGATTTTTTCGAATAAACTTGCTTTTTTGCCTTATCAATGCGACCGGATTTGCATAAACATATTCATCTTGGAGTAAGAAATTATAAAAGGTACTGATAATTGCAAGTAATTCTTTAATTGAACCAGATGAAATATCAAAATTACTTGTTATTAGCTTTTCTCCTGTTCGATGGGCTGCTTTAGATAAAGTAACAACAAAAGGACGCCACTCAGGATTTGGAATTCGCTCACCATTTTTATTAATAAAACGAGGAGATTTTTTTGTTCCAATCCAAAATTTTGGTGGCTTTTGGCAAAAACGAATAAAGGATTCTATGTTATCTCGTTTAATTTCTTTTAAGTCTTTTTTCTCGATTAACCAACACCAATGCAGAAAACGCTCCACATCTCTTCTATATGAATTGAAGGTGCCGAGACTACCTGTATAGCTTTTAAGAAAAGAAATTGTTACGTCAAAGTCTTGTTGTTGTCTTTGTGTAAGATAGAATGGCGGCTGACATTTTTTTATGTTATCTAACGAATCAAACAATGGTAATGGCGATTTTATTTTATTCATGATAACTGCCATTTCTAAGTCCTCTAAGATTTTTCTTTCAAAAGCTGTAATCGTGAATATTTTTCACGGGCGATATCAATTGCATTCCGTAATTTTTTTTCTAGTAATTTTCGTGGGGGCAGTTGCGTTAAGTATTGAGCAACATGTATTCCATTTTTTCCTAATTCCATCAACTCGATATCTTCTTGATCCTTGTCCGCACATATAATTATGCCTAATGGTTTTTTCTCTCCGGGTCTTTTTTCGTGTTTATCTAACCATTTCAGATACCATTCCATTTGCCCAACATGTTCCGGTTGAAATGAAAGTAATTTTAATTCGATCGCAATTAAGCGGCGCATCGCACGATGAAAAAATAATAAATCTAAATAACGATCATTTTTGCCTGTGCTCATTCTTTTTTGTCGTGCAACAAAGCAGAAATCACTACCTATTTCTTGAATAAAGGTTTGTAGTTCGCTGAGAATAGCATCTTCTAATTCACGCTCTGATGATATTGATTTAGGATATAAG
>Ga0207054_1127_pt1 | contig 22383 bp, 17 predicted proteins | sample Alteio_BWMinCont_60_FD_153288 | JGI IMG/M metagenome (GOLD analysis project Ga0207054, IMG submission 153288) | Enriched cells from forest soil in Barre Woods Harvard Forest LTER site, Petersham, Massachusetts, United States -... | ecosystem: Environmental > Terrestrial > Soil > Temperate forest >... | reverse complement strand
CATTATAACCGCCCGCATGTTAATAAAAGAGAAGGACATATATGGGGCCAGCTTGTCCCGGTTGGCTATGTAGATCAGGGTTTTGGTACCTCAAAGTCTGCTCCATGGCGTGCCGGCGCCAATGAAAACACCATCATAGAATTTTCGAATGATGTAAAAATAGATGGTCAACCGTTGCCTGTCGGTAAATACGGCATATTTATAGCTTATGATCCTAATGAAAGCACGCTAATATTCTCAAAAAACGCAACATCATGGGGTAGCTTTTTTTATAAGCCCGATGAAGATGTGTTACGGATAAAAGTAAAACCTGTAACCGCTGATAAAAGCGTGGAATGGTTAAAATATGAATTTGTTGATCAAACACCTTCAAGCGCTGTAGTACAACTACAATGGGAAAAGTTGATCATTCCTTTTAAGATAGAAACCGATGTGGTTGCCAACCAGTTAGCGTCATTCCGCAGGGAGTTGCGTAGCGAAAAAGGCTTTACCTGGGAAAGCTGGGACCAGGCAGCAGCCTATTGCGCACAAAATAAAACTAACCTGAACGAGGCGTTATTATGGGCGGATACCGCTACAAGCGTGAATTTCGGAGGCAGCCAAAGTTTTCAGTCGTGGAGCACAAAAGCGGCCATATTAGATAGCCTGGGACGCAGCAATGAAGCTATAGAAGTGATGAAAAAAGCTTTGCCTTATGGTGATATGAACCAACTATATTTTTATGGCCGGACATTAGCTATCAACAAAAAGGGTAAAGAAGCCTTTGAGGTTTTTAAAATAGACTATGATAAGCATCCGGACCAGTTCTTTACCAATGTAGGTATGGCAAGAGGATATTCGGCCATAGGTGATTATAAGAAAGCTTTAACCTATGCCCAAAAAGCGCTGCCGCAGGCGCCGGGTAAACCGAATAAAGACACTGTAGAGAAAATGATTAAAAACCTGCAGGACGGTAAAGATGTAAATTAACAATAGATAATGAATTGGAAGTGAAGGCTTATTTATTTCCAATTCATTATTATTAGAATTCTTAATAATTGATCATTAAAAATAAAACAAGGAGGATATATGTTTACAATGGTTCGGCATATGGTGCTTGTGTTGCTTTTAAGCATTAGTTCATGGGCAAACAGGATAGAACACGAACTTTCGGGGCAAAGGGATGTTAGTAACAACGTTGATTACACCAATAAGCCCTGTACCGTCAATCACCACACCCCGCAATTATATAACTATTAACCTTAGTTTTTATCCTTACTTAATTTATTGATAGCCTGTATCTGTTTAAAAATGGCTTCAGTATCATAATCGGGTAAAAGGATGTTATAGTCTTTCCAAAACTTTTCGCCTCCATTGCTATTATAGGCGTTTATGTTTGCGCTTCGGCCCAATTCGGAGGTAAAAGATTCTTTTTGCGTAGTATCCACCGCGGTTATCTGGTAATTAAACTTCATGTGTGCCGTAAAATCATCTTTTTCAGCAGCGGTTTTAATAGCAATAATATCGTCGTTCTCCACGTCAGACAATACCCATTTATTGCCAACTTCCTGGTAGCTTACTTTAGTGTGATCTTCTGAAATATCGATCTGAACGTTCCCCATTCTCATTAATGACCGGCGAACGAAGTTGCCATCTCCCGAATTATTTAACCCCGATGGACTCAAACCGAAATCGAAATAAATAAAAGCGTAAGTTTTAGTATCAATGAATAGGCTACCACGAAATGTCGCATCCTCTGCACCCGGGTTCTCCTTAAAGTCGATCTGGTAAGCTTTATAGCCTTTAACATCAACTATTCCGCTTACTTCAAAATGGTGCTTGGCTAACCCATCGTCATTTAAAAAACCACAGGCAGGCAAGTGGTTTACAACGTCTTCTTCAAAAATAGTGTTTGGCTTTTGACCAAACTCCAGCAAACTAAAATCGCGGTTGTTTTTCTCGTTCCTCGCTTTGATCAGTTTGAACAGATCCGCGTGTTTATCGGCATAGCCAAAATTGTAAACATCAAAAACTGCTTCTGATAATTGCAACGGAATACTGTCATTATTATAGGTATACATCCGGTAAAAACCGCGAAGTATATGCGGATGGTTAATATAGTTTTCAGGTATTCGGTCAATTGCTTTTTGTATGATCTTTTGCGCATCATAATAAGCAATGGTAACTTCTTTTAGCTCAGTGGTGTTTTTTTCGAGCACGATATTCAAATCCTGTCCGTCTTTCAGACTTGTTATCGGCAATTGTTTGGTTTTAAAACCAATGCATGATATTTTTAAGGTATCGGCGAGGTTAGCAGCAGGTATAATTAAGCCGAACAATCCGGTGGCATTTGTGGCGGTGCCAACACCCTTCCTGGCTATATTAACGCTTGCCCGGTGAATAGGCTGCCCGTCTTCTGAACTTAATATTTTGCCCGTAATATTAATACCGGCCTGCTGAGCCGTGGCCGGGTAAACAAATGCCAGCAGCAGGAATAAAAATAGCGAACGCGCAATAGGATTGTTCATGTAAAAGCGTTTTGTGTTTAATCATCAGCAATATGTCGAAAAGGAACTTAATAAAAAAGTAAAGTAGACCAGTTGGGATAATTAATCGACCACTGAAAGATTTTAATCGACAGGAAGTTTGAATTGCCGTTACCTGATTAGATAAATAGTATGCCAAATTGGGCATACTATTTATATCAAACCAACATTTATTTTATGTCAACGCTGTATTCATTACTCATCCTGTTTCCGGGTGTTACAATAACATATTTTAAAGTTAATAGCTTGCCATTGCTAAACGGTGCCGATATTGGGCCATTATATAAATCTGCGGTGTTATCAGCTTTATGGCCGTCAACCGTATAATACACCTTGCTGCCTGTTACAAACGCGGTTATCGTTATTTTCTTTCGGCCCGATTGTATATCATCGTTAATTACAACATTAGCTTCGGGGATGCGGTAGTTGATACCAAATTTATCCAGGTCGCGTAATAGTGCCGGCAACCTCACTTTACTAAAGTTGTTATAATCTTTATTAGCCTGCGCGGTCCAACCCACTTCGGCAATAGCTGCGGCCCTGGGGAAAAGCATATATTCCAGCTTCGGTCCGGTCGGAACATATTCCGTCCACATATTTCCTTGTACACCCATTATGAATTTTTGTTGATCGGGCGTTAAAGCGGCAGGTACCGGGTTATAATCATACACTACATTCAACGGTAAAAACCCGCCTATTGATAAAGGCTCTGTTAGGTTGTCTTTAGCCTGCGCATGATCAAGGTATGTGTTGCTGCCGGGAGTCATTACTACATTATGGCCTTGTTGGGCCGCTGCTATGCCACCCTGCTCGCCCCGCCAGCTCATTATAGTCGCATTAGGCGATAGGCCGCCTTCCAATATCTCGTCCCAGCCAATTAAATTGCGCCCGTTTTTGTTTAAAAACTTTTCTATACGGTTAATGAACCAGCTTTGCAGCTCATTTTCGTTTTTTAAATTATTTTGTTTGATGAGGCTTTGTGCCAAATCAGAGGTTTTCCACTCGTCCTTTGGCACTTCGTCACCGCCAATATGGATATACTTTGATGGGAAAATAGCCATCACTTCGGTCAGTACATCTTCCAGAAACTTAAAGGTAGGCTCGCCGGGGTTATAGATCGTTTTATGTACCCCCCAGAAACCCGGTACATGGTAAGGTGCAGGGTCATTACCCAATTCGGGATAAGCAGCCAAAACGGCGGTGCTGTGCCCCGGCATCTCAATTTCAGGGATTATAGTAATGTTCCTGTCAGCCGCATATTTTACAATTTCTTTTGCCTGTTCCTGGGTATAAAAGCCACCGCTCTTTTTGCCATCGTAAATAAACGGTTTATTGTCACCATATCCACCAATAATGGTCGAATCGCGCCAGGCGCTTATAGCTGTTAGTTTCGGGTATTTCTTTATCTCCAAACGCCAGCCCTGGTCATCCGTTAAATGCCAGTGGAACCTGTTCAGTTTAAGATAGGCCATTACATCCAGTATCTTCTTTATTTCATCCACCTCAAAAAAGTGACGGGCTACATCCAGCATCAGCCCGCGGTAGGCAAAGTTTGGCCTGTCATTTATGGTTACCGCATGGACAGACAAGCGGTTACCATTTTCATTTATGGATTGCAGTAAAGATTGTACACCATAAAAAACGCCGCCCTTATCCCCGGTTATAGTTACACCGTGACTGGTCACTTTAAGCAGGTATCCTTCCGCGGATAATTTAGCGTCAGTTGATACGTTCAACACAATAGCATCATTAGCTGCTTCATTAGTCACATTTAAACCAAACCCATACTTTTTCTGCAAAAAATAATTGAACATGCCGGCTACCTTTTTAGCATCGGCACCAGGCGCTACCAGTTTGGTTTGTGTACTGATAGCAAATGATCCGGTCGCTAGCTGTATCGAAGCGGGCCGGGGGATGATAACTGTTGAATCTGTTACCTGTGCAAAAGCCGTAGTTCCCGTTAAAGCCAGGAGAATCATAAAGAATGTCTTTTTCATAAAGGTTACTATAATGATATTTAAATTTATCAACAAAAGGATTTAATACTTCAAAATTTTTTGATCTGTCTTGGTTCTTTTCACTCTACGCGGTAAATCATTTTGATTGATTTAAAATTTCCAGCGTACAAACGCTTCCATAGCCTCATATTCGGCAAGGCCAAGTTGATCATAGCAACGCGCTGTTTCCCGGTTACGATCCTCTGCCCTTACCCAGAACTCCCTTGCATCATCGCCCGGAAATACTGCTCTGTCCTTCTGCGACTGGTGCTTAAAGATCGCGTTCCGTTTCCTGATCACTTCCTGTGGCGATAGGGGTACAGCCATCTCTATCTCATAGGTTGCAAACTCATGCCATGCGCCCCGGTATAGCCACAACCAGCAGTCTTTTACCCATGTTTCTGTTTGCTTTAACTGTTGTAAAGCAGCAAGGATGATATGAAAGCACACCACATGCGTGCCATGCGGGTCAGCAAAATCCCCGGCTGCGAATATTTGATGTGGTTTTATTTGTTGCAGCAGGTTTGTGGTAAGCAGTATGTCTTTCTCGCTCACCGCATCCTTCTGTGTTTTACCAAGTTCATAAAAGGGGAGTGCCATAAAATGGATATGATCATCCTGCAAGCCTGCATATCGCGCACCTGATATAGCTTCACTTTTGCGGATGAAACCTTTTACATTCGCAATTTCAGGTGTATCTACCTGGTTAGGTTGTTTCTGACCGATGAATGTGCGCATGTCCTGGTAAATAGTTTTCAATTTGCCGGTATCTGCCCCAATGCTTTTGTTAAAGTCAGTTGCAAATTCCATGTATCTTATTACATCATCATCCCATACCGCCGTATTGCCCGAGGTTTGATAGGCCACATGAACGTCATGACCCTGGTCAACCAAACGGATAAATGTACCACCCATCGAAATCACATCATCATCCGGGTGGGGCGAGAAGATAACAGACCGTTTCTTTGCGGGTGTTGCCCTTTCAGGGCGCTGTATGTCATCCGCATCGGGTTTGCCACCCGGCCAGCCGGTAATGGTATGCTGCACCTGGTTAAAAATATCAATATTGATGTTATATACCGGCCCCTGTTCAACCGCCAGCTGCGCCATACCATGATTATTATAATCTTCCTCTGTTAGTTTTAATATGGGTTTGTTTACGGTTGTTGCCAGCCATATCACTGCCTTCTTTTTTAGGTTGCTATTCCAACTACAGTCCTTCACCAGCCACGGGGTATCAAAGCGCGTTAATTCGGATGCAGCTGCTTCATCCAGCACAAACTCTACATGGTCTGAAAGTTGCAGATAGGTGGCAGGCACGTCGCCCGAGATATCTCCCTCTACTGCTTTTTTGATGATCGGCGCTTTTTTTGCGCTCCAGGCCATCAGGATAATCTCCCTGGCTTTAAATATAGTGCCGATACCCATTGTTACTGCTTTAGTAGGCACATTTTGCTTGCCACCAAAATCCCTCGAGGCGTCATTTCGCGTAAGGTCATCAAGCGTTACGAGCCTCGTCCCTGAATTAGGCGCCGAGCCTGGTTCATTAAAACCGATATGGCCTGTACGTCCAATACCAAGGATCTGCAGGTCAAGGCCGCCAAATGCTTCTATTTTTTTTCTCGTAGGCAAGGCACCATTCAGCTACTTTATCTTTATCCAATGTGCCTTTGGGGATATGCACGCCTTTCTTATCTATATCGATATGATTGAATAAATTTTCGTTCATGAAGGTTACATAGCTTTGTGCTGAAGTTGGTTTCATCGGGTAGTATTCATCAAGGTTAAAGGTAACCACGCCATTAAAACTCAACCCCTCTTCTTTATGCAGCCGCACCAGTTCGGCATATACACCAATGGGTGTTACGCCTGTGGCCAGGCCCAGCACAGCCCGCTCCCCCAATTTTTGCTTTTTCCGTATTAGCGCCGCTATACGGCCGGCTATTGCAAGCGACGCATCTGCCTTATTTGCATATATCGTTACCGGTAATTTCTCATACCGCGTTTCTTCTAATAAATTTAATCTTGCCATTTTTTTCAGATAGAATTGATCTTTCATAAAAAATCCCCGCAACAGCGGGGATCTCTGATCATACAATTTATATATTACTTATCCCACCAAACATGCGACGTAAGTACGTCACCACCGGGTACAGCATTATGTGCTGTATTATAGTTTGCGGTGTTTGTACCGGCCTCAATGATAGGGTAAGGAAACCGATGCGGAATAGTACCATTGGTATTATTACCCGGATAATTTACCGGTGTAAGTACCGGGTAGCCGGACCTTCTCCAGTTTGACCATGTTTCATAAAAATCAAGCATGGTATTGGTTAATATCCAGTATTGGGTATTGATCTGGTTTAAACCGGTAGCTGCATTATATGGGTTAGCTGCTACATAAGCCTGGGCTGTTGCAGCAGAAATAGTAGCGGCCGCATCATACTGGCTCAAATAAGTCATCGCTGAAACTACGCCATTTTGATAGTGTTGTGCAGCGCTGCCACCTAAATTATAAGATTGAGCCGCTTCAGCCCACAGCAATTCAGACTCTGCATACGTCAACACAAAGGTGGGCCCGTTTCTTTTTATCAAAGCCGGTGCCGGTGATGAATAATCTGTAAATGTTGTAAAGCTTGGGTCAGACCCAACAGTTTGACCGGGGATACCGCTTAGATCTTTTCCATTAGGCATACCCTTTTGTGCAGCAGGGTTTGCATTTGCCGCCGGGTTTTGCGTTTTGGTTTGGTCATTCACATATAAGTTGGTAACTGCAACTACGCCCAAACGGGGGTCATTGGTGCTTTTAAGCTGGTTAATAAATGTTGCCGACCACCTGGTATAAAAATTCTCCTGGCCACCGTCACCTAACAATATTTGGCTGTTACGGTTAACCGTGGTACGGCCACCTGTTGCATCACCCAACAAAAAGGCATTATCCGCATCGCTGGTCATGGTGTTGCCAACGGCTAATTTAATATAGGTTTGTGCAGTTGCAGGGTCAACTTTGGTTAAACGCATGGCCATACGCAGCAAAAGCGTAAAACCAAACTTTTTCCACTCCGCAATATTTCCCTTGTAATACTGGTCACCTGTGGGAATATCACCGGAAGGATTAAGATGATTAACGGCATCATTAACCTCACTCAACATGTTGTTATAAATTGATTGCTGCGAATCATAAACAGGAAAGTATATTTTTTGATAATACCCCAAACCTGCCTGTGAATAAGGCACATCGCCATACAAATCGGTTATACGTTCAAATATTAATGCCCTCATTATACGTGCCACCTGGTGAAGGTTATTGTATTGCGGCATATTCATGGTTGATTCAACTACATCCTCAATTGGCCTAACCTGCTCGGGGTAAGCACCATCGCCCCCCGTTGTTGTACCAGCCGAAAAGCCCCAGTAAGCGGCAGTATAACCCGAGTTTAATATATATTTGTCACCAGCCCAATAGCTGATAACAGACGAAAGGCCCTGAATCATTGTTGAACAGTAAATTAAATTTGCTCTCCAGGTATCATAGCTAAAATCCTGGCTGCCTGAATAGCCTAATTGGGCACTCGTTAATAAATAATTGGGATTAAATGTACTTTGGTTATAAGTTGCAGGGTTGGTGTTTATTGTATTAAAATCTTTTCTACAACCCGGACTTATAAACAGTGCCCCAATAATCATTGCGGTATATATAAATATCTTTTTCATCTTAATAAGATTAATCGTTAATGAATTATAATTTGACACTCAGATTTAAACCATAAGTCCTGGTTGAAGGAACACCGCCAAGCTCTAAGCCCTGGGAATTGTTACTGTAATCAGACTCAGGGTCAATGTTATCTGTCCTCTTCATCAAATAAAACAGGTTGCGTCCAACCAAACTAAGTGTAGCGCCTTTTATGGTATTATTAAACATTTTTGCCGGGAAGGTATAACCAAACATTACCTGGCGGAATTTGATAAAACTTGCGTTTTGAACAAATAAGCTGGATACGTTATTGGCAAGCGTTGTATAATAAGTAGACGCGTTAGTTCCTAATGCTTCACGGTTAACTAAAGTTGCCTGGTGCAGGCCTAGTACATAACCATAATAATCGGTAGCCGAGAATATTTTACCACCTAATTTGCTATCTATCAGGAAGGAAAGACTAAATCTCTTATACCCAAACTCGTTGTTCCATCCGGCTATCCATTTTGCATAAGCCGAGCCATAGGCTTTAAGATTGCCTTGTTGCGGAACGCCATTACCATCTAATAATATTTTGCCGCTGGCATCTCTTAAATAATCAAAAGCCATAACCTGGTTAACCGGTAACCCTACAATGTCCTGTGTAAAGGCATTGCCGGTGCGTGAGGTAGCGCCGGGCAATGATGTTTGTCCCGGTGTAAGTGCGATTACCTTATTGTTATTGATGGAACCATTAAGGGATGTTGTCCAATGGAATGTTGAGGTTTTTAATGGGCTGCCTGAAAGCAACAATTCAATACCGGTGTTTTGAAGCTGGCCGATATTTAGTATAGCACCGCCATAACCAGAAGTTACAGACGCAGGGGCAGCTAATATTTCATCCTTTGAATTTTTGTCATACCAGGTAAGGTCAACTGTCAAACGATCTTTAAGGAACCGTAATTCTGTACCAATTTCCAATTCCGACGCGATAGACGCCACCAGGCTGCTGTTAGGTATGTTTAAGTTTGAAATTAAACCTAACTGGCTGCCATTTAATGAGGCAGTATTAAAACCATAGGCCAGTTGTGTTTGATAAGCGCTTGTGGCCTGGCCTACCTGGGCAAAACCGGCACGCAGTTTACCAAAGCTTAACCAATCTTCATGCATGAACTCAGAGAAAACAAATGAGCCATTTACAGAAGGATAAGTTTTGTACAATGGGTTGTTAAAGCCTGGGGTAGCTAATGATGAATACCAGTCATTACGAACGGTACCTGTTAAATATAGGAAATTTTTATAATCCAGTTCAAGGGTCCCATAAACCGACATGTACTCAATATCATTGGGTAAATATTGTGGGCTTGATACCTGGCTGGCATTAGAAATTGTATATACATCAGGCACGGCAAAATTGCTCCCATTCAGGATAAATTGCTCGGTTTTTGTTCTGCGGTAACTTCCGCCAATGTTGGGGGTAATGGTAAGGTCATGTATTTTATACGTTTTACCCATCAGCACATCGGCATTAATATCCGAAAAATTGTTAGTTGATTCCTGTATAGACCCAAGCGGGCGGTAAGCTGTACCTGTTGGCACTACAGCAGTATAACGATCATTATAAGCATCGCGTCCGGCGCGGGCCTGTATAAAGTAACCGCTGTCGAAGTTATAACGTAAAGTGGCTGATGAAATTAAACGTTCGCGATTGGTATTATTGATAAATTTTTCTGCTGCAAAATATGGGTTTGTAGCAAAAGCGTTTGACGAATAACCATACTCGCTCCCATCAGGGTTTACGGCTTTTTGTAATGTCCTTACATCAACAGTTGTGGGTAATAAGGCCACATTAAAGTTTGAGTTTCCCGGCCCGTCATTTAAAAATGGCCTGTTCTTTGCCTCCTCAAGTATGTAATTATTACGTACGTCTATAGTTAGGTTCCTCGTAATATTATAGTTGGCCGTAAAGTTAAATGTTTGCCTGCTTAAGCCCGAGTTTGGCGTAATTGCATTATTATCAAGGTCGCTGGCCGAAAAACGCACAGAACCACCTTCAAAGCTTTTATTAAGTGCTATAGTGTTGGTAGCGGTTGTTCCGGTGCGATAAAAATTACTTACATTATTTTTTTGAGCTACATACGGACGGGATACACCATCAAACTGAACAACGCTTGCCCCGTTTATAGGTCCTCCCCAACTTGACTGGCCCGACTGAAAAGCTGCGCTGCCGGTAGTTGGGGCAATATTATTAGCACCCTGGCCATAAACATATTGCCAGTGTGTTGGGTTCACAACGGTTTCGGCAACATAGTTTGAGTTAAATTCTATCCCGCTATCCTTACCGCTTTTGGTGGTTATTAAAATAACACCGGCCTTACCACGCGAGCCATAAAGGGCAGAAGCTGCTGCTCCCTTTAAAACCGAAACGGTTTCAATATCGTCGGGGTTAATATTGCCGATGGCATCACCTAAATCCGGCTGGTTATCATACTGTTGTCCGGGGGCCGAATTCATATTATTCTCCATCGGCACACCATTGATCACGTATAAGGGTTGTGTAGTTTGTGTTAAGCTGGATACACCACGGATGATTACGTTAGTTGACGATCCCGGGCCACCCGCTGTTGGGTTTATATTCAGGCCCGCTACCTTGCCTTCTAATGAATTCATCACATTAGGTTCCCTGGCCTGGGTTAGTTCCTCACCCTTAACTTCGGTAATTGAATAGCCTAACGCTTTTCTTTCCTTTTTTATACCCAGTGCGGTCACTACAACTTCGCTCAGTTGTTTAGAATCTTCATTTAATAGAATCGATAATCTTGCAGGGGAGGTGATTAGCTGTTCTTTAGGTTGATAGCCCATAAAGGTAAAAACAAGTACATCGCCAATATTGGCATTGACACTAAACTGCCCGTCAATATTAGTTAATGTTTGCTTTGTGGTTCCTTTGATCAGGACGTTTACACCCGGTATTGGCTGCCCGTTGGCATCACGTACAGCACCTTCTATTTTTATAGTGGCCGCAACGTTTTGCTGCTGCATTACTGGTGCCAGGTTGGGCATTTGGGCTATGTTTTGCGCAACGCCTATATAATTGCCAACCATTTTAAATTGCAGCTGTGTGGTGCTCTGCAACTGGCTCAGCACTTCTTCAAGTGGTTTATTTTTTATATGTAACGTAAGTGCCGGTATGGTATTAATAACCTGTTCGTCATACACAAATGTTACCTTTGCCTGTTCCTCAATTTTTTTAAAAACTTGTTTAACAGTTACCTTATTCAAGTTTAAGGTCATATCCTGTGCCTTCGTACTGCCAGCCATCAGGATTGAAGTACAGCATATTTGTATTCCAATAATGATTGTAGAAATACGCATGCATTTTCTAAGTATAGGCAATAATTTGCCGTAAAAAATTATCATATTTGTAGTGTTTAATTTTATGGTTAAACTATAGCCATATGTATATGGGTCTCAAGCATATATGCATTGGCTGTTCTCACTCTCCGGGGGCATTAACAGTGTTCCCGGTTTTTTTCCTTTCTTAGCTGCTAAGCAGGATATCTTTACTTTATGATCACTGTACTGTCATTGGCCATTTGATATTTAAAGTGTTTGGTAAAACTTAATGTTAGCATAATGGTATCTAAAGGCTGTAAATTATTCAGCTTTACAGATACCCGTTCATCCAGTAATTTTTTATTTTCTACGTTGATCTTTATATTATACTCTTTTTCAATGGTTTTAAATACATTGCCCAAGCTCTGCTGCTCAAAATCAAAGTTGCTTTTAACCCAGGCGCTGGCGTCGGTAAGGCCTACAGGCTCTTTAACTAACTGGCTGGTTACATTGCTTAAAGTAACCTGCTGATTAGGCAGCAGCATAATAACCGTTTTGTCGGTATTATCCGGCATGGTAATACCGACCTTACCCGTAACCACACTTACCCGTGTTGTACGTTCGTTTTTATAGCTGCGCACGTCAAATGACGTTCCCAATACCGTAATATTTAAGTTTTTGGTTTTTACAATGAACGGATGATCGGCTTGATGCTTTACATCAAAAAATGCTCTGCCTTCAACTAATTCAACCAAACGCGTTTTGCCTGTAAAACTTTTAGGGTATCTGAATACCGAGCCGGCATTAATCCATACTTTTGAACCATCAGGTAAAATAAGATGTGTTACCTTATTTGATGGAACACTAACCAATTGATTACCCAAAATTACCGCTCTCCCGGTTGTAGTGGCCGTACTGGTGTACCATAGCCATGCAAAAACCATCAGGGCCAATACTGCCGCAGCCGAACCGATCCATGCGGCCATTCGTTTTATTGAAAATACCGAAGCTTTTTCGATCTTTTCAGGCTTATTGATAAATAATTTTTGATTTAAAAGATCGAATATTCGTTGTTTTACATCTTCTTCAGATTCCGGCTTATCTAAGTCAACCGTTTCAAGCTCATTGGCGTGTATCGTATCATACCATTGATCAAGCATTTGCTTTTCTTTAGCAGTAGCATTACCATCAAGGTATTTTTGCGCTAAAATCTTCAGTTCGTTTCTGTCCATCTTGACTTTTTATAACCCATTTTAAAGTATAGAGTCAATTAGGCAGGAAATACCCTTAGTAGGAAAAAAATATTTTGTTATGTTAAACAAATAAGGAATTATCTGTTTAAAAAGATCAGAATGGCAATAACCTGCAAAATATCGCCTGACGCATTGCCCATATCTGCGCGTATAATGCGCAAGGCTTTAGTTAAGTGCGCTTCGGCTGTTTTTTGAGATATATTTAATTTATCCGCCACATCAGCCAATGATTGATCTTGTAGTTTATTGTATTGGAATACAAGCCGGCATTTTTCCGGCAATTTATTGGATAACTCTGTAATGATCTCCAATAATATCTTATTATCGACATCTATTTCGCATATAGCCGCAACATTCATTAACGCAATATTATTTTCTTTGATCCGGTATTGTTTTTCTTTTGACAGGAAGCGGTAAACGGCATACCTTGTCATTGCTGCCAGGTAATGGTCAATAGAATGAATAGTTAATGACGCTTTATTTTTCCATAAAGCCAGGAAAACCTCTTGCACGATCTCTTCTGCCGAATTGGTTTCTTTTAACAAACGGTAAGCTATATAGTATAGCTTATCCCAATAGCGATTGTAAATTTGGGTAAACGCCGCCTCATCACCTGCATGAAGAAGTAATGTTAATTCATCATCATTAAGTAAATGATCAGCACCCACAATAGTTAAATTATTTAAAACGAAATTAATATAAAATTAATGAAAATTTGTATGAGCAAATATTAATAGCACTAAAAGCGGCCAGAATTCAAAATTTAGCCGCGAAAAGCGGTAACCTATTTATAATACAATTAACGATTTTCTTTATTTTCGTAACTCACGACAGGTATACACGATAAACATATGAATCCCGATTCACAAAATGTAACAGACTACACCAATAACAATACCATATTTATGGTATGGAATTTTAAGGATAACCTGGAGGTTAGCGATATTTTTAGCAAGCTTAGCAAGCTGGTTATCAACCTTAATAATTCTGCCAATGTCCGCTTTCCTGTTTCCAGGGCAAGCTGTGTAATGGGAATCGGGTATGATGCCTGGCACAGGCTAAATCTACCTAACCCACTACCTAAAGAGCTTGTGAATTTTGTTCCTGTGATAGGCGAAAAACACACAGCCGTTTCGTCGAAGGGAGACTTGCATTTTCATATAAGAGCAGACAGCACAAGTATATGCTATGATATGGCATCTGCAATAGCTGACATTTTAAACCCGGTCGCAATCAGTATAGAAGAAATTCATGGTTTCAGGTATTGGGACAGTCGTTCCATTTTGGGTTTTGTTGATGGTACGGAGAACCCGCAAGGGCAGGATAGGGAATACTTTAGTATGGTGGGGAATGATGATCCTGTTTATAAAGGGGGGAGTTATCTTTTTGTACAAAAATACATCCATAATTTAACAGCCTGGAAGGGGCTGTCTACCGAAGAACAGGAGAAAGTAATTGGAAGATACAAATCGAATGACGTAGAAATGGCCGACAATATAAAGCCTTCAAATTCTCACATAGCTTTGGCCAATGTTGGCGACGATTTTAAAATTGTTCGTGATAATATGCCTTTTGGCAATATGTCTACCAACGAAATGGGTACTTATTTTATAGCTTATGCAAGCACATTCAGCACTGTACAAAAAATGCTGGATAATATGTTTATTGGTTCTCCTAAAGGGAATTATGACAGGATATTAGACTTTAGTACCGCAAAAACGGGCAGTTTGTTTTTCGTTCCGACATTTGATATGTTGGATGAATTTTCATCAAATTAAATTTTGGCCTGTAGTTACAACTTGTTTAAAATATCCATTTTTTTAACACTCATTACAGCAAACATGAAAACAGTATTTGACAAAACGACAAGAGATGAATTGATCAGCAGGATCGATGCGCTTAACGAAAACAGCAAGAACGCATGGGGCAAAATGAATGTGTACCAGGTGCTAAAGCATTGCACACTGTGGGATGAATGGGTACAAAGTGGCAAAAACAACAAGCAGGTGTTAATTGGACGTTTGTTTGGGAAAATGGCTTTGAAAAAATTGGTAAAGGATGAAAGCCCTTTGGGCCGAAATACGCCTACGCTTCCGGAACTTAAAATAAAAGAAACCAACGGCGATGTTGAATCAGAAAAAAAGAAGTGGATTGCCTTGATCAATGAATATGCTCATTTCTCAAATCCCGATTTCTTCCACTCTTTCTTCGGAAAAATGACAAAGGAACAGGTCGGACAACTGGCTTATAAACATGCCGACCACCATCTGCGGCAATTTAATAGTTAGCTATTTTTTTTTTGTAGCGCTTAAAAACTTTAGCACAAATCTTTCTGCCCACATTTATTAAATAACTCAAAATATTTTCAAATAAATTTGCGCAGTTGATTGGCTGCATGTATATTTGCAGTCAATCAACTGCATGTTTATATGAGACGAGATATTTTCCAGGCCATTGCCGACCCTACGCGCAGAGCCATTTTGAGTTTACTTGTACTGGGGGCCATGACGCCCAATGCTGTAGCAGAGCACTTCGATAGCACAAGGCAGACGATATCAAAGCATATCCAGATCCTGACCGAATGCGAAGTGCTGATACAGAAGAAAACCGGCAGAGAAATATATTATCATTTTAACCCCGAAAAAATGAAAGAGATTGATATTTGGCTGGAACGCTTCCGCAAGATGTGGGAGGATAAATTCAACCGGTTAGACAACCTATTAAATGAATTATAAACTAGACAATCATGACGAATAATTTTGTGTTCGAGGCAGACCTGGCCTCAAAAAAAATTTACTTATCGCGCGAATTTAACGCGCCAATTGAAAAGGTTTGGAAAGCATTTACCGACCCCAAACTGCTTGCAAAATGGGGGGCGCCTAAACCCTGGACCATTGAAAAACAAACATGGGACTTTACCGTAGGCGGCGTATCGAAATATGCTATGATTAGCCCTGAGGGCCAGGTACATTGGATGTACGACCAATTTACCGCGATAGAGAACGGCAAAGTTATTGCATCGACAGGTGTATTTTGCGATGGCGAAGGTAACCCAAACCTGGATGGGCCGAAATCATACACCGAGACAAAATTCTCATCAATTGAGGGTAACAGAACTAAGATAGAAGCAACACTCGTTTTTGACAGCGAAGACACCATAAAATGGTTTGTGGAAGGAGGCTTTAAAGAAGGCACCGCCATGACCTTTGATCAGTTGGATGAGGTGCTGGCTTTGGAATAGGCGCCATTTTTCTTTATAATTTTTGACAAACACGATCACTTAAAAAAACAATTATTATGCGGAAATTAAAATTGCAGATACAAATGTCTGTTGATGGCTTTGTAGCAGGGCCAAATGGCGAGGGCGACTGGCTGTTCTTGTCTGGCAAAAACAACCCGGAGGCTTTACAACAGGTTATCGCTTTCAATATTGAGCTTGCCAGCAGCAGCGATACCTTACTGATGGGCAGAAAAATGGCCGGCCCCGGATTTTTCAAGCACTGGGAAAACGTGGCAGATAATCTGCCTGATAACCCCTGGCATCCCATGGCGCAGTTGATAGTTAATCTTCGCAAAATTGTTTTTAGCCGCAATGAAACAAGCCTGTCCGGCCGTAATCTTGAAGTGGAAAACGGAGATTTGGCTACGGTTGTACAGGCCCTGAAAGAACAGCCCGGCAAGGATATCCTGGTTTACGGCGGTGCAGATTTTGTCAGCTCTCTCATTAGCCTCAACCTCATTGATGAATATTATCTTATCGTTAATCCTGTTGCCATTGGTACCGGACTTTCAATTTTTAAAGAGCAGAAAATACTGAACTTAGAAAGTTCAAAAGCTTTCAAACACGGGAAAATAGTCAATAAATATCTACCGGTATAGGCTGCGGTCAGCACTGTGGCGGTTTTGATTGGGATCAGTCCGTAGGGAACACTGAAAGGCCGACGCTGGTACGTTCGCTCCTATAGAATAAAAAAATTGTCTTTATTTGTCCAATTTTTGATTGGTCAACGGTTATTAGGTTTTATAGCAATTAACAATTAAAAATTATGATGGAAGTATTAGTTTTTAAAACGAATGTAACCAGCAAGAAAAAAGTGAGCATGATTGCACCCCTGCTCACTTCTTTTCCAACAATTAGTCAATGGAATTTCGACCTGGAAGATCGTGATAAGGTATTACGTATCGAGGCTACAGGCCTGAATCCCGGTTCGGTGGAGCTGCTGCTGCACACGGCAGGTTTTAATTGCCGGGAACTGGATTATTAATAAAACCAGGCGAAAAAGAGTACTAACTACCCGTTGGACGTTTAAATGTTTAGTAGTTGGGTATATAATTTAGTTGTTCTTACTTCTGTCATCGCAGGGCCCCGTGCCGGAAACCGTGTACTGCGATATGTCCAAGGAGAATGCCATGGCAATATTTTTCCATATTATAACGGTCTGATTCTATTATTTAAACTAATTGGGATAAATGATAAAAGCATCATAGACCTTACGAACGGGCTTATCGCCCAGGCTTTTTAAAGCCTCGTTGAGTAATAACAGATCTTTAACTTTTAAAGGTAAAATATGTTCATCAGGTTGAAACGTTGTCCCGATAGGATAATCTTTCCCTGGTGTTTTGGTCATTTCTATATGATTGCCCAAGATGTAAGATATTTTATGTTGCGAAGTAAAATCAACCAATCTCTGAGTACTTAATTTAAACGATTGCCAGTCATTTATATACAACCTTCCCGGATAAAAGCTATCACCCGATAATAATATTTTTGTTTCATAGTCATAAACAGCGATTGAAACTTTTTGATGCCCGGGTATCGGAATTATTTCTAAAACTCTTTCACCTAAGTCTATTTTGCTATTTTGAAATGGCCAGTTTTCTATTTTAAAATACGACCTTACATCATCAACTCCTAAACCTACAATAGTTGTATTGGGATTATCTTTAAATTGTATGTCGCCGGCTGTGTGGTCACCATGACTATGCGTGTGGGCCACAATAAGCTCTACTTGTGTATTAGTAGCCTTTTCCCATTTACTAATCAGATTGTTAACTGTAACCCGTAAAGGAAACTGATTTTCATCTTTTGTGGCGCCTGCGTCCATTAATAAGGCTTTTTTGTGCCCTAAAAATAAAAACATAAAAGGTGCTTCATAGTTGGTGCACTTGTTCTGTCTTAATATCCAGGTATTATAATTATATTGAACAACTTGTATTGGCGGATCGCTGTTTTCTTTACAATCTGCAGCCCCATGTATCCATTCTGTTTTATCAAGCTTTATAGCAGTTTTTTGATAGACCTTGCATGACAAACAGGATAATAGGGCAAAAAGTATAAATATTTTTCTCACACCGGGTGGTCGCATTTTACTAAAGCTTTTTACTTATATCGTTTCTTATTTAAGCTAAAATCGCAAAACTTAAAAGTACATAAACTGTAACTATTCAGTAGTCAATGATAGCAAAAGAATTCAAAAACAAGCGTGTCATTAACAATATTTTAAATTTAGAATTTGCGAAGAATTGGAAATTTAGGCGAGTGAGTTACTAACTATTTTAATTATATCACTCTTTTACGATCAGTTTTAAATGGTACAGCAGAAACCTGATATTCATCCTCAAAAACTATATAACCTGGAGTTTTACTGGCAATTCTATCTATAATAATATCGTACTGTTCGGCTATTTCTATTAAGTCCTGTATTTTTTTGATATGTTCTTTAGCTGAGTCCTGCGTAAAAATAAGCTTATTTTTTCAGAGCTGATAATAGGCATTAAATTTGGCGAATAATACGTTTAGGTCTTTGCAGGCCCTGGCTTCGTCTGCTTAACCAGCGGTATGACACGTTCACCGATCAGCTCAATAGCCTTCATCAGTTGCGAATGGGTAAGACCCGCGTTATCCATCTGAAAAGTAAACCGGTCGATTCCGCCCAGGGCTTCGCTGTGCCGCAGGAGTTTTTCGGCTACCAGTTCCGGGCCGCCAACAACCAATACTCCCTGTGGGGCCACCAGGCTGTCAAACTGGGTTTTGGTAACTGGCGGCCAGCCGCGTTCTTTTCCCAACTTCGTCCAGAGCTCTGCATAACCGGGATAATAATCCGCGACTGCCTGTTCATTAGTTGCTGCGACGTAACCGGGAGAGTGTAAGCCGACTTTCAATTGTCCGGGGGGAAAACCTGCGTGCTTTCCGGCTTCCCGGTATAAATCGACCAGCGGCTTGAAGCGATGCGTTTCCCCGCCGATGACGGCGACCATTAAGGGTAAGCCCAAAGTACCGGCCCTTGCGAAAGATTCGGGCGTACCACCCACGCCAAGCCAGATCGGTAATTTTTCCTGTAGCGGCCTGGGATAAACGGGCAGGTCGTTTAAAGGCGCACGGAACCTGCCTTGCCAGGTAACAAATTCATTATCCCGTATTTTCAACAACAAGTCCAGCTTCTCTTTAAACAGCGCATCGTAGTCCTTCAAATTAAACCCGAACAGCGGATAGGCTTCGATGGACGAGCCACGCCCAACTACCATTTCCGCCCTGCCTTTGGAGATCAAATCCAGCGTGGCAAAGCTTTGGTAAACCCTTACCGGGTCGGCAGCGCTCAGTACGGTAACCGCGCTGCTCAAACGGATATTTTTTGTTTTGGCGGCTGCCGCTGCCAAGATCACGGCGGTCGCCGAATCTAGAAACTCTTTTTTATGATGTTCGCCAATGCCAAAAACGTCCAGCCCGGCCTGGTCGGCGGCTTCAATTCTATCCAGCAGTTGTTCCATCGCGTCTGCGCTGCTCAGTTCCTTGCTGCCGTACATGGCCGAGGCGAAGCTGTCTATTCCTATTTCCATAAGCCAAAGTTCAGATTTTAAGCGATTTGCTTTGTGTTTTTTTGGTCATTCTTTAAACAATCCGCTTCGCCGTTTGACGATTGGCAAAGCCCCGCACGTTTAAGCGTCCACGCTTAAACTCCCTCCACCCACGCTTAAACGCAAAAAGCCCCGCGAACATGCGGGGCTTTTGCTCCTGAGGCTAGGCTCGAACCAGCGACCCTCTGATTAACAGTTAGTTGCTTTGCCGGCTTAACTACCAAGCTATTATTTTTTATGTCCCCGCAAGGTGTCCTGCAAATTATCTTTGGGTGCCATATGATAATATCTCTTATAGATGGTGGTGCTGTTTTGTTTTTGAGCAATCCCATACGTATCTTACTTATTGGAAATGGCTTCTTTTCCCACAAATTCAACAACGTATGGGCGGTTGTCTCTGTGTGTGTTATAAGTACTTTTTTGAATATCGTTTATTACAAATTTGAAACCCCTGTTTGGCGGGCTGGACAAGCTGTTGTTGCAGATATTGTGTAGTCTGATACCTGGTTTGTCTGGAACTTCAACAGAACTTTCTATCTTGATTTCATTGATCAATACATCATAAATACCGAATGCAGAAGCTTCGTGGTTGTAAACAGCATCTGCAACTTTGTAAGCTGCGTAACCCGCACGCGTGCCACCTTCACTCATGTAAGCTGCCTGATTAGGGGCATCATAAGGACTTTCACACTGGAAGAAATAAGTCTTACCGTATTCGCCCGTCCAATAGACCTGATATTCCTGGAAATGCTCAACAAACAGCCCATACATCGTTACATGATCGCCATTGACAACCAATCCATTCTTTGCAGTATTTATATTCCATCCCACACTACCTCTTACTCCATGATCTGCTCTCCAAATCCAGAAATGGTCTCCGATAACATCGTCGCTGTTAACAATGGCCGCTTGGTCTACATGCACTTTATCAGCACGGAAGCCACCAATCCTGAAAAACAAGTCGGCTAATAGGGTCGGGTTCTTGTCGTGTCTTGTCTTGTTCTTCTCCTGCCCAACCTGGATTAAGCTATGTGAACTATAATGTGCATCGAACAGTAATGACGCAATAGAAACTCCGTCTACATCATCAACCACAATAGCTGAAGTGGAATTCTCCTGATCTGGTATTAATGTAGCGAAACCAATTCCCAGGATAATAGTATTAGGTTTAGTGATATGAAGTGGCTCTGACAGCTTATACATGCCGGGAGTGATCAGTAAGTATTTGCCGGCTTTGAGGTGCTTGTTCATCTCTTCTGCAGTAGTACCCGGTTTAACCACAAAGAAGCGCTTCAAGACATCTATGGCTTCGCCATCGCCCATATTGGCTCTGGTATATGAAATGCCTTTGTGGTCACGTTTTAAAGCCGGACGGAATACTTTATAGCGTTGATCTTTGTCTATAAACAAAAATGGTTTTTCACGGATAACCGGCGTGTTCGGTATAACGGTTACATTCCCGCCTTTGTCCCAATTGTTTTGATAGGTGCTCATGTCTACACTTGGCCCAAAATCAACGCCCTGGAAACAATAGTTATACTTAATTTCCTGAAATTCACCCCGTCCTTTGTTTAGAAAAGAGTTGCGTGTATACCATTGCTGTTGGTTTTTTGACCCTGCAGCACTTTCGAAATCGCAGTCTGCTGTATATCCGCCACTAACCCATCCATTTCCCCATTGATAGCGTACCACACGTGTAGAGTAGATTCTGCGTAGTGGAGCAGCTTGAGAAACAGCCCATTTAAGGGTTTCTTCTTCATTGTAGGTTTCCGGCCCGATAACCGAAAGGTTTTCTGCTGACCGCCAGAAAGTAGTAGTACCATTTCCTCCCCCCTGATGCGATGGCGTATGGAGGTTGGAGATCTCCACTTCATAAGGAGTTCTTCCCAATCCTGCAATCTGTACGTAGAATGGTATATTAAGTAAACCTGCACCTTTATAATCACCAGGTTTAAAGAACATGGCATAGCGATTAAGACTAAACTCTTTATCAAACATTTGATCGTGAATACCATTGACCACGTGACCGATAGCTTCTACATTATCAAAAGGGCTATATATAAAAGTGTTTTCGCCAAACAGTTCGATTTCTAAACCTAATTGAGCAATTTGCTGTTTATTGGCGAATACTTGGTAATAATAGTCAAACAGGTTTCCTTTTGCCGTTTTATCGACAAAAGATGTTATGGATGTGGTGTCTATGGTTTCGTATTTCCCAAAACGGCCTTTTGCCCTCTTGATAGTATAGGGCCCTTTGAAATTTTTATCAGATGCCTCTTTACTAAAATTTAAAACGACTTGTCCACTCCTTACGTCGGTTTCTTTTGTTTGGGCTTGCCCAGTTGAAATAAAAACGAGCAGAAACATTAATAAAGTAAAAGATCTCATCATTAGACCTGAATTGGTATTATGATAAAGATAGTTTTAAAACCCGACGCTCATTGGATATTTTCTAAAAAAATAAAATTTCAAACCTGGCAAATTGTTTATGATGCCTGCATGTAATTTTTTAGCGAGTTCGATGCATCGAGCCTAAAAAAATTGCAACAACACATCATCAACGCACTTTTTTAATTCAAAAACCGAAAAGTAAAAGAATTAGATAGGGAATATTGAACCGCTATAACTTCGTTATAACTTTTGTTATTGTCAAAAAGTTATGGGCATAAAAAAAGGAAACACTCAAAACAAGTGTTTCCTTAAGCTCCTGAGGCTGGGCTCGAACCAGCGACCCTCTGATTAAC
>Ga0207054_1126_pt1 | contig 22383 bp, 18 predicted proteins | sample Alteio_BWMinCont_60_FD_153288 | JGI IMG/M metagenome (GOLD analysis project Ga0207054, IMG submission 153288) | Enriched cells from forest soil in Barre Woods Harvard Forest LTER site, Petersham, Massachusetts, United States -... | ecosystem: Environmental > Terrestrial > Soil > Temperate forest >... | reverse complement strand
GTTTCAGCTACAGCAAAAAAAACTGGCCGAAATGATAACTGAAATTACCAAGGGTCAATTATTGGTATGGCGCCTGGGAACACTTAAAAATGAGAACAGGGCAACAGCTGCACAAATATCAATGGGCAAGCGTAACAGCGTTGAAATAGCCATCAATATTGCGCGTGAAGCGCGCCAAATATTGGGTGGCATGGGTATAACCGGCGAATACCCTATAATGCGTCATATGATGAACCTTGAATCGGTAATTACCTACGAGGGCACACACGATATTCATTTACTGATAACCGGGTTAGATATTACCGGAGAAGAGGCTTTTAAATAAATCATTTAACTGCCTCATTGACTGCACTTATTATAAAGTAAATTATTTATATTGTGCAGCATATTCCCAATGGTTATAGTTAATCCTTGTTCCAATTTTTCGAAATGCCTGCGCCGTGGTGTAACGTTGTTTTTTTGCCTGTCATTTATTGTATTTATTAATGCCTGCCAGCAAAAAAAAGAATCACCTACCGGGTACTCCAGTGCTTTTAAACCTATTTTTGATAGTGTCACTATTCTTTTTGGATCCAACCGGTTAGACCAGGGGTTACATTACCTGGATTCGTCTGTTAAACATATTCCTAACGAAACCATCAATGACCGGTTCGGGACCTACGCATTTCATTATACGTATGAATATAAGCAGAAAAGAGATTATAAAAAGGCAGTACTTTATGCTGACAGCATGCTCAATCTTGCTAAGCAAAATACTAATGATGCACAGTACATAGCCAATTATGTTGAGGCGAACTTTATTATGGGTGATGCTTATTTTAATATGCAGCAGTACAATGAAGCCTACCAGCATTTTTTCCAGGGATATACGATAGGTAAAAACACCTTCAATCATGAGGCCCTTGCTGATTATAATTACCGGATGGGTATGATCATGTACAAGACAGAAAATTTTAAAGTTGCCGCTGATTATTTCAAAAAAAGCTACCAGTTTACCAATAAATCGAAAGGCAATTTTACAGCTTTTTATGGCAACCAGGAGTTATTAGACAATATAGCATTGAGCTTTAAGCACAACAACCAAACCGATAGCGCAGTTGTATATTTTAATAAGGCTTTAAAGTTTATCGACCAGTACGGGCCGCAATTTCCCGAAAAGATCAAAAGAATTGAGGTGGCACGTGGTGTTATATATGGAAATGAAGCCGAAGTGCTTATTTTAAGAGGGGATAATGAAGGAGCGAAGGAACTTTTAAAGAGAAGCATTGCTATAAATCTGCAAAAGCACTATGATTATACCGATGCCGAATTAGCCGAAATTAAATTAGCCCAGCTTTATTACGACCATAACGAAAATGACCACCTTTTTAGTTTATTAAATACGATGCGTCCGCAAGTGGATACAATAAAAAATGATGACGCGGCGGCTAATTGGAATAGGCTAATGAGTAAGTATTATCGTCGTAAAAACGAACCTTTAAAATCTTTAATTTACCTGGAAAACTACAATACCATTAAAGACTCGATTGCCCGAAAGCTAAATTTATTAAAAGAAAGCGATGTAAACAAACAACTGGATAATTATGAAAAACAGCAGCAAATTGATGAGCTGAACAGCAAAAACAGGTTTCAAAAGATATACCTCTTAGCAATAACTTTATTTGCTGTTATGACATCGATCATTGTACTGTTGATATTTCGTAACTGGAAAAGATCAAAAAAGGATATCTTAAAGGTTAACGTGTTAAACCAGCAAATAAATGAGCAAAACATTGTTTTAGAAAATGCTTTAAATGACCTGAAGGTTAATAGCCAGGAAAAAGACCGTATTTTACGTGCCGTGGCTCATGATCTTCGAAATCCATTAGGCGGAATTGCTTCACTAACTGCTATGATGGCTGAAGATGAATGTACAGATGAGCAACGAGAGCAAATAAACCTGGTAAGAGAGACTTCGGTTAATGCGCTTGAATTGATAAATGAGATTTTAGAAGCTGCAAATATTTCTTCCTCCCCCGTAAATTTAGAATTGGTTGACATTAACTTATTAGTGGGTAATAGTGTTGAGCTATTACGTTTTAAAGCAGCGGAAAAAGGTCAGCAGATATTTTTTGAACCTTTGAATAAAGAGCAGGAACTGTATATCAGCCGCGAAAAAATATGGCGTGTAATAAGCAATTTGATCAGTAATGCTATAAAATTCAGCCCGTCAGGCGCGTCTGTTTTTGTGCGGATTCTTGAACAGCACGACCAGGTAGTGATAGCTGTTGAAGATAATGGAATAGGCATCCCTGAGCAATTACGGGATCATGTTTTTAATATGTTTACCACCGCGCAGCGCCCGGGTACTGCCGGCGAAAAATCGTTTGGATTGGGTCTGTCTATTTGCAGGCAAATAATGGAGAAATTTAACGGCAAGATATGGTTTGAAAGCAAGACCAATGGTGGCACCCTATTTTTTATCAGTCTGCCAGTTTCGGGCAAGGATGTTAAAAGCGGACTATCTCAAAAAGCCGGCATACCACTTTCCTGATGATTTAACTATGCGTTGCTGCGTGCTAAAATCCACATAAATTATCCCGAACCTCGGATTGTAGCCTTCGGCCCATTCAAAATTATCGGTCAATGTCCAGATAAAATACCCATTTACTTTACAGCATTCGTTTTTCGCTTTCAAAACCCACTTCAAATATTCCTGCAGGTACTCCAACCGTTTAGGGTCATCAACCTCGTTGTCCGTCACCTTGTCCGGAAATGCCGCACCGTTTTCGGTTAAATAGATCTTCTTTATTTGCGGGTATTCATTGAATTTTTTTATCATATAATAAATAGAAGGCGGGTACACCTCCCATCGCATATCTGTTAGGGGTACATTGCGGGTTTCGGCTTTTACCAGTGTAGCCTGAACGTATGGGGTAAAAAACGAGTACTTTACAATTTCGCGGGTATAGTTTTGGATACCGATAAAATCAAAATCAAATTTCAGGTTATCCATATCGCCGGGCAGGATGTACTTATCCATTCCCTTTAAAACAGGAAGATCAGCCACCGGATAGCCCAAACCTAATATTGGTTCAATAAACAGGCGATTGATTAAAGCATCAGTTCGTTTAGCCGCGCTAACATCTCTTGGTTTATTCGAATAAGGTTCAATATACGAGCAGGAAAAAGTAGTACCTATCTCCGCTTCTGGCAACAAATCTCGTAGTACGCGCCCCCCGGCTGCCATAGACATAGTGGCATGGTGCACAGCCGGCAAAAAATTCCTGATCCCGGTTCTTCCCGGGGCGTGAATGCCAAAAAAATAACCAGCACCTGTAAATACCGACGGTTCATTCATTACCATCCAGTGTTTTACCCTGTCGCCAAAACTCAGGGCACATTGGGTTACAAAAGTGGTAAACCAGTTAACAATCTCCCGGTTAGTCCACCCACCCTTAAGTTCAAGGGCCTGCGGAAGATCCCAATGGTAAATGGTTACCCAGGGCTCTACTCCTTGCTTGAGGCAATAGTCAATAACCTTATTATAATGATCAATACCTGCCTGGTTTACCTGTCCAATACCATCAGGAAAGATGCGCGACCAGGCAATAGAAAAACGAAAATGTGGAATGTTTAACTGTTTGACGAGGTCGATGTCCTGTTCATAGCAATTATAAAAATTACAGGCTGTACGAGGATGATGTCCGTTCAGTATTTTTCCTTTTTTTGCCGAAAAAACGTCCCATATCGATTCACCTTTGCCATCGGCGTCGTGCGCACCCTCAATTTGCAGGGCGGCTGTAGAAACTCCCCAGATGAAATCGTCACCAAAGAGCTGTTTATTAAGAGGTCTATCCTGAATAGTAGATTCCATTAAATTGAGCTAACTTAAAGCCCAAGCTGCACATTAAACTTGTTTACAAAAAACAAAATTAATGAATAAATGAAGATCTCATACTTTTTAAGATCATCCACTCGCGTAAACCGCTAAATAAATTTAATATGAATTTCATAATATGTTTTATTTATTGTTATACTAAGGTAGTTACCCAATATATGCTTATGATGACTTCTGTGTTATGTTATTGTTATCAACGGTTGTTAATAACTCAGTGTAACTATGACTGTAAATCAACTTTTTACTAAGCGGATTTGTTTGCCTATTCATTATTTTTGTGTCATGAAAGCCTATTTTACCCAGCTATTTAATTACGATCATCACACCAATCACCTCCTGTTAGCATCCATTATCGCGGCTGATAGTCCGCCGGAACCTGTAAAGTCAATGGCACATGTATTGGGCGCTCAACAGGTATGGCTAAGCCGCTGTACGGGCGACCCTTCAATTGGAAATATTGTATGGCCCGATTGGCAGGTTAACCAGCTGTCCCAAATTATAGATGATAACCACCAGGCATGGGTAAATTATCTAAATACTTTAAGCGAAATTAATTTTGAAAGGATTATTTCCTATAAAACCTCTAGGGGCGCGCCATATGAAAACAAACTGGTTGATATATTGACACATGTGATCAATCACGGAACACATCACCGGGCGCAAATGGGGCAACTATTAAAATTTGGCGGAGCAGAAACACTTCCGCCTACAGATTATATTTTATATGTCAGAGATTGATAGTTATTTCTAACCCGTTAATTGCAATATTTGCACGTTTATAATTTACATATGAAGAAGACTATTATAGCCGTATTAGTTGGTATGGTATTATTTGGATGTACAGATAATAAAAAGCAGGAAAAGACTTTATTAGACAGCATAATTGCTGTTCATGATAAAGTTATGCGTAAAGATGACCAGCTAATGCATAATAAAATGAAACTGGATACACTGCTTAAAACCCAGTTGACAGGCGTTGCCGATACTGCGGCAGAAAAGAGACAATTAATGGGCCTGAATGTGCAGTTAACCCAGGCGGAAGACGCAATGGAAATGTGGATGCAAAAATTCGACCCTGATCAAAAGAGAAAATCGCACCAGGAGATAATGGATTATTTCAGCGCACAAAAAACACAGGTGAATGCTGTTGATTCATCTATAAACGCGGCAATAAATGCATCAACCAATTATTTAAACACCCTTAAAAAACCATGAGGAAATTGATAACTGTGGTCGTGCTCATTTGGTTATATGGGGCATGTAAGTTTAATGGCGATAAAAAAGTATTGCCGATCTATGGTAATCGTCAACCGGTTACCAAAACGGTTAACGGGCAAATAGTAACGGATACTGTTTACCAAACCATTCCGGCTTTTAAGTTCATCAACCAGTATGGCGATAGCATCAGCAATAAAAGTTTAGATGGCAAAATCTATGTAGCCGATTTCTTTTTCACTACCTGCCCTTCTATCTGCCCTATAATGCACCGTAATATGCTGGATGTGTATAATACTTTTAAAAACACACCTGATTTTAAGATCATATCACATACTATCGACCCAAAACATGACAGCGTACCGGTATTGAAACAATATGCTGATAAATTGGGGGTTACCGGAAATACCTGGTGGTTTTTACAGGGTAAAAAGGACGATACCTACAAACTGTCTGAAAGTTACCTGGTACGTAAACCGCAGGAAGATGCCAAACAAGTGTTTATACACGATGGCTCGTTTTTATTAATAGACAAGCAAAAGCGCGTTCGCGGGGCTTATGATGGTACCGACCCTAAACAAGTGAGCCAATTGATAACCGATATTAAAACATTACAGGCCGAGCCGGACGAGATCACTGTAAAATGAAGTTAAGGATCGTCATCAGCTTATTATTATCGGGACTGGTTTTAATCATTTCCTGCCAGAGTGAAGACGACCTGGAATTCACTCGTTATTACTCAAACGGCATGGTGGTTTATCAAAGTAAATGTCAAAACTGTCATGGTGCAAAAGGCGAAGGTTTACAATCATTAATTCCCCCGCTTACGGATTCTGTATATTTAAAGACCAATAAAGCAACATTGGCCTGCGGTATAAAATATGGCTTAAAGGGCAAGATTAATATAGCTCAAAAGCTATTTGAAGGCCAAATGCCTGCTACAGATATAACTGCTGTTGAAATCGCGGAGGTGCTTACTTATGTAACCAACTCATTTGGCAATAAAATGAGCGTATTTACCGCACAACAGGTAAGTAACGATTTGGCAAAGTGCAAGTAAACAACTTGTCATTTCGATCCGCCTCTTGGCGGAGAGAAATCTATACACTTGCATAATCCGCTTTGCGTATATATAGATTTTTCGTTATCACTCGAAATGACATCATGAAATTTTCTTTCGGACTAAAAACCCTACCTTTGTACTTGCAAAACGTTCTATCGCTGTCCGCTCCTGGCGGGTGGAGGAAAGTCCGGGCAACACAGAGCATCCTGCTTCCTAACGGGAAGGCACCCGCAGCGGGTGACAGCAAGTGCCACAGAGAATATACCGCCCCGTCCCGATAGCTATCGGGATGGGGTAAGGGTGAAAACGTGAGGTAAGAGCTCACGGCTTTTCCGGGCGACCGGAATTGCGGTAAACCTCAGGAGTTGAAAAACCAAATAGGTCCCGGATTCGGAGCTGCTCGCTCCTGTCCCGATCCCGATAACTATCGGGACTATCGGGATGCCGGGATGGGTAGGTTGTTTAAGACTGTTAGCAATGGCAGTATAAGATTAATGATAGAAGTCGCCTTTCAACCGGCGAAACAGAACCCGGCTTACAGATTTGCTGCTGATTAAAAACGCTTGGCCTTAGGGCCGGGCGTTTTTTGTACTAATTTTTCTTTTTGGGATATAACGATCATAAAAACCACACCTTAAATTAAATATAAATCACTTATCCGGCCTTCGTGTTAAGGATTGAAATGGATACCGGCCTTGCGCATAAGGCCCAACGTCATTAATTTAACGTGAGTTCGATATATTTTTTTAGCTCAAACATTACGTTTTGCCTCACCTAAATCCTCTCCTTTGGAGAGGATTTCGATGCAAAATGGCTTCATTTTCAACGTTTTTAGCCCCTCTCCTTTGGAGAGGGGTTGGGGTGAGGCGAATACGGCGCTTATATCGAACTCACGTTAATTTAAGCGAATATACATGCTCCGGCAGGAGCAAAATGTCTATAGAAAAATAAAACGAAGGATTTAGCATGCCGTAGGTATGCAACCTGGGTTAGGTACCTACGGCACCCCGATGAACAATTTAATATTTTTTCTATAGACATTTAACCCCAATGGGGTTACGAGCCCTTAACTTAATGATATTGGCATAAGGCCTGCAGGCGTATGAATGGAAAGCCCGGGCTGCAGGCAACGCCCTAAACAAAATAGCAAAACCAATAAAACAAACCTTTCAAAAAAGTGTTTGCTATTCTATACAAATCATATATTAGCACAATTAAACTATTCTTAAACCAGCAAAATGGCAAAAATTTTAATTATTGATGACGAACGGGCAATTCGTAATACCCTGCGCGAGATTTTAGAATACGAGGATTATGAAGTTGAGGACGTTGATAACGGCATTGACGGGCTTGAACTGATCCGCAATAATGAATATGACCTCATCCTTTGCGACATTAAAATGAGCCGCATGGATGGTATGGAAGTTTTAAGCGAGGGCCTGTCTATCCGCCCCGACCTGCCTTTTATCATGATCTCCGGTCATGGTACGGTTGAAACCGCTGTTGAAGCCAGCAAAAAAGGCGCGTTTGATTTTATTTCCAAACCACCGGATCTGAACCGTTTACTAATTACGGTACGTAACGCGCTTGACCGCGGAAGCCTAGTTGTTGAAACCAAAGTTCTAAAACGCAAGGTTTCGAAAGTGCGGCCTATTTTGGGTAATTCGCAGCCCATAATCAAAATAAAAGAAACTATTGAACGTGTTGCCCCTACTGATGCACGTGTATTAATAACTGGTGCAAATGGCAGCGGAAAAGAGCTGGTTGCCAGATGGTTACATGAAAAATCAAACCGATCGAACGCACCGCTTATTGAAGTTAACTGCGCGGCCATACCTTCTGAATTAATTGAAAGCGAATTGTTTGGCCACGAAAAAGGGTCGTTCACCTCGGCAGTAAAGCAACGCATAGGCAAGTTTGAATCTGCCTCGGGCGGTACGTTGTTCCTGGATGAGATTGGCGATATGAGCCACTCGACACAAGCCAAAGTATTACGCGCTTTGCAGGAAAGCAAGATAACCCGTGTAGGTGGTGAAAAGGAAATTGAAGTGGATGTAAGGGTGGTTGCGGCAACCAATAAAGACTTACTAAAAGAAATAGAAGCCGGTAATTTCCGGATGGACCTTTACCACCGCCTGAGTGTTATTTTAATACACGTACCACCTTTAACCGAGCGCAAAGATGATATCGCCCTGATTACCCAAAGTTTTTTAGAGGAGATATGCACCGATTACAATATGCCGGTTAAAAAAATAGCGGATTCGGCGTTTGAGGCCCTTAAAGCTTTACCGTGGACAGGTAATATCCGTGAACTGAGAAACATGGTAGAGCGTTTAATTATTTTAAGCGATAAGACCATAACAGATGAGGATGTACGGGCATTTGCCAACCCATCGGCCCCTGCCCCTGCTGCAAACGGGAACGCCGCACCGCAAACAGATTTTAACCAGTTTAAAAACTTCCAGGATTATAAAGACTTTGCCGAACGCGAATACATTAAATTCAAGCTGGAGAAAAACAACTGGAACGTGTCCAAAACGGCGGATGATATTGATATTCAACGTAGTCATTTATATAGTAAGATTGAGAAGTACGGGTTGAAAAGAGGAGAATAGATTTAATTATTGAATGACTGAAATTATTGATTGTTATTCAGGCCGTTTATTAATTCACTATTTTTTCAAAAGCTTTGACAATTTTAAAAAGTTGTCAAAGCTAACTTCACAATTAATTTGCATTTGCTAATTATTTTAGCAAATTTGTATTGTGAATCAAAACTCCATCGAAGTAAAAACCGAAGCCCGGGTACTGTTTGTTGATATGAACAGTTACTTTGCCCGTTGCGAACAGCAAGCCAATTACTGGCTGCGCGGCCGACCCGTGGGGGTTTGTGTTTATACGGGTAAATACGGCTGTGTGATCTCGCTTTCAACCGAGGCAAAAGCAAAAGGATTACGGGCCGGCATGCGATTAAATGATGCCATGGCGGTATGCCCGGACCTGATTCCGGTAGAGAGCAACCCTGCCCGTTACCGCGAGTATCATAAAAAGATCATTAACGTACTGCAAAAATATTGCAAGGATGTGGTGGCTAAAAGTATTGATGAGGCTATTATCAACCTTTCGCATTATGACCATTTGGATCCGCTTACCATCGCCCAAAATATAAAAAAAGATATTTTGGAGAATGTCGGCGACTGGCTTACCTGCTCGGTGGGTATTGCGCCTAATGCTTTTTTAGCCAAGCTGGCTTCTGTACAGGGGAAAAAACGCGACGGCCTGCTGATGATAACTCCGCAAAATATAGATGATATTTTAAGGCCATTAAAGCTGGGCGACCTGCCGGGTATTGGCGCTAATATGAGCTACCGCCTGGAACGTGCCGGTATAATGACCCCGCTTGATATGCGTTACACCCCGCCTGATCGGTTAAAAGCTATTTTTAAAAGTATTGATGGCATTTACTGGCATTACCGGCTCAACTTTATTGAAACCAATATCGCTGCGCAGGATTATCGCGGCATGCAGGCTATGCGGCAAATATCAAAAGAAAAACGGCAGCATATCAGTTATATCGATCAACTGTTTATGACGCTTTGCCTTACGCTGGAGAAACGGATGGTGAGCCATAAGTTTTACTGTAAGTCGGTTGGTTTTACGGCCCGTTATGAGGATGGTACCCGCTGGGACGATGCCTTTACCATTAGCGTACCGGTACAGGATGCCATCAGCCTGATGCAAATGATACGCCGGCGGGTAGATAAATTTGAAAAGTTAAACAATGCCGCCCCGGTGTTTAATACCAACATTAACAGTATGCGCGTGGCTGTTACCAACTTTGTAAATAACGGCAACTTATTGTACAGCCTTTTTGAGGATATGGAGCAAAAAGAAACCGCGCTGAAAACCATGCACGAGATTAAAAATAAATTCGGGGCCGACAAACTGATACGCGCCATTGAAATGACCGATGGAAAAGTAATTAAAGATGTAATCGGTTTTGGATCGGTAAAGGATTTGACGGAGTTGGATTATAAGACGATGTGAATTTTATTTTCCTGCATAATTTGATTAAATTTGAAAAAAGGAATAGGATGAAAAGCATTCAAATTAATAACGCTGTATGGAAAGAGGGCGATTATTTTGTTGCCCAGTGTTTAAATATTGATATTTCGAGTTTTGGCAATACAAAGGAAGAGGCTTTATTAAATTTACAAGAGGCTCTTGAATTGTATTTCGAAGATAATGATCACCCTGAAATTAATATTATAGAGAAACCTGAAATAGTTGGTTCTATTTTAAAATATGCCTAAACTTTATTCTTCCGCACACATTCTTAAGGTTTTAGGCATGCATGGTTTTATCTTCATTTCACAAAAAGGTAGTCATGTCAAACTTAGAAAAACTGCTGAAGTGACTTTAACAGTAATTGTTCCGGCCAATAGGAAAGAAATTCCTATTGGTACATTTCGTTCTATTTTACGTCAGTCTTCATTAACAGAAGACGAGTTTAAGTAGAATGAGTCTGGATCGGAAAATTAAGAGATCGCCCTTAATTCTGTATCTTTGTATAAGGCTTCTGCGTATTTAGATGTAGCCGAAAAATACTTGCCTTAAAATTTAGAAAAATTAGAGCATTTTGAAGTTTAATTTATTTAATGTTCTTATAATCAAAATTTTAACTAAGTATTTTACTACCAACTAAACCGCTTTTTGCCCGGAAAAACCTAATTTTTACTCCCGGCTAAATGGCTTAAGCTCAGGAAATGATATTTTTTACTACCGGCTAAACCGGGTTTGCCGTGTTAATCTTGATAATTAATGGTGATGCGTATAATCTAAGTAAATAATCACCCTGAAAAATCCATCCAAAAACGCTATTTTTGCGGCTGAATGAAGCACATACGCAATTTTTGCATTATAGCACATATTGACCACGGCAAAAGCACACTTGCCGATAGGTTATTGGAATATACCAATACCATTACTCAACGCGAATCACAAGCGCAATTGCTTGACGATATGGACCTGGAACGCGAGCGCGGCATTACCATAAAAAGCCATGCCATACAGATGGATTATGAATTGGATGGCCAGAAATATATTTTAAACCTGATAGATACGCCGGGGCATGTGGATTTCTCGTACGAGGTATCCCGCTCGATCGCTGCCTGTGAAGGCGCTTTGCTGATTGTTGACGCAGCGCAGGGTATTCAGGCGCAAACCATATCTAATTTATACCTGGCGCTGGAGAACGACCTGGAGATTATACCGGTATTAAATAAGATGGATCTTCCCGGTGCTATGCCCGAGGAAGTTAAAGACCAGATAGTTGAGCTGATTGGCTGCAAACGAGAGGAAATATTAGCCGCCTCAGGTAAAACAGGCTTGGGTGTTTATGACATTCTACGCGCCATTGTTGAGCGGGTTCCCCCTCCTGTCGGTGACCCTGAAGCGCCGCTACAGGCTTTGATATTTGATTCGGTTTACAACTCATTCAGGGGTATTGTAGCTTATTTTAAAGTAGTTAATGGGGAAATACGTAAAGGCGACAGGGTAAAATTCTTCGCTACTGAAAAGCAATATATAGCTGAAGAAGTTGGCACACTTAAACTAAAGCAACTGCCGAAAGACGTTATTAAAACCGGCGATGTTGGTTATATTATATCGGGTATTAAAGAATCGCGCGAGGTCAAGGTTGGCGATACCATAACCACGATTACCCGGCCTTGCGAAACCGGTATACAAGGGTTTGAGGAAGTAAAACCCATGGTATTTGCGGGTATCTATCCTGTTGATACGGAAGATTACGAGGAATTGCGTGAATCAATGGCTAAACTGCAATTGAATGATGCATCGCTGGTATTTGAACCGGAGTCATCCGCGGCTTTAGGCTTCGGTTTCCGTTGCGGTTTCCTGGGTATGCTGCACATGGAGATCATCCAGGAGCGGCTGGAACGCGAGTTTGATATGACAGTAATTACTACTGTTCCAAACGTATCTTACATCGCCTATACAACTAAGGGGGATGCTATTACGGTGAATAATCCTTCAGATCTTCCTGATCCAAGCAAAATTGATTTTGTGGAGGAGCCATATATTAAAGCGACTATTATTACCAAGTCGGAATTTGTCGGGTCGGTTATGTCACTTTGTATACAAAAACGTGGCTTTATCAAAAACCAATCCTATCTAACCTCTGATCGTGTTGAGCTGATATTTGAAATGCCTATGGGCGAAATCGTATTTGATTTTTACGATAAGCTAAAAACCATATCCAAGGGCTACGCCTCTTTTGATTATCACCAGATTGGCTATCGCCAGTCGGACCTGGTACGTTTGGATATCAAGTTAAATGCAGAGCCGGTCGATGCTTTGTCGTCACTCATATTCAGAGGTAACTCATACGATTTTGGGAAGAAAATATGCGAAAAGTTAAAAGAGCTGTTGCCGCGCCAGCAATTTGAAATTATTATACAAGCATCCATCGGCGCCAAGATCATTGCCCGCGAAACGGTAAAGGCCCTGCGTAAGGATGTTACTGCCAAGTGTTATGGTGGTGATATTTCCCGTAAACGCAAGCTGTTGGAAAAACAGAAAAAAGGTAAAAAACGCATGCGCCAGGTAGGTAATGTGGAGATACCACAAAGTGCATTTATGGCGGTTTTGAAATTGGATTAGCCCCCTAACCCCCTAAAGGGGGAATTATGGCGGTTATTATATATTAAACAAATTATCTAACTTTTATTCCCCCTTTAGGGGGTTAGGGGGCTTCATGAATCTACTCGACGGAAAATACGTATCATCAAAATTAAAGATTGAAATAGCCGAGGAAGCGGCTAAAATACTGGCTGAAACCGGCCGTAAGCCGCATTTGGTAGCTGTATTGGTTGGGCATGATGGTGGCAGTGAAACTTATGTGGCCAGCAAGATCAAAAATTGCGAGGCGGTAGGCTTTAAATCGTTATTGGTGCGTTATGAAGATACGGTTTCGGAAGAAGAGCTATTAAAAAAGGTTGAAGAGTTAAATGCTGACGCTGATATAGACGGCATTATAGTACAACTCCCCCTACCCAAACATATTGATCCGGAGAAAGTAACCGAACGCATAGATTATCGCAAGGATGTGGATGGTTTTCACCCGGTGAATTTAGGGAGAATGCAGCGTAATTTGCCCTCGTTCATTCCAGCTACGCCTTATGGCATTACTTTAATGCTGAAGGAATATGGTATTGAAACACAGGGCAAACATTGCGTTGTAGTTGGTCGCAGCAATATCGTTGGCTCTCCGATGAGCATTTTAATGGCGCGGAATACCTATCCGGGTAATTGCACAGTAACTATCTGCCATAGCCGTACACCCGATATTAAAAACTATACCTTACAAGCGGACATCCTGATCGTGGCTATCGGCAAAAAGAATTTTATTACCGCCGATATGGTAAAAGACGGCGTAGTTGTTATTGACGTAGGCATGAATAGAGAAACGTCTACCCTAACTAAATCGGGCTTTAAGCTATATGGCGATGTTGATTTTGAAAATGTTGCGCCTAAAGCTTCATGGATAACCCCGGTACCCGGCGGAGTTGGTTTAATGACTATTATTGGGTTATTGAAGAATACTTTAGCTTCGGCTAAGAAAGAGGTGTATAAGAGTTAAAAAGGTTGTAGGTGTTGTAAAGGTTGAAATGGTTAAACCCTTACAACTTTTATAACTTCTACAACCCTTACAACCTAACTCAAAAATCTATCTTCAAGTTCATTACCGAGGGGTCTTTTATTACCTCATCCATATCAGCTATCAGGGTTACCCGTTTTCTGTCGGCGGATACGATTGCTTTCGGGTTGTTAACTTTTTTTATCGGCTTAGCAAAATTCAGAACCACTTTGTAGGGCATATCTATCAGCATGGCTTTAGCCATAGCAAAAGTTGAAGCTGTTTTCTTTAAAAACGCATTAAATTTCGCTTTGTCAATAACCCGGTAAAATTTATGCGGAGTAACATCATACGAGTAATAATCCTGCCCGGCTACCAGTTGCTGCGCGTCAAAACCGGCAGTTTGTTTGTTGTTTTTAGTGACATTTTTTAACTGGTTACCCATCGATATTTTCGAAATATGCTGCAGGTAATATTGCAGATCAGCAGCGTTTTTTGCCAGGTGATTAATGCTCACCTTCATGATACTTTTTTTAAGATCCATCTTTATGGCCAGGTTACTGCCTTTAGCCATATTGATCTCTTCGGCAGTCATTTTTTGCTGGGTGCTATCAGGAAGGGCGCTATAGAAATTCAAAGTCGTATCTTTCACCATACCAAATTGCGCCGTCTGCTTTACCGAATCGGTCATTATGTTCATTAAAACAGATACGGCTTTGCTCATATCAAAACCATAAACCACATTGCATGAACCATCCAGTTTAAAATCATAATGCTCCTCGATGTCCACACAAGACGTGAAGCAGAACATTAATAATAGTACAAACAGGATGTTAAATTTTTTCATCTTGATCAAAGCTACTTAATAAAGATGAAAGGAAAAAGGGCAAAAAGATTAGGGTTTAATTTTTAATTAATCTTCCGGGTCGAAGTTTAAATCGACACAGCTTATACCTTTAACGGGTATTTTTTCAATTTTGTTGGTTTTGCGATTGGCCCGCCAGGCTTTTAACAGTAATGTATACTTTTCCTTTCCGGTGTTTTTTACCAACCCAATAATTTCACAATCGTTTGCTTTATTTATCCGGCAAGACGTCATCATAACAATTTTACCGGAACCCACTTCACCAACTGTCACCGTGTCTAATATTTCATATTGAACCTTATTACTATTGGGCATTGCAAGCACTTTATCAAACAGAATAATGGTATGTGTCCCTTTAACAATTTCATTCAAGGCATAATGAGTTTCAATAGGTTCTATTAAAGCACCTTCCTTTAGTTTATAACCTTTAAACTGATCAAGTTCTTTAATATCCCGATATACACTTCCTATAACGCCAGGTGCGACACCTTTGTTAATTTGACCAAAAGATGGATTAACAGACAAAACGATAAAAAGGAGATATAGTAATACTTTCATTCTACTAATTTACTTACTTTGATCTGATAAGCAATAATTCAATCACCCCAATCTCACCTTTTACCTTTACCCCCTTTTACCTTTAACCTCAAAAAACTACCTTTGCAGCTATTATGGCACACGAGGTTCCGGAAGATGGCACGATGCTTCCTTTAATGGAAGAGTTTTATACGATACAGGGAGAAGGATATCATACCGGTAAAGCCGCTTATTTTATTCGCCTGGGCGGATGTGATGTGGGCTGCCATTGGTGCGATGTAAAAGAAAGCTGGGATGCTGAGTTGCACCCGCTCACCGCGGCCGACCGTATAGTTGAAAACGCCGGCCTTCACCCTTCTAAAGCCGTAGTAGTAACCGGCGGCGAGCCATTGATCTATAACTTAGATTATTTAACTGCACAGTTACAACAAAGAGGCATTAAAACCTTTATCGAAACATCCGGCGCTTATCCTTTATCGGGCAGTTGGGACTGGATCTGTTTATCACCAAAAAAATTCAAAGGCCCTACTCCTGCCGTTGCACAACATGCAAATGAACTCAAGGTGATCATATTTAACAAGTCGGATTTTTTGTTTGCCGAAGAACATGCCAGATTGGTTGGCCCGGATTGCAAGCTTTATCTGCAACCCGAATGGTCAAAGTCGAAAGAAATGACGCCGCTTATTGTGGACTATGTGATGAATAACCCAAAGTGGGAAATTTCCTTACAAACACATAAATATTTAAATATTCCTTGATAATTTGTATCTTAGGATACAAACCGATCGTATAACTAAAGGAATGAGAAATATATTCTTCCTAATCTTGCTGTTATTTTCAACAGCAACCAGTTTCGCGCAAAATTCGCCTTACGCTACTACCAATGAAGATGCTATAAAGTATTTTGCTTTGGCGCATAGGTCCATGGATTATCATTTGTATGACGAAGCCATAGCTGAATTGCAAAAAACAATAGCTGCGGATCCAAAATTCACTGATGCTCACGCGATGTTAGCTGATGCTTACCACCTGAAGAAAGACGACAAACAATCTATAATTGAGTTTAATAAAGTAATTACCCTTAATCCTGAATTTAGCAGGGGTATTTACCTGAGAGCGGGGGAAGTTGAGTTGATCGACGGACAATATGCTCCGGCATTGCAACACCTTGAAAAATACCTTTCGTATCCCGGTATTGGCAAAAGAGATTCCTTATTTGCCTATAAACTGGTAAAAGACTGTAAATTCAGTCTTGATGCCCTGCAACATCCGGTTCCATTTAAACCGGTTGGTTTGGGGCCCGAGATTAATACTCCTGATGATGAATATTCGCCGGTAGCAACTGCCGATGAAAAGACCCTCATATTTACGCGCCAGATAGCCCGCAATGAGGACTTTTACCAAAGTACAATGAAGGATGGTAAATGGCAAACGGCTACTTATTTAAGTAATAAGATCAATACACCAACCTTTAACGAAGGATCGGCATCTATTTCGCAGGATGGCAAGTTTCTTTTCTTTACCGGTTGTAATCGCCCGGATGGCCTTGGCCGCTGCGATATTTATGTGGCGCAGAAAAAAGGCGACGGCTGGGATAAACCCTTTGATTTAAGCCCACCGGTAAATACGCCGGGTTGGGAATCGCAGCCGTCTATCAGTGCCGATGGCAGGACGCTTTATTTTGTAAGTGATCGCAAAGGTGGTTATGGTGGTTATGATATCTGGAAATCAGCATTAACTGATAAAGGCTGGGGTGAGCCCGAAAACCTCGGACCCAACATTAATACGGCTTATAATGAAGAATATCCGTTTATACATGCCGACGATAGCACACTTTACTTTTGCTCAAACGGATGGCCGGGCATGGGTGGACAGGACCTATTCGTGAGTAAGTTAGGAAAAGACGGCAAATGGCAGAAACCAGAGAACTTGGGCTACCCCATTAATACCAACGGCGACGAAAGCGGGCTCAGCGTTTCGGCTGACGGCTCCAAAGCTTATTTTTCTTCCAATAATTTAAACGGGGCGGGTGGTTTTGATATTTATACTTTTGAAATGCCGGTAAGTATACGACCCCGCATTGTAACTTATGTAAAAGGCATTGTTGCCGATGTAAAAACGAAGCAGCCTTTGGGGGCCGCTGTAGAGATTATCGACTTGCAAAACAACCTGCCTGTTTACCAGGACTACAGCGATGAGCAAAAAGGCGACTTTTTAGCTACTTTAAAAACGGGCAAAAATTATGGTTTAAATATTTCTAAAGATGGCTACCTTTTCTACTCGGAAAATTTCTCTCTTGTAGGGCACGCGGCCAATAATCCCTTTAACATCAGCGTTTTATTGGAGCCTATCGAGATAGGCAATAAGGTGATCTTAAAAAACATATTCTTTGATACAAATAGATTCGAGATCAAACCAGACTCTAAACCTGAACTACAAAAGTTAATTGATTTTTTAACAGTTAACCCAACCCTGCATGTCGAGATATCCGGGCATACGGATAATATAGGTAATGACCAGGCTAACCAAATATTATCCGAAAACCGGGCTAAAGCCGTATTTGCTTATCTCATCAACAACAAGATCGATCCCCAGCGCTTAGTTTACAAAGGTTACGGTAAAACGCAGCCGATCGCTCCTAACGCAACCGAAGAGGACCGAAGCAAAAATCGCAGAACGGAATTTAAAATAATAGCTAAGTAAGCGAAAAGACTAAAGCAAAAAGACCAAAGCTTTCGCCTTAGTCTTCAATACTATCATAATTATTTTTTCAGCTTTTAGCTTTCTGCCCCGACTTTCGGCTTAAATTTAGATTTGACAACTTTTTAAAAGTTGTCAAATCTTTGCCGATTATTAGTTCCCTAATTCAGAAATAAATTTGATCCGCATTAACTGCACTTCCTCACGGGTATAATCATCACTTCCCAATTCAACTAAAGCGTCGTCTATCGAATCAATCTCGGCGCTGCGGAAATAATCAAATACCTCTTCCTGTTTATCCTCATCTATAACCTCATCAATATAATAGTTAAGGTTAAGCTTGGTCCCCGAGTTTACAATCGTTTCTACCTCTTTTAACACCTCTTCATAGGTCAAACCTTTTGAAGCAGCAATATCGTCCAGATTTAAATGGCGATCTATATTTTGAATAATAAATACTTTAAGGGCAGATTTATTAGCAGCGCTCTTAATCACCATATCAATAGGGCGATCAATATCATTATCCTCCACGTATTTTTTTATCAGGTCGACGAATGGAGCGCCAAATTTCATAGCCTTACCCGTGCCTACGCCTGATATTTGTTTGAGCTCTTCGGTAGTTATTGGATAATGCGTACACATTTCTTCTAATGAAGGATCCTGGAAAAGCACAAACGGCGGCAAGCCTTTTTGCTTGGCCATCTTTTTACGCAGATCCTTCAGCATTTGCAGCAGTTCCATATCTAATGCACCACCGCCTTGTTTTGGCCCGTCTTCTGAATCATCATCATCAGCAGGCTCAATTTCCCGGTTCAGGACAAAACGGATACTGTGCGGATTATCTATAAATGAATTACCAAGCTTGGTTAAACGTAATAAACCATACTGGTCAATATCTTTTGAAAGATAGTTGTTTAGTAAAGCCTGTCTTAGTAACGAGTTCCATAAATTCTCACCATCATTCTTACCCGTGCCAAACAGTTCAAGCAAATGGTGTTCATAGTTATGAACCTGCGGATTATCCACGCCCATTAAAATACTAATGATATGATTGTCGTCAAATTTTTCGCCAATTTGCTTGATCAGGCTTAATGCTTTATGCAGCTGCTCCTCACCATCAAAATGTTGTTTGGGCGCACAGCAATTGTCGCACATATTATTACAGCCAGCCTCATTAAAATTTTCGCCAAAATAATGCAGCAATTGTTTACGGCGGCAAACTGAAGACTCGGCATAATCAATAACTTCTTTTAATATCTGGGTACCAATTTCACGTTCGGAAACCGGCTTATCCTTCATAAATTTTTGAAGCTTATCAATATCTTTTTGCGAATAGAACGCAACACATACCCCTTCGCCCCCATCACGTCCTGCGCGACCGGTTTCCTGGTAATAGCCTTCCATGCTTTTGGGTACATCGTGGTGGATCACATACCTTACATCGGGTTTATCAATACCCATCCCGAAGGCAATAGTGGCTACAATTACGTCCACATCCTCCATCAGGAATTTATCCTGCGTATCAGCGCGCAATTTAGGCTCAAGCCCTGCATGATACGGTAACGCCTTTATGCCATTTAAAGAAAGCGCCTCGGCTACCTCTTCAACCTTTTTGCGGCTTAGGCAGTAAATGATACCGGATTTACCGGTGTTTTGCTTAACAAATTTCACGATCTCTTTGATCACATTACGTTTTGCACGTACTTCATAAAACAGGTTTGACCGGTTAAATGATGATTTGTAGATCGTAGCGTTGTTCATTTGCAGGTTTTTTTGAATATCCTGCTGAACTTTAGGCGTTGCCGTTGCTGTTAATGCGATGATAGGTATATCATCGCCTATATTGCTGATAACCTGCCTTATTTTGCGGTATTCGGGCCGAAAATCATGCCCCCACTCCGAAATACAGTGGGCCTCGTCAACAGCTACGAATGAAACCTGGTTTAAGCGTAAAAAATCTATATTCTCCTGTTTGGTCAATGATTCAGGCGCAACGTAAAGTAGCTTTGTTTTACCAGCTAACACGTCTTCCTTTACCCGGGCAATATCTGCTTTTGTTAACGATGAATTTAAAAAGTGTGCAATGCTGTCTGATCCGCCAAACGCCCTTAACTGATCAACCTGGTTTTTCATTAGGGCAATTAAAGGAGAGATGACAATAGCGGTACCTTCGCTCATTAGCGCAGGTAATTGATAACACATAGATTTACCACCACCGGTGGGCATTATAACAAACGTATCATTGCCTGCTAGTATATTAGTTATAATCGCTTCCTGTTCGCCTTTAAAATTATCGAATCCGAAAAAATTTTGAAGGTTATCAAAAAGCGACTTGTGAGCTTCTACCATTATTTATGTATGCTGTGAGTTATTTAAAAGATTAAAGTAACAAATTTTTCTGAATAAACGCAGGATTTACTTTAAAATTTTATCTAACAATTACAATTGGATAAAAAACAATTTGTTTATTTAATCATTTAGAAAAGGCGTATAGTTGAAAATTAATTATTTAATCCATTTAATACCTGAATTAAAAGATTAATATACAAATTTGCGGCGGATAAATAAAATTTAAAATCCTATTACTCAAATGAATAAAAACTATTATGCAATTATAATGGCCGGCGGTATCGGAAGCCGTTTTTGGCCTATCAGCAGAACATCTCATCCTAAGCAATTTATAGACATATTGGGTACAGGGAAAACACTTATACAAAACACTTATGATCGTTTCCTGAAAGTTTGCCCCAAAGAAAACATTTACGTAGTAACCAACGAAAATTACACGGACCTGGTAAAAGAACAATTGCCGGATATGGCCGACGGACAGATACTTACCGAGCCTGTAATGCGCAACACGGCCCCTTGCGTGGCCTACGGCTGCTTTAAAATTGAAAGTATTAATCCTGATGCTGCCATTGTTGTAGCGCCTTCAGACCACCTAATATTAGATGAGGCCGCCTTTGTAGCTACGATAGAAAAATCATTAGAAACAGCGGTCGCTAATAAATGCCTGATAACTTTAGGTATAAAACCTTCAAGACCTGATACCGGTTACGGCTACATTCAATTTACAGATAATGCCATTAACGGCGATTTTTATAAAGTAAAAACCTTTACCGAGAAACCTACCCTTGAAATAGCCAAAACTTTTTTACAAAGCGGCGATTTTTTATGGAACGCAGGCATATTTGTCTGGTCGGCAAAGGCTATTGTTGATGCCTTTAATAAATACCTGCCGGATATGCACGAGATATTTGCCGATGCCCGCACCTATTACAACACCCCGGAAGAAAAAACACATGTAAACCAGGCTTATCTGCAATGTACCAACATATCCATCGATTATGGTATTATGGAGAAAGCTGATAATGTATATGTACTGCCATCTGAGTTTGGATGGTCGGATTTAGGTACATGGGCATCCATTTATGAATTATCAGAGAAGGACTATGTCGGCAACGCAGTTATCCCGTCGGAAAAAGTGATCATGTATGATTCGTCCAACTGCATGGTTAACGTACCCGAAGATAAGCTGGTAATTTTACAGGGCCTGCACGATTTTATCGTGGTTGAATCGAACAACACGCTGCTTATCTGTCCACGCGACCAGGAGCAAAACGTTAAAAAAGTGGTAGCTGATGTGAAACAGCAGTTTGGGGTGAAATACATTTAGCCCCCCGGCCCCCTAAAGGGGGAGTTTTTAATATAGTCAGAGAGTAATCCGCCCTCGTTCCCCCTTTAGGGGGTTAGGGGCTTACTCTCTGCCTAATCGCCTCATACAATATCACCCCCGTAGCAACCGATACATTCAACGATTCTATCTCTCCATACATCGGTATTTTAGCTAAATGATCAGCTATGCGGATGATCTCGTTGCGTACACCGTCCTCTTCTGAGCCCATAATGATGGCGGTTGGCGCTGTATAATCTGGTTTATAGATAAACTCCTGCGTCTTTTCGGTGCAGCACACTAACTGCAGACCTGATTCCTGTAGAAACTTTATAGTTTGCATAAAATTATCATGCCGGCAAACCGGGATGTTATACAACGCCCCTGCTGATGTTTTAATCGCATCCGGGTTAATTTGTGCCGAGCCTTTTGTCGGTACTACAATGGCATGTACGCCTGCACATTCGGCGGTACGGGCAATGGCGCCCATATTACGAACGTCGGTAATAGAGTCTAATACCAAAATCAGCGGCACCTCTCCTTTTTCAAAAATTTGCGGAATGATATCTTCTACCTTTTGGTAGGTAATCGGCGAGATAAACGCGATAACCCCCTGGTGGTTCTTCATCGTAATCCGATTCAGCTTTTCAACCGGCACCTGCTGGGCAACTATTTGATATTCGTTTAGCAGCTCCCGCAGCTCATTTAATAAGGCGCCGCCAAGTCCGCGTTGGATATACAATGATTCAATTTCTTTGCCCGAACGGATGGCCTCAACTACTGCGCGGATACC
>Ga0207054_1123_pt1 | contig 22497 bp, 21 predicted proteins | sample Alteio_BWMinCont_60_FD_153288 | JGI IMG/M metagenome (GOLD analysis project Ga0207054, IMG submission 153288) | Enriched cells from forest soil in Barre Woods Harvard Forest LTER site, Petersham, Massachusetts, United States -... | ecosystem: Environmental > Terrestrial > Soil > Temperate forest >... | reverse complement strand
GGTAAAGGGCGGTTACATTCAATTTGATAAATTGCCATTCCTGCATAACGCTATTGTAGACGACATCATGAAAAGCGTAACCATAAGAATTGGACAGAATGATGTGGATTATGGCGATCAACACTTTAGAAGAAGCGATGGCGGTAATACCATTTACAATCCTTTCATTGAAAATTATATAATGGACGAGTTTGCAACAGAGCTGGGTGCGCAGATTTATTATCATGTTGGAAAATCAGGTGTATTTTTGATGGGTGGCATTACCAACGGCATACTTGACGAAACTGTTAATGCGCCTACCAAAATTGACTCTGCAACACGCCAGGTAAATAAATTTGATGCGGCTTTTCTTGGAAAATTAGGTTTTGACAAACAACTTAACCCCGATTTCAGGTTAAGGGTAACAGGCTCTTTCTACACACTTAACAGCGGTAACAGCAATACACTGTTTGGCGGCGACCGTACAGGTTCACACTACTTTAATGTGATGGAAAATCAAGCCGTAGCAAATGGCACTACATTAAGCAATGCGAATGATTACAGCCCGTTTTCGGGCCGGTTTAACCCGGGCTTTAGCGAAGAGATACATACTTTTATGGGTAACCTGTTTTTCAAATATAAAGGGTTCGAATTCTTCGGAACTGCTGAAAATGCTACCGGCCGCGCTATAACCGAAACAACTAATCGGTGGGCTACACAATATGCAGCCGACTTTATTTACAGGTTTCCGGCAAACACCCAAAACTTCTGGATCGGCTATCGGTACAATACCGTAACAGCCCGCATTGTTGGTGTGGCAGACGATGTAACTACCAACCGTTCAGCAGGTTCATTCGGATGGTTTTTAACTCATAATATTATGATGAAGGCCGAGTATGTAAGCCAAAAATATTTGAACTATCCAACAAATAACATTCTTAACGGCGGGCAATTTAGCGGGATGGTATTTGAAGCCTCCATTGCCTTTTAATGCTAAATACTATTAAAGCAAAATCTCCTGGCGATAAACCAGGGGATTTTAAATCGAATTCAATCCTACCAAAATGAAAAAAGTTTTGATCTCGGGTTTAATTGCCGGCTGCATATTATTTGTATTCAGCTATGGGGGCTTGTACCTGGCTATCCGGTTTCTGCCTGCGCTGTTTACCGAATATAATAACCCACTATTTAACTCTGACGGTAGCAGGGATGCGCTGTTTTACCTGCACGCCTTCATTTTCAGCTTTGCCCTATCGTGGTTTTGGGAAAGATTTAAAGGCTTGTTCAAAGGTCGGTTTATCCTGCGTGGATTAGAATTTGGATTGGTGTATGCACTAATTGCCTTATTACCGGTTATGTGGATCTCATTCAGTTCTCTTGATGTTAGTATCGTGATGGTATTAAGCTGGTTTGGGTATGGGCTAATACAGGCCATCGTAGCCGGGATCATATTTGCTAAAGTTAATCCCTGACCCTAAAGCCATGTGGTATAAAAATATCCTTTGGATCAGCTTATTCTTCTTTTTTCCAACAGAAAAAACCAAATGGGTGGTTAGTGAAAGCAGCAGCCTTAGTGTTAACGGCAGTACCAATATTAATAAGTTCTCGTGCGTGATACCGACTTATGATCAAACAGATACATTGACAATGGCTAAAGTTGATAAAGGGGTTGTTTTAACAGGGAACATTGGCCTGAAAATAGAAAGTTTTGATTGCCATAATTCCATAATGACGAGTGATCTACGGAAAACGCTAAAGGAAAAGCAATATCCACGTCTTTATATTCACTTCTTATCATTAAGCGAATTTCCGCAACTAACCACCGAACCGAAATCAATAACAGGCTGGGTTAATATAGAATTGGCAGGCACCACTAAACGCGTTGAAATCAAATACCAGGTTTCGATGGATGACCAAAAAGTAATCCACTTACTGGGATCGCAGGATATTAACTTTTCTGATTTTAATCTCGTACCGCCGAGAAAATTGGGCGGCATGATAAAAACAAATGACCTGCTCAGCGTTGCATTCCACCTAAAAATAAAAGCGATATAAAAACTCTTGCGCCAGCTCTGAGTTAAAACAGGATAGAACTTATAAAAGGGATTCGTTCAATTTTTATTGATCATGCCGCGGCGGATCTGATGAAAATTTTAAAAGTTTGGTAATAAATAACTGCCATTTGTTTAGCTTTTTATTAAATTCAATTACCTGCAGCTCGCTAAGCGGTATCTTAATACTTATATGGGCACCTTCGTTATTTTCTATCAAAAGATTACCATTTAATTTTTCAACTCTTGACCTGATATTTCCAAGCCCCATACCGTTTGGCCGGGCGTTATTTGGATTTATCCCTACGCCGTTATCATTAACCGATATATATAGCGTTTGCTCATTTGTGAACATTTTTAATTCTATCGTGGTTGCTTTTGAGTGCTTAATGGCATTGTGTACCAACTCTTTAACTAACAGATAGATATTTCTGCGGCTTAACCCATTGATTTTAAGATCAATAATATCATCGGGCAACTCTGAAACGAAATCAATATCGGAGTGTTCAAATAGTTTATTGATCTGGAAATACGTGTAATAAAACAAGTTTTCCAGGTTATCATTACCCACATTAGTACTCCAGATAACCTCCCGTATTTTTACAGACAGATCACTTACCATATTTTTTATCTGGCCTATCTCCGGACCCGCATTTTCGTTTTTGCTGGCGGTATCAGCCAACGACTGAATAGCAAATACTCCTGAGCCGATATCGTCATGCATTTCGGCGCTTATTCTTTGTCTTTCGCCCAAAATCAATTGCTGTTGGGTATCAAATGCTTTTTTTAATGCCAATCTTTTAACCAGCATGGTTACGTAACCGTACAAAATGATGAGCAGGAACACAAAAACCAAAATTAGTTTAAAGCCAATTCCGCCCCACCAGGGTTCTGCTATTGTAAAATCATATTTTATCATGGTGTCTGCCATTCCTAACCGGGGGTCAACGGCAATGGCTTTTAAGGTATAGGTTCCGGGCATTAATGACGAGAAGCGGATGGTTCGTTCACCGGGCTCGGTTGTTAACCAGGTGCTGTCTGTTTTTGTTGCCAGGCAATACTTTATGTAAATGTCCTTTGCTTTTAAGTAAGCTGGTACACCGATGTTAAATAGTACGTTGTTTTCTGAATAGGATAATTTGCGGCTACTGTCGCCGGTTGCTATTTTGTTGTTTACCTTAATATATAACAAATAATTTTTCAGCTTCTTATCAACTGAGTTTTTTACAAGCGGGAAATTATCCAGTCCTGATGAGGTAGCTAAATAGATCATTTGGCCCGCTCCGTCAAGATCAAATACTTCTGATGCGCTACGGCCGGGAAACTCGTAATTGTTAACTAATGCCTTTTTTTGCGTGTTAAATATCTGTAATGGCCCTGATCCAACTATCCATAAATTTTTGCCGATAGGCTTAATCTTGAATATCGATTTTGAAAACAGGCCGTTTTGAACAGAGATATGTTTGATGCCGTTTTTTTCAACTATCAACATGCCGTTGCTGATGGTACCGATATAGAGCCGGTTATCAATGTAGGTTAACGATGCGGTATAAACCTGATCGTTGTTAAACAAAAACGGATTCATACCATTTTTGTCTATTTTGAATAATTTGTTTTTAAAGGCAACAAACAATGAAGCCTGATCCGGAAAATAAGAAATCGCGCGGCTCCGTATCCTCAGATAAAAATAATTATCGGCCGGGCTGTATTTAAACACGTTACCGAATGCATTGCTAATTTGTTTATTTAACTGCTCAGATTTCTCATGTGGTATCACATACAGGCCGCTTGTTGATGCTATATAAATAGCTTTATCATCATAACATACCTGCTTTACCGTTTTAATGTTAACTAACTCTGTGACCTTTTTGGTGGGTATATTAACCTTATAAGTTGATAGAGAAGACGCTACAATACAGTCATCCTGATTAATAGCTGTGATACTATTTATTGACCCCGCGGCAGGCGATACCTTGATCTTAAAATTGGTGCTTTTTGAAGCCGGATCATAAAGAATAAGGAAGCCCTTTTGAGTACCCAGCAATAATTGGTCTTTATAACTTTTAATACTTACTACCAGGTCATCATTATCCAAAGCCGGTACTATTGTTTTATTAGCTATGTCTTTTTTGTATTGTATTAACAGCCCATAGTACAAACTGCTAAACCATTTATTACCTTCCAAATCAGTTACGATAGCAGATAAGTTATACCCTTTTATTTTTTCATCATTTTTTAACGAGTAGCTACAATCGCTGTTGTTTACCCATTGATTGTCTGGTGTTATAGATAGGGTGTTTATAAAACTGTTAAACTTGAGTTGTTGGCACTGTTTCACCGTGTCATTTTGCACCAGCAATTTTTTAACCGTACCCGAAGGATTAGACATCGTGTACACGGTATCATGGTAGGTGTTATTGGCCAAAAGGTAAACATTACCCGGAATTTGTTGGTCTCCGGTATAAGCTATCTTTTTTAGGCCGGTTGCTTCTTTATATGAATACCAGGTTCGATTGCCATGAACCAATACCTGGTCCTTTAATACCGACAGGCTGGTTGTATAAGTGTAATTGGTGATGTATTTGCAGATTAAATTTCGGGTATTTAGCACAAAAAGGCCTTTGTCTGATGTTGCCAAAAGTTGGTCGTGAAACAGGACCATCCTGGGATAATTACTCTCATTTTTATAGTCATAGCTTTCTACCAGCGTTACGGTTTCATGATCGATATAAAATATCTGTCCATTAAAATTATTGAACCAGATACGGCCGTAGTTGTCTTCCAGTAAATTGGTACATCCTAAAGAAATTTGACGCGGACTGCTAAAATGAACGCAGTTAGTCCCATCGTACCGGGCCACACCCAAATCGCTGGCTATCCATAAAAAGCCATGTTTATCTACATGCAGGTCATATATCTCTTTGGTCGGAAAATCAAATGCTGGTTTTATTTGGCTGTCCTGGGCCCTTATCCCCGTACAAACAAAAAACAAAAGAAGTGTTAAACTAATCTTAAACAAAAACGATTTGCGCATAAGTTAGGTAATTGACCGTAAATGTATCTATTTTAATAGAAAAATAAAGATTATGGATTAGATAGGAAGGAAAATCGCTTTTAAAGCCTGTCGCTTCTTTTTACCTTATCCCTGGATATGGTTTTTTCTCAGCTATATATTAAATTTGGTGACCGTATGCTTAAAAAGGGTATAATAATTGAGTTGCGGTAATGGTATAGCAAGAATGCTAACAATTAAACCAACAGACAAAAATTAACTTTTACAAACAACAAATAGAAACTATGAGCAAAATTATATTTGACAGCGGAATATCACTTGATGGCTTTTTCGCAGGCGATAACAGGAGCCCGGACAACCCAATGGGCGGCGTTTCGGGAGATATTCACAAATGGATGTTTAAACAAAAAGCATTTTGGAAACACCTCAATATGGATGGCGGTGAAGAGTACGGTGCCGACAGTAAGTTATTTGATGATGTGCTTGCAAGAACAGGCGCTTACATTATGGGAAAGCGAATGTTTGAAGAAGGCGAAGTGCATTGGCCGGAAGATATATTCAAAGCGGATGTTTATGTGCTGACACACGAAAAACGCGAACCCTGGGTTCAAAAAGGGACGACAACTTTTTATTTCATCAATGACGGAATACAAAGCGCCTTAGAAAAAGCAAGACAATCAGCCAAAGGAAAGGATATAAGAATACAAGGTGGTGCCGATACTATTCAACAATTTCTAAATGCAGGGCTTATTGACGAATTTTTCATTCACATTGCTCCTGTTTTTTTAGGAAGTGGTATCCGGCTGTTTGACGGCATGGACAAAGACAAATATGATATTCAAATTGCAGAAGTAATACCAGCAGACTTAACAACACATTTGAGATACAAACTGACGAAGAAATGAGAACGACTACCGTTAACAAGGTATTGCCCTTATTGGTGTTATCATCAAAAGCCTATATACCCTGCCGGGACGGAAAGTAGTTGTAAACTAAAGGCATAGCCGTCCGAAGTCGGAGACATTCGGACAACAGGCTACGGACAACGGGAAGAAGGTTGTTCTGTTTATAAAAAGGCATTCCGTTCGAACCTGGTGCGCTTTAACTAATGTATTAAAATATCACACAACATACTAGCGGTTGGATATGGAATCGTAATCTATATTTAAATATTACTTCTATCCTGGGACCATTGATTCTGCTGTGATTGCTTCAATTCTTTAATCTCTTTGTCTTTTTCATGTAACGCGAGTAGTTATTTGTTATTTTTGATAGTGCTTTTTCTAAGGTGACTATTCGAGCTTCATATTTCTGATTCAACTGTTCAATTTGTTTTTGTTGTTCAATAGCATATAATGTTAGCTCCTCCACTTTTTTCAGTAATCTGGCATTCATTTCGCCCAGATTGATGCCGTTTTTAGTTACCTCTGTTTCTGAGGGCATATCAGGCAGGTGATGGTTTTGGTTGATGTAGGTGTTAACATCGCTTAGGTTGGGTAGGTGATACTTGGGTTTAAAGACGTAATCGGGCCAGTTGCCATAGAGCTTTACAGTAACTGATGTTGCTATTGCGCTGCCGTTTACTGCTAACTTATAACCTTTTGTATCGGTAGTGCCGATTCCCATATTACCAGCTGCACTGATACGCATAGCTTCACCCGATGTACTACCATTAGGGTAAAATATCATTCCTGTACCACCAGTTCCCGCGATAGCCGGTGTATTAGCTCCAAAAGTGCCTCCCCATGTAAGATTATAACCATTACTCATATTTATCGAACCTGCTACATCTAACTTTACACTGGGGGTTGTCGTCCCAACACCTACATATCCTCCTTTTGGGGCAATAAGAACTCCAGCCCAATTTGCATCATCTCCAACTCTTATATAAGTTCCAGCGTCACTGGTAAGCCCTGATTTAGGCCCCATTCCATTGCGGCTTAAATAGATTCCGTTTCCTGTGTTTAGATATACTAAATTGCCAAGTAGTATACCGATGTCGCCGTTCGTAAATAATGAATATTTATTTTGAATAGTCGCATTTGTGCCTGCCACCGGTACACCGGCAATATAAACAGTGGCAGCATTAGAATAAGTAACAGCAGTATTTGTTGCAGCTAGAGTAGGTATGCCAAATGAGTTCACCATGTTGTAGTAAACACTGCCGGATGCTGGAGTACTTGAATCAGTATAGCTTGCTGCTAATGTTTGTAAATTAATGCCATTGTTGTTCCAGCTGGGCGCGGAAACATTACCACCAAGTGTAAGGAGACCAGCGGGTGAATTAGTGCCAATACCAACGTTGCCGCCATTGGTATTATAAATATTACCAGGGCCCGCAGTCCACTGAGCGTAGGAAAAGTTTATTACAAAAATGGATGCAATAATAGATAAGTATATTTTTTTCATAATAAGGTAAATTAATAACTTTGACTTGTTATATAACGTTAAGTTTTTCGCATAACAAAGCGATGACAAAAAAAATCGTCAATTTTAATTGGGGTCAAATAATTAAATTTAGTTATTTAAGTAAAATGTCAGACTAGAGGGCAAGTCCACTTATCGTTCAGGTATTATTTCTGGTATGATATCTTTCGACTGTGAATTTTGGAAATAATATCATGGAAAGCAAGGATATATAAAAATATATTTCTGATAAATTATGTGTTGATTTCTTTTATTTCGAACCGCTCAACATAACGAGGAGTAACGGATTTACCACAAGTAGCCTCTATAATGGTTACCATATCTATTAATTGGTTGCTTTCAGACTATTTCGTCCCCGCAGGGTCTCCGAAGGTACCCTGCGAGTTGGATAGTGGTGGACGCAAGGGGACTGAGTTAGAACCCAATCATAGCCTATTGCCTGTAAACGAAGATTTTTCGCTATTAACCAAAGATTTACTTGATGCGATTGAGGCGATGGAAAAATCGGATAAAAATAATTATGCATTATAAAGTCTAATCGCCTAACTTCATGGTTTATGAACCCCAAACCAAAGTCATGGAACATATAATTAAAGAATATCCATATCACGCGCTACATAATAACTTGGCACCAATGGTCTGAAGCCGGTCTTGTTCCTGAGTTTTGAAATGTCCATTATGCCTTCAAATGGATCGTTCAGTGGGGCCTCTGCCGGGTCAAAAGCATCAGCTGCCTTGCCAACGGAATCAGCAAGTTCATACAAGGTAATAGGCGCATCATCTGCAATATTAAATATTTCTCCATTAAGCCCATCGATATGAAGCAATAAAGTTAACGCCTGGGCAACATCCAAATGATGTATCATGTGCATTCTTGACCCGGAGTGACGTTTCATTTTTTTCAGCAGAGGTATTATCTCTTCTATATGAGGATCTCTATCTCCATACACAAAACCTAAACGCAGCACACGTACATCAAAGCCGTTACTTTTATGAAGCGAAATGAGTTCTTGCTCCGCTGCAATTTTGCTTGACGAGTATGCCCTGGGATCATTAATGTTAACTAAATCATTTTCCTTCGCAGGATGTTGATAGCCTGATCCATATACGTTGCCAGTGCTCACAAAAACAAATCTTTTTACACCTGCTGCAATTGCGGCATTTGCAAGCGCAACAGTTCCCTCGTGATTTGTCTTTATAATACCTTCGTTATCCGTAAAAGTCCGGAAAAGTGCAGCCAGGTGGATCACGGCATCTATACCTTCCACTGCGGGCGGTAATGTATCCGGATTGTATAAATCCCCGGTAACAATCCTGGCGCCGAGCTCAACAAATGCCAACGCTTTAGCAGCATCACGCACAAGGATGCTTACATCATAGCCCTTTGCTAACAGGCGTGGAACAAACCGGCTACCTACTTTCCCCGTGGCGCCTGTAATTAAAATTTTTTTCACGTTTTTTATAATTTAAAATTCAGATCGAATGAATTGATTTAATTTAATAGCACTTTTAAACCCTACAATTACCAGGGTATTGTTGCGTTTTCCCAGCGTGTGAATGTACCCGTGGGGCCATCAGGGCCGAGCAGCGCCACGCGTACCACCTCGCGGGAGCCATCCTCAATAGTCTGCGTGCCCTCATACCCGTTGAGGTTCGTCTTCGTAAAGCCCGGGGAGACCAGGTTGACTTTAATTCCAGTCCCCTCCAGTTCTACCATCATGGCCAGCGTCATAGCATTGAGCGCAGTTTTGGATGCAGGGTAGACAGGGCCGAAAGACCTGTGATATGGGCCGGCCGGATCTGCGTTCAACTCCAGTGAACCAACGCCGCTTGACACATTGACGATGCGCGCGTCTGATGACTCCCGCAATAGCGGTAGCATAGCCTGGTAAACGGCAAGTACACCAAAGACATTGGTTTCCCACACGGCGCGCACTTCATCGAGAGATACGTTGCTCGCACGGCTTATGTTGCCATATTCCTGTAGTGATAGGCCGAGCTGTTGCTTTCTGGTATTCGATATAGCTGCATTGTTCAGGAGCAGGTCGAGGCGGCCAAACTCATTGCGGATGCGGTCTGCTGCTGCTGCGATAGAAGCACGATCCGTTACATCGAGCTGAAGTGCGATGGCGCCGGGCCCGATCTCCTTTGCGGCGGCTTCACCACGATCAATATTACGAGACCCCACCAGCACTGTGAGGCCGTTTGCCACGAGTTCTTTAGCCACCTGGAAGCCTACTCCCTGGTTGGCGCCTGTGACAAGCGCAATGCGTTTTTTATTTTCCTGCGTCATAACTTATTTAAAATTTATGAGGCAAAGTTGCGGCTAAAACAGAATCTGCCGTTAAAGAGAATCAAACCAAAAAGTATGATTTTCAAATCTTTTCTTTTCTGATCATTTTTGGAGTAACACCCGTTAAACGCTTAAAGTAGTTATTGAAATAGGTAGGATATTCAAAGCCCAGGCTGTAAGCAATGTCTGCAACGCTCCAGTCTGTATAGAGCAAAAGGGATTTTGCTTCTGCCACAATATGTTCGGCTATGTGTACAGACGTTGGCTTGCCGCTAACTTCTTTTACGGAGCGGTTAAGGTAGTTTATATGTACGGAGAGGCTCACGGCAAAATCCCGTGCCGTCCTTAATTTGAGTGGCCTTGCGGTGCTATCGATCGGAAATTGCCTTTCCAGCAAATCCATAAAAAGATTCGTGATCCTGGTAGCTGCATTTTTATACTGTAATCCATTCTGAGGCGGCTGGGTGCTAAGCGCCTCGTGAATGATAAGCTCTATGCAGTTTCTAAGCAATTCATCTTTATGATCATAATTACCACGGTATACAGACTGCATCTTTTGAAAAAGACCGGCCATAAACACCGCCTCTTCTTTGTTAAGCAGAATTACGGGGTTTTTGTCGGCGTTGCACAGGGGTGAGCTTTTTAAAATTTCTGTACGTTCCCTGCCTGCAAAAAAAACTTCAGTAAAAAGGCAGGCATGGCCCGTAGTTTCTTTAGAATGGCGAACTACGGAATGGGGAATATTGGGGTTGATAAAAAACAGAACTGTATCATTTATTTCATATTTCTTATCACCATAGTAAACGGTCATATTGCCTGTAACTAATCCCATTTTATAAAAATCACGCCTACCATGGGCAAATGAGGGATCTGCAGGTTTCGACATTTCATGTATCTTAAAACCTTTCAGTTTCAGGTCTTCCATATTTAATCCCTGGAATGCGGATACCTGTTTTGTGGCCATGGTGCAAAATTAAGGAAATCAAACTTTAAAAAGAAGGGTGGTATTTAGCTTATCATTGGCTTGGGCTCAAAATTGAGTTTACGTTGACTACCAAAGACTTATATAATTATGCCAAAACATGAAATAGAATTGTTAATATGGCCATCCACAAAGCCGCCTTGGACGACGATATAAATCTTCTGCTCACCTCGCACCATCTACGTTTCTCCGTGGTGGTTCGAACGGTTCGAGGATAAAGGTTCTAAAAATCAACTCCCCTCGCAATTTCAAGGCAAACTTCAAGTACCAGTTTTTTGTCTTTTTGGGTAGTAGGATTCGTTCCGGACATCTTATAAGTCGCGCTCCTGATAATGCCAATATCATTAGTTAATTGGAGTTGATGAAGCACTTTAGTAAGTGAAAAGAAATCGCCCTCAAAACCCAATTTTTGAATGATAAATTTATCCGTATGATAAAACGGATCCTGCATGGGCACCTCGCTTAATTTTACGCTTTCCTTTTCGGCAATAGCAGAAATAATATTGATACTATTATTTCTAAATGCCGCCGTATCTGCTTTGTACAATTTCAAAATCTTGTCCAAATTGCTGTTTTTTCTTTCCAGGTAGCCGGGCTGATAGCTCAAATCGGTCGACCGGGTAAGTTGCGTCTTTAATTGACGGTTATTTTGCCATGCTTCGATGGTTCCTTTAAACGCCAGTTTATAGCTTAGCCACAATAAAACAATGCTGGCAAGAATTAGCAGGTATTCTTTTTTTATGAGCAATCGTTTAAGCATGTCAATAATCAATTATTACGGTAAACTGCCCTGTGTTTAATTCACTATTATACGTGTAGCTATCCAATTGTATATTTTTAACCCATTTCTGAGTTTTAGCTCTTGCTATCCATTCATTTACCGGGATGATCTTTTGCGAATTTCCAATTATCCGGATCTTGCGATCCATAAATTGCAAAGTTTTCTGCATTCGGCTTGTGGTCGCGTCAATAGGATTGATGGTCACTTCCCGCCACGACACATCTGCGGGTAATAATGATGCTAATTGATCAACCAGTACACTTTTATTAATTCCCCCATCCCAGCCTAAGTTCTGCAATAAGGCTTCTTTATTTTTTATTTGGTCATTAATTCCCTGGATATCACTATTGCTTTGTGCATACCGGCTGACCTGTTCGGTCAGCCCGGCATTCGAGGAGTTCAGCCAGGAAAAAAGCATGAAATTAATCAGTAATAAAACAAAGAATACAGACAGGATCACAAAGCCTTTAACCTGTAGTTTTTTATCATTTAAAACCTTTTGAAGATTATTCGACAGTCCCGGCACACCCGCCTGGATTACATTTAGCTTTTCTGCCAACACTAACTGGAAAGCATTCGCATACGCTAACAGCAATTTTTCAGCAATAGGTTCCGACTCTATTTTTAATGGGAAAGGTGACGTAGCTGTTTCTTTATATTGATAGGTGATCCATTGCTTTTGCTCGTTACGCCGAACCAAATGGCCGTTAAACATAATTTCATCTTCATAGACATTTAATTGTGAAATTATATTTTCAATAGGAAAAGGACCCAGTGTAAGCATTAACGGAATAAAACCCTGTTCTTTTACGAGGTCGATCAACTTATCGGCATCGGCCTTACGGATAACGGAAGCGAATGAGTAATTGCCGGAAATAAAATTTTGAATATAAAAGTCATCAAAATTTGCGTTAGGTAATATTTGTGAAAAGTTACCGGCATCAATCACCGCTACCTTCTCTATTTGCTTTTGCAGGATGCCTTTGCCAAATAAATTGATGGCCAGGTATGCTTTGGGAGAAATAGTCTTGGTTAATTCTTCAACATTAGGTAAGTCGGTAGCTTTTTTCTCAATATCCAGGTGGTTATCCTTAATAGCAACCCCACAAACGTTGATAAGCATACCGCCATTTTGAAGCAATTGTATGCTTACTCCTGTTGCTTCGTTAATCCTGTAATATTGTTCCAGCATGATGCTATAACTATTATCAGCGTAATATGGTTGGTTTAATAAATACCAGCGTTACCACTCGTCTATTAGTTTTGGTCTTACTGCTGAATATCCATTTTAAAATAGGTATTCTCGAAAGTAGTGGTATTCCGGAAGCGCTGTCATCTTTTTCCGTTCGCTCTATGCCACCCAGAACAATCATATCCTCGTTATTAACGCGTATGCTGCTTTCAAATTTACTGGTAGATTTAGGGGGCGGCGATCCATCAGTAGGAATAGAGGTAAAATCTGAAATATCAACCTTTATGCCTAAAGTTACCTGGTCATCGCCTGCAACAAGCGGTCTGATCGCGATCATTAGATTGGCATCGCTCTCGGTATAAGTGTTTGAAAGGATGGTTGTTGATGTAGCTGCCGATGGAATTACGTTCGAAGTTGTGTTTTTATAAAAAACCGTGTTACCAATGCTTAGCGTGGCCGAATGTCCATTCAAGGCGGTTAGCTTGGGAACGGACCGCACATCCACATTATTATTACTCTCTAATGCTTGTAAGCTTACATAGAAATTGGGAACAACATGACCCAGGTTAACCGATGTAAAGCTGCTGATACTACTTAAAAAGCTGTTTATTGAGTTAGCGCTGAGGGTAAAGTTTACGCCGGGTAGTATCGTTCCGCCGGTTTTTACGCTATCTGAAACACCTGCCGAAATGCCGGTTGACACAGTCCTCGTTTTATTGATATCGATCAGGGTAACTTCAATCAATACCACCGGAACCAAAATATCCAATTGTTTTACAAAGGATTCTATTTCTGCTATCCTCGCACTTGAACCGGATAATACCAGGGTGTTTTGCTCCCTGAATTCTTTTATTTCAACACCTTTTTTCCAGTCGGCAGGTATCATACTGATCAGGGTATCAATAGAGCGGTTTTGCAATTGAATAACCTTATAGGTACGCAGGCCCTCCAGTTTGCTATCCCCCATCATGTAAACGCCGTTTTCGAAATGATAGGTATAATCGCTGCCTCTGAACAACAGATTCAAAAAAGCTTCATAATTGACATCATTCAAATGAATAGTTATGGTACCCTTTATATCTGAATAGATCGAATAATTTTTATTGAGCTCCTGCGATGCCTGTTTGATCAGATCGACTATCGGCGCGTTGATCGCATCAACAGAAATTAATTTTTCCCCATTTACGGTCCTGGTAATTATTCCGGCTCTGACGCCTGCGGCACTACCGGTTGCCGGTGTTGCTGCAGGTTTAAAGGTTCTTCTTGATGCGGTATTTTTATCGCCGTTTACATACAACTCTTCATTTTCTTCCAATGGTTGAAACAGGTAAAAGTTGTCATTGGTCTTTACCACTTTGATTTCATTGGAATAGGCCAGTTTCTCCAGCGCGGCATCAAATGGTGCGCTTGCAATAAACCCGCTTACTTTTTTCCCCTGCAGGGCGATAGGCACGACCACATTTTTACCCGAAAGCCGGCTAATCTTTTTGGCGACCGAAGTCAACGTATCATTATTTAATTCCAGCGATAAGGTATTTTCCAGCTGACTGTATTTGACGACAATATCCTTAACGGGTGGTTTAATGTACTGGCTGGGATCATCATAAGGAGTCACATAAATTATCGACCCGGTTATCGTAATATCCAGGTTGTATTTTTTGGCCAGGAACGATAACACATTAGATGCAGGCACATTATTCAATACTTCGGATACGGTGTAGGTTAGTTTAGGATCAACGCTGATGCTTAATTTATTGGCCTTACCCAGCGCAACCAGGTAGTCGCGTATAGAAACCCCGGTAATTTGCAATTGGACAGGCTGGCTCAACCCCGGAACACCGACGGAAAGATCATCCAGTTTTTGCTGTATGATCTGTATCCGGTCCTGCTTTTGTGCGAAGATGGTAAGCGGACATAACAATGCAAGAAAAAATAAGGCACCGGTAAATTTTTTATACATATAGGTTTAGTAGTTGAACAACAGCGGGTAGATCTCGTCAATAGAAGTTAAGCCTTCATTAAATAAACGAAAAGCATTCTCTGCCAGTGTTTGTATTCCTCTCTGTTTTAAAAGGTCTTGAATATACATATTTCCATTCTTTATTTCAAAGGCCAGGTCCTGGTCAATCGGTATTACTTCATAAACCGCTTTACGCCCTTTATAGCCGGTATAATAACATTGCTCGCACCCTTGCGCTGTGTAATGTAGCGTAACCATTGTGTAGGGCTTAAATTGCTTTGGGTACAAATCTTCATTAAACTCCTGTTGTTTTTTACAATGCGGGCATAGCAATCTTACCAATCGTTGCGCTACCGTAGTGTTTAACGTATTGGCCACCAAAAAAGATGGGATGCCCATATCAATTAATCGCGAAACCGTCCCCCAGGCCGAATTGGTGTGGATGGTAGACAATACCAGGTGGCCCGTTAAAGCCGCCCTGATGGCCATATTGGCCGTTTCGGTATCGCGTATTTCACCTACCATGATTACATCCGGGTCCTGCCGTAAAAAGGTTCTCAGGGCTGCCGCGAAGGTTAACCCGATGGACTCTTTTAACTGTACCTGGTTGATCCCTTCCAGCGTATATTCTACAGGGTCCTCGATGGTCAACACATTGCGGGTTTCTTTGTTCAGCAGCTTTAAGGTGGCATAAAGCGTAGTGGTCTTACCCGAGCCTGTCGGCCCGCTGATGAGCAGGATTCCGTTGGGCTTTTTGGCGCCCTGCAAATAGTTATCCAGGTCGAATTGCGAAAAGCCGAGGCTGTTCAGGTCAATATCTGTCGCGTCATTATTTAACAAACGTAGAACCACCTTTTCGCCGTGCAGCGTAGGTAAAATAGATGCCCGGATATCAAATTGCTGGCCGTTGTGTTTAAAGTTGATCCGGCCATCCTGCGGCAGCCGCTTCTCGGCAATATCCAGGTTGGCGATGATCTTTACCTTATTGATCAGGGCCGGGTAGTCTTCGCGTTTTAATAAATAGCGCTCCACCATCATACCGTCGATACGGATACGCACACGGCATTTATTTTCATAGCTTTCAATATGGATATCGCTGCTTTTCAGGTTTTTGGCTTCCTGTATCAGGTTCATCAAAAAATCATCCGGGTTATGGCTTAGCTGTAATTGCGTTGCCCCATGGGCCGCATTCTCTTTGATGTAATATTTGGAAAGCAGCCGGGCGATCTGCACAGCGGCAATCGGCTCCAGCTTTACGCCGGTGCCCAACAGTATCTCCAGTTCGGCGCCTAATTCATTCAGATCGGCCGCTTCTTCGCAATACAGCGTAAAATGAGCCCCGTCCCTGCTTTTGGGCAAAACACGGTAATGCCAGGCCTGGTCCTTCGTGAGCAGGTGCACCGTATCCGTTACTAAAGTAATTTCTTCGGTTAAGTTCATTGTTGACGGAGGTTAGGTTCAGATGTATAGGCCCACCAATCACTGGCTAAAATACAGTAAAAATTATGGCTTTAAAACGCCCCAGGGAAATATATTTTGTAGTCAATCATAACAGGTTAAGAATTATTGCAAGTTATTTCAAAATACCAGCAATAGATTTTCAGGCAAGCTTCCAGCATACTTATACTTTTTGAAAAGCAGATGGCCTTTCACACTAAGCAATCGTTCGTCTTTCATTCTTAAACACCTATTAAGGTGTAAATATAAGCCTATCAAAGCACTTAATCAAGCATATAAGGTATATAAAATAAGATTAAAGTGTTATATTTGCCTCAACACAACCTTATAAGGTGTAAACACTATCAACTATGAGTTTCGGAACAAGGTTAGCAGCAACAAGGAAACAGCAAAGGATATCCCAGGCAGAGGTAGCGATTAAAGCTGATGTTCATGTAAACTTATTAGGCAGATATGAACGGGAAGAAGCATTACCATCTATTGAAGTAGCTACTAAACTTGCCAACGTGCTAAACGTATCATTGGATTACCTTACAGGTAAAGCAAAGGTCGATATTGATCAATCCCTGTTAAATAAGGTGCTTAGCATCCAATTCCTGCCTGATGAAGATAGAGAACACATCACCTATACTCTCGATGCACTTATCCAGCATGCAAAGACAAGGATGGCTTACAAGAAATAGAAAAGCCCAACCTAATTGGCTGGGCTTGGTTGCTGTCAATGATTTAAATTACCAAACACAATTTAGTAACACTACCGGCTTGTTATTATATATACCATAATTATGGCTCTCCTCTTTCTGCCATTGGAAAAACATATTCATAATTACAGCTGCAATTGTTTTTATTTGTTAAATGAATTTCAAATATTAACTGATTTATAAACAAACCTTGCTTTTGATATTTAGCATATAGATAATTAAAGGCAACGTTCTTTTGCCAAATATCTATGTGATCAACTGATCGATTACCTTTCTTAAAGTCAATATCGTGTATTAGTTTACCTTTAATTAGTTGTATGTTTTCGGCAAGGGTAGAATTTAATGGATAAGCAGCGTCTTTACTCTGTCCAACCTTAAGTTTTAAATTTACCGATAATTGGTAATCCCCAACTTTAGATGGATTGTCATATAAAATAGGGTTGTTTACAATAGTTAGTTTTAAGTCAAACATTTTGGGATAGGGGAAATCTGTTGAATTCCACCCACTAGACTTGCTGTAAGTATCTTTCTTATTTCCCCAATCACCTATGATATAGTTACCACCTGTATGATTCCAAATTTCGACTACAGGACTTAAATCATTGCATTTACAGTTAGGTATAGTTTTTAGTTTGCTTTGACTATAACCCTGATAGTTAACAATCAAAGAACAAATGGTTAATATGAATGCTTGGTTTCTCATTTTACATATTTTACTTTGGGATTGAATCCTTGTAAGTGGAAGTGATCAAAGTGCCCTTTATGAGGGTCATTTCTTGTATGATTAGTTATTTGTCCTTTTGAGTTGGTCTGAGATAGTATATCCTTAAAGCCAAACTTATTATAAGCGTTTGCAGCCGTCTGATTTCTATCTTTATCGAAAGTTGGACTATTTACTGTCGTGCCTGCATTAGCATTATCTGTACTAATTAAACGAACGTCTACATTCTTTCCGTCCAAATGACTCAAACTTCCGCCATTATGAACCTCACCGGGCTTTGCACCAGATTCTGCACTCATATCTCCAAAGCTAGGTTTGATACTAGGGTCATTTGTTGTAATTTCATTAACGGCTCCAAATAATGCTGCCGCCACAAGTGGTTGAACCGAATGATCACCTCCAGGGTCTACTTGACCATATCGACTAAACCCATCACCTTGAGCTGGAAAATCTACTAAGTCAGTAGTACCATCGGCGCTTTTATGTTTGTCTAATTGAGCCACTTTTTCGGTGCTTCCGTCTTTTTGTTCTACATAAAACCTATCAAACTTATCATCCGTTAGCTTAACTTCCAATGAGCCATCCTGTTTAGCCGTTATATCATTAATTAACATACCATCAGGGTCGATAAATCTAATAGGATTGTCTACTCCATAGTTATATGGCGACCATCTTCTATATTTCTCAGCCAACGGATCCACACTCGTCCACCTGCCAATTACCGGGTCGTAAAACCGCGCGCCATAATCGTATTGCCCTGTTTCTGCCTGTAACTCTTTCTTATTATAAAGATAGTAATTTTGTGGGCTCGTTATTGGTGGCCTTGAAATATCCATGCCAAATGGATAATAATCATCCTGTTGTACCATGTTGGCGATGCCCGATTGGGTATCAAAGGTTACCCGGGTATTGCCCAGGTGATCGGACAGGTTGTATTCGTAGTTATAGCTGCCACCTGCCGGAATAGCGCGCCCTTCTTCGGTTTGTACAAAGCTTAGGGTGCCATTATCATATTGCAGGCCGTCGATATAATCGGTCGATACGGTGCCATTGTTTTTGTTGAGTTTATTACCGTCAGAATCATAGGTATAATCCATATTAAAGCCGCTTGCGCTCACATTCCGGGGCAAGTTAAGTACATTATAGCTGACCGTTTTGGTGTTGCGGGCATCAAAATTCATGTTACCGTTGCCGTCGTAGGTATAGGTATTGACGTTGACCAGGCTCTATTACAAAAAGTGCTAAGCATCCAATCCCTCTCTGATGAAGATAGAGAGCATATCCAATATGCTATTGATGCACTTATCCAACATGTTAAGACAAGGATGGCTTATAAGAAATAGAAAAGCCCAACCTAATTGGCTGGGCTTCATACTTGCGTGATGGTTAACTTCTTATTTTAATTCTTCCCAAGTCAGTTGAGGTTCTTGAGAGGCCACGACATCGATTATTCCACTTCCGACGGTAATAATGTAATGAATAAGGTTGTGTTTATTAGATATTCCAAAGCTCTCCTCCACAACCCAATCTAAATACTGCGTGTCATTTGATTTAAATATCGGCCACTCGCTGCTAAGAATCTTATTGTCGTTTAAACTTTTAAGCCTACTCGTTTCATCTGTATTCCTGTAGCTAACGTACGATGGAAAAGAGAGCGTGAGGATGTTATCTGTGTCAGAGCCTTGTAATTTGATCTCCAAAGACTTGGCATTGTCCAACAAAGTCAATAAATATAGCTGATGTGGTATTCCGGCTACTGGCTCCCACTTCTTGATGTTATCACTTATCATATCTAATTTTTATTTTACTACCTGGTCTGTCTACTTCCAAAGTTGGTCTACCATCTGTGCTGCGATCCCGTACATTTATTGGTGTGCCGTCAGGCAGTTTACCCACCCGTCCACCGGGAATTGGCTTAACATCCGAGGGGTTTAGTGAATCAAAATCTTTATCCGCTTGATCCATTCCTCCGGGTCTTTGGTAGAAGTCATTGTCTTTCTGGTTCCTTATCTTTATCTTTTCTGAATCATTAATCAAGTCATCAACCGTAAGATGCAGCATTGCGTGCAACAAATGTATCTTATGCAACGCATCCGTCTCAGAGTGATCACTCAAAGAATTGGCCGGAGTAAAGATAAGAGCTAAAGCCAATAAAAACGGATTAGGAGCTGGAATCGCCGTAAACCTTGGTAGTCTTATAGGGCGTGGTTGATAAAGTCGTGGTAAAATTACTGGAGTAACATTGGCGTCATTCTTCTTTGAAGCCGTTATAGTTACTTCCTTTAAAACCTTACTTGTATCCCGTCCATCAGGATCAATCAACTTAATGGGATTATTAAGAACATAACCATACGGCGCTGTATTTTCAAAAGTTTCCGCCAACGGATCCACACTCGTCCATCTTCCAATTACCGGGTCATAGAACCTTGCGCCGTAATCGTATTGAGCAAGTTCCGGTTGTAACTCCTTTTTATTGTAAAGATAGTAATTTGGCGGGCTTGTGGTACTGGGTTGTATAGTTAATCCAAAAGGATAATAATCATTTACCTGTGTAGCTGTTGAGCCGCCATGGCTGCTGTCGAAATTCACCCGGCTGTTACCCAGGTGGTCGGCTATGGAGTATTCATAGTTTGGCGTGCCTGTTGGGTTCAATACCCTTCCTTCCTCGGTTTGCACAAAAGTGATGCTGCCGTTGTCGTATTGTATACCTGAAATGTAATCTGTCGAATTACTGCCGGATACTTTCCTCAACTTGTTCCCTGCCGCGTCATAGGTATAGGCCATGCTTTTACCCGGTATGCTTGCCGGTAAATTCAACAGGTTGTAATTAATAGTATTGCCCTGCCCGTCGCTGGTCGCATTGCCATTGCCATCATAACCGTAGCTTCTGAAACCGCTGCCGCTGTTGGTAACGGTTTGCAACTGGTTGCCGGTATAGGGTTTCTCTTCGGCGGTTCGGACGGCTCGCAAATAGTGACAGCAATTGCCTTAAAACAAAGCGGTCGGTATTTTCGTACCGCCCGCTTTACCGCGTTCTCAATATTAAAACTATTGCTGGTTATCAAATGGTTAATTGGACACCCACATGGAAAACTCACATTTTTTATATACTACCTATCTTTTCTTTAAAGATGAGTTAATAGATAGATACCTATTATAGTAAATATTATTCCTGCTGATAGTCCTTTAATATCCCAACCTAGCTGGTCTTGTTTACCTCTTATAAAAACTCTAATTTGGTAAATTGTAAGAGCTGCACCAAATCCTATTGAAGCAATGCCCCCTAATAAATATAAATAATTCATATAACTGTGTTAATTTTGAGACTTAGTTATCCGTGATTATAAAGCTAAAAAGGTTTACTATAGTTTAGATAGCCACCCACAGTTGATTCTCTATCAAATGCGCTTAACGCCCTTAATTTGGCTTAAATAACAAAGCCCGGCGTTTCGGCCAGGCTCTTGTTCAATTTATTTTTTCTTGGGGTTATATCCTAATAACAAAGTTCGTTATCCCAGCCAAGCGCAGGCGCTTAACCGGGTTGTTATCACCATAAATACCCCCTAAAGCTACCCCATATAAGTATTATTATAAAACAAAAAGACGAGATAGCTTCTATCTTGGCAGTTCGATTTGAAGTAGCTATAGCGGCATCTTTAGCTTCTCTATTAGTAAGGATTAATCTGTTAACAACATAAATAAATGTTATCAAAATCGCAGCTTCTACCAGCAGAGCTGCGGTCTTTATAGTTGCGACACCTCCTAAGCCAGATGCATCTAACCTGCGACTACCATTTTTCCACATCAAGTCATAAGGAACCGCATATTCGTTAACAAATGTGTTTGCGTATAAAAGGAAAAAGCAAGATGCTAACTGATAAACCAAGTTATAGGTAATGTATGAAATTCTCTTCATTATTTTAGTTATTAGGTTTATCTTTCGGAGGAGCCTGAGTAGCTGGCTTAGCTGTCTGGGCTTTATTCCAATCGGCTATTGTATAAGTTTTATCCCCCGCAACTACTCCTGTAAAATTACCCTTACCATCTATATTAATTCTAACGCTTACTGATGATAATTGTTTATCTCCCTTATTTAGCGTAGTGACATTACCAAGAGCCGCGGCACCAGTTAAAAAAACGCTTTGACCACTCTTATCACCTATTGTAGCTTCGGTTGCTGGAAACTGCGTGCCAGAAAGAACAACAGTAGCATTAACATATCCTTCTTTATCATTTTCGCTTAATGATATAGCAGAATTTACTACAATATCCGGTGCGGCTCCTCCAAATGCTGGATTGCTACCTGAATAATGCTCTCCGACTCCAATATCATTATCTCCATTTCTGAAAATTCTATCTATTCCACCTTCATCAGTTTTGTCGGTGGCATTGCCTACATATATACCGTTCCAATGCGTATCAGAACTTGTTACAGCTCCTCCTGTCACGGTTCCTGCAGTAGGATCAATGGTAGTAGTCTGTGAAATACGCGAAGTAACATTGTTACTTGCTGAATAGCCTCTTTTATCATCACCAAAGCCTGTTCCTGCGAATGCATTTGTAGGAGCAAATGATCTAACAGTTACAGGAAAAGGAAACGCACCATCCGGATCAAATAGTTTAAGCGGATTATTTAAAACGTAATTATAAGGCGACCAAGATTCTGCTTTTTCCGTCAGCGGGTCAACAGTCGTCCATCTTGCTATTATCGGATCATAGAATCTCGCGCCATAATCGTATTGGCCTGTCTCTGCCTGTAACTCTTTCTTATTGTAAAGATAGTAATTTTGCGGGCTCGTTATTGGTGGCCTTGAAATATCCATGCCAAAAGGGTAATAATCATCCTGCTGCACCATGTTGGCGATGCCCGAACCTGTATCAAAGGTTACCCGGGTATTGCCCAGGTGGTCGGACAGGTTGTATTCGTAGTTATAGCTGC
>Ga0207054_1096_pt1 | contig 22558 bp, 18 predicted proteins | sample Alteio_BWMinCont_60_FD_153288 | JGI IMG/M metagenome (GOLD analysis project Ga0207054, IMG submission 153288) | Enriched cells from forest soil in Barre Woods Harvard Forest LTER site, Petersham, Massachusetts, United States -... | ecosystem: Environmental > Terrestrial > Soil > Temperate forest >... | reverse complement strand
AGATCATAGGCTCTAAGGGCAGTATTAATTTCTCTTTTTTCTCCGGCCATGTAGTTAACTGGAAAGTAGAAAATGAGAATAAGTCGATGACATTTTCCCCGTTGCAACATGTGCAGCAACCGTTGATTGAAAAGATAGTTGATTATTTTAATGATAAAGGACCTAACCCCTGCTCAATTGAAGAGGCAGTTGTTTTGATGAAAATAATGGACGCTTTTGGTAAACATAATTAAAACCTGTCATTGCGAGGAGCAGCACCGGTTAAGCTGAGGGCGACGAAGCAATCCCGTCGCACGTATAATGAAGCGACGAGATTGCTTTGGCCCAGCGTTTGCAATGCCCCAACGGGCCGCGCAATGACAAACAGGTTAAAAGTTATTTCTTCTTCGGCACCTTAGCGCCTTCTTTTCTCGCTTCAGATAGCCCGATAGCAACTGCTTGCTTTCTGCTGGTTACTTTTTTACCACTGCCGCTTTTTAGTTTACCCTCTTTCATTTCGTGCATGGTTTTTTCTACCTTTTCGCCTGCTTTTTCAGAATATTTTGCCATGATGTTTATAATTAAGCAAATAATATAAAGTGATACAAAATATTTGCCAGTTTTATTTCACCTATAGGAAACTTACATTTGTTCCTGATGAACAGAATTTCAGAAACCGACCTAATTTTAAATGCTGACGGCAGCGTATATCATTTAGACCTTTTACCGGGCGAGATAGCAGATACGGTAATAACCGTTGGCGACCAGGACCGGGTTGAAGGCATTACCAAATATTTTGATCAGATAGAATTTAAAAAAGCCAGGCGCGAATTTGTAACCCATACCGGGCGCATAGGCAATAAGCGTATAACTGTAATTTCAACCGGTATAGGTACGGACAACATTGATATTGTATTAAACGAGCTCGACGCGCTGGTTAACATTGATTTTAACACACGCACGGTAAAAACTGATCTGCAGCGTTTAAACATTATCCGTATAGGTACAACAGGCGCCGTACAGGCTGATGTACCGGTGGATAGTTTGCTGGTATCCGCTTCCGCGTTCGGACTTGATCCGCTAATGCATTATTATCAACAAGAACTATCCAACAGCGAACAATCATTACTGGATGCCTTCAAATCCGCTTTGCCAAAAAGCTATGCACTTTCGCCCTATATAGCTTCAGCCGGTAATGTATTGTTAAATACATTAGGTAAAGGAATACAACAAGGCATTACGATAACCGCTCCCGGCTTTTATGCACCGCAGGGACGACAGGTCAGGGCTGCCTCGGCTATGCCGCAGTTAATGGAGATCATACAAAATTTCAAAGCCGGCGAACAGCGCATTACCAATTTAGAGATGGAGACTGCCGGAATATACGGCCTGGCTGCCAGTTTGGGCCATCAGGCGTTATCATTTAACATTGTGTTGGCCAACCGCGCTACCCATACTTTTAGCAAACAACCGGCTCAAATAATGGATCATTACATAAAAGAGATCTTAGAAAAAATATCGGGGGAGCCCCCTCTAATCCCCCCGGGTAGGACAATGTCATAAAGTTAACGTGAGTTCGATATAAGAAGCCGGTGCAAAAACCCTATGACCCGTCAGGGTCTACCTATTTGTAGTGTAACAATATAAGATTTTGTCTTGCCTCGTTAGAGGTTACCCTTCTTAAACCGACCCGTCAATTTGGGTTTGCACCTACGGCGCAATGTCTTTTTCTTTTGATGATTCTACAAATAGGTAGACCCTGACGGGTCAATGTTTCTTATATCGAACTCGCGTTAATTTAATAAATTAAAAATGCTCCGTTAGGAGCAAAATGTCTGTAGAAAAAATAAAATAGGAGGATTAGCATGCCGTAGGTATGCAACTTAGTTCGGTACCTACAGCACCGAATGAGCGACTTAATATTTTTCTATAGACATTTAGTCCCGATGGGACTTAATAATGTTTAACTTAATGACATTGACCATAGGGGAGACTTTTTAATATTTTAAAATATGCTAATCATACAACGCAATATTATTGTATATTCAAACCTATAAACATTTAATAGCCCCTTATGACATCTAAAAAACTTATAGCCCCGTTTTACGAGCGTTTATCATTAGTGTTAATCGGCATTCTATCGCTTGGCTTTTTAGTTATACAGGGTAAAGAAGTACTTGATCCGTTAGTATTTGGGTTTTTGTTTGCTATACTTTTATTGCCGGTATCGGGCTTTCTCGAGCGTAAACTCCGGCTACCGCGCAGCATCTCTTCTCTCCTATCCATACTATTATTAATTGCCTTTGTAGGCGGTATATTATACCTGGTTGGCACACAAATATCAAAATTATCCAGCGACTGGCCCATGCTCAAAAAGCAGGTTGCTCAATCTATAAATAATGTTGCGGGGTGGATAGAACAAACCGTACATATTGATCTGCAAAGTCAAAAAAATTATATTGAAATCACCGGGAAAAAGATAATGGCCTCGGGTACAGAAGTGGTTGGCACCACCTTCGGGGCGGTGTCGTCATTGATGCTGTTCTATGTGTTCATCATGATCTTTACTTTTTTCATCCTTTTTTACCGCCGGATACTATTTAGGTTTGTGCTACAGGCATTCGGGCATGATAATGAGCATGTTGTGCATGATATTGTTGAAAATATTCAAAACATACTGCGCCAATATATTTTGGGGCTTTTAATAGAGATGGTGGTAGTGGCCAGCGTTGCCTGTACGGCGTTTTGGATGATAGGTATAAAATATGCGGCTTTGCTGGGCATTATTGTGGGCCTGTTTAACATTATCCCCTACCTCGGTATTTTTAGCGCATTGCTTTTAAGTGTGCTCATTACTTTTGCAACCGGTGCCGTTAGCGATGCCATTTGGGTTGGCGCAAGTGTACTGGGTATTCACGTGGTTGACTCTAATTTATTACTACCAACAATTGTAGGTTCAAAAGTGCGGCTAAATGCCCTGATCACCTTTTTAGGGATCATATTAGGCGAAATGATATGGGGGCTGTCGGGTATGTTTTTATCTATCCCAATGATCGCTATTTTTAAAATAATCTTTGACCGGATTGAAAGCCTTAAACCCTGGGGTTACCTGCTTGGCGGCGATTATGAGTATAAAAAATCGGCCGAAAAGAAAATGAAAACGGAGTAAGAGAATCAAGAGTCAAGAACCAAGAGCGGCAGGATAGGTTAACAGCAAATATTATATCTTGACTCTTGGTTCTTGATTCTTGGCTCTTGGTTCTTCCATTACTTTACCAAATGCCAAACGCGGATATATAAAGTAGCGCTATAAACCAATATGATAACGGTATTAAGCACTAATAGCCAATTCAGGTCCATCTCTCTATATTTCTTTAGGGTACAAATAACCAGCAGACTTATAAAACCTACCATCAGTATAATGGGGAATACAAATATCCATTTGTGATGCGTAGTAAAATAAAGGTTTTGCAATTTGTGGTTATCGCCCTGCATAAAAGGAACAAGCGAGATTAACAGCAATATGAAAAATAGGCGCACTACAACCTTCGCGGCAATTTGACTGGCTTTTAACATAGCGCAAAATTACTTTTTAAATTTATTTCGATAATAATTTAGGGTTAGTTATTTAGTATTAATTTAGTTGCAATTGTCTGAACCACGATTTGCAGGATTTACAGATTAATCTGATGATTGTTGAAAAGATCGGGCAAATCCTTTAATCCCATAAATCATGGTTCAGACAAGAATAAGCCAAACTATGTATTTGAAACATAAACTATCTATAATTTGCCTTTTAACGCTGCTAGCCTTCACGGTATCGGCTCAAAAATCATTTAAAATAGTTCCATTAGGTGTTTTGGGTGGTATTGATGAAAGCAACCTGTCGGCCTATATGGTGTCGCCTGTTGGTTCAAACAGTTATATCTGCCTAGATGCCGGAACATTACATTATGGCATTGAAAAAGCCATCACCAATAAAGTTTTTAATATCCCCTCCGATGAGGTATTGAAAAAATACATTAAAGGCTACTTTATCTCCCATTCGCATTTGGATCATATAGCCGGGCTCATTATCAACTCGCCCGACGACAGCGCCAAAAACATCTATGCCTTTGGCGATTGTATAACTACCATTAAAACTCATTATTTTACCTGGGCCAGCTGGGCCAATTTTGCAAATGAAGGCGAAGCACCTATACTAAAAAAATATACTTATAAAACGCTTATCCCGGGAGTTGAAACAGCTATCGAAAACACATCGATGAAAGTAAGGGCTTTTCCTTTAAGTCATTCTAACTTAACCAGTACGGCATTTTTAGTGCAAAGCAAGGACGATTACTTATTATACCTGGGTGATACCGGGGCTGACGAAATTGAAAAAAGCCATAACCTGCAAAATTTATGGGAGGCCGTTGCCCCGCTTATAAAAAGTGGGAAATTAAAAGCGATAATGATCGAAGTGTCTTTTCCAAATGAACAACCGGAAAAGACCTTATTCGGCCATTTAACGCCAAAATTATTCATGATAGAGATGAACGCATTGAGTGAATTAACCGGACCTGCTGCACTTAAAAATTTAAATGTGGTTATTACCCATCTAAAACCGCCTTTCTCAAGCATAACAAGGATCAAAACTCAATTGAAGGCTGAAAATAAATTAGGAATGAACCTGGTATATCCACAACAGGGAAAACCATTAATATTTTAACACCAATAGCTTTTATATCTTTGCAACCTATATGAAATACCTGCGCCTGCTTTTATTTCCGTTTTCCTTAATCTATGGGTTGGTAGTCGTTATACGCAACTGGTGCTATGACACCGGTGTGTTTGAAAGCCATGAGTTTAATGCTCCTATTATATCTATAGGTAATTTAGCAGTCGGCGGGGCTGGTAAAAGCCCCATGACCGAATATTTGATCAACCTGTTTAAAAACGACCATAAACTGGCTACCCTAAGTCGCGGTTATGGCCGGCATACCAAAGGATACCTAACTGCCTCTGCCACTGCAACTGCAACTACAATAGGCGACGAACCTGCGCAGTTTAAACAAAAGTTCCCGGATATTACGGTGGCCGTTTGCGAAAAAAGAGTGGACGGCATCAAACAGTTATTGCCCAATCATGACCTGATTATATTAGACGACGCCTACCAGCATCGCGCAGTTAAACCGGGTTTGAGCATTTTATTGTTTGATTACAACCACCTCGATCAACCACAACTGGTGTTACCTGCAGGCAACCTGCGCGAGCCATTTAGCGGGCGCTGGCGGGCCGATGTTTTGATAGTAAGTAAATGTCCGCAGACGTTAACTACAAGCGAGCAGGACAGCTTGATTTCGCTTCTAAGACCCATGGGCTACCAGCAGGTGTTCTTCACATCTATCAGTTACCAGTCATTACAGGATATGAGCGGGAATATTGTAAATGAGATAATAGACAATGATACCACCGTATTCCTGCTTACCGGGATAGCCAATGCCGATCCGTTGGTACAACAGCTAAAAAAACAAACCGCTAAACTGGTACATCATAATTATCCCGATCATCATCAGTTTACCTTAAAAAATATCACTAAACTTGCCGATGAATTCAATGCTTGCTCATCACAAAAAAAACTGATCATCACAACAGAAAAAGATGCGCAACGTTTAGGAAAACAGGAACTGCTGCCGCTTGTTAACCAGCTTCCGGTTTTAGTGTTACCGATAGGTACCGGTTTTTTAAATAACGCGCAGCAACAATTTGATCAATTAGTAAGAAATTATGTTACAGAACATACAAAGCACAACCCAATACATTAAGAGCCGCATAGGTGATTTTGAACCTGAAGTTGGTATAATTTTAGGGACGGGCCTGGGCGCGCTGGTAAATGAAATAGAAATTGAAAAGCAGTTAATGTATTCAAACATTCCTGACTTCCCTATCTCTACGCTGGAGTTCCACTCGGGTAAGCTGATCTTTGGTACGCTTTCCGGCAAAAAGGTAGTGGCTATGCAGGGGCGTTTGCATTATTATGAAGGTTATACCATGCAGCAGATCACCTTCCCGGTTAGGGTGATGAAAATGCTGGGTATAAAAACGCTGTTGGTATCAAATGCCAGCGGTGCCTTGAATCCTGCTTTTAAAAAGGGCGACCTGATGATTATTGAGGACCACATTAATTTACAACCCGACAACCCGCTTTTGGGAAGAAACGAATCTGAACTGGGCCCCCGTTTTCCTGACATGAGCGAGCCCTATAAACATCACCTGATAGATAAGGCATTGGCTATTGCGGCAACAAACAATATTGTATGCCATAAAGGAGTTTATGTAGCGGTAACGGGCCCTAACCTGGAAACCAGGGCCGAATATAAATTTTTACGGATTATAGGCGGTGATGCGGTTGGGATGAGTACGGTACCCGAAGTAATTGTTGCAAATCATATGGATCTGCCTGTATTTGCTATTTCTGTGTTAACAGATGAAGGTTTTCCTGAAGTGCTTAAGCCGGTTTCGGTAGAAGAAATATTAGCGGTTGCCCGCGAATCGGAACCTAAAATGACATTAATACTTAAAAATTTGATCGCCGGTTTTTGATGCTCAATAAGCTTAAATATTTATTCATTTTTTTGATCTGTGCGTCGGCGCAGGCAGTTTTTGCGCAAAATTATCCTCCACCTACTAACGGTCAGCAAAACATTTACCGGCAGGATACCTCAACCAGGCCAAAAAAACTTACCGACGACCAATTGATAGATACCCTCCGTAAGCGCGAGGAAAGTCAGAAAGATTCTGTTGTTTTCAGCTCAAAGTTTATCCGCGTAACCAACGAGCGTTTGTTGAATGATAGTACGCAGGTTTTTCCGGTTGACACGGGACTAACCAATTTTGAGAATTATAGTCCGCTTTATCAGCCCAAAAACCCCAGGCTTAATTTAGGAAACCTGGGTTTGGCTCAAAAAAGCCTGTTATTTGATGCGCCCAAGACTATTGGCTTTGATGTGGGACTGCATGCGCTTGATCTTTATTTATTAACGCCGCAGGATGTTCAGTACTACCGGGCCCGGGTACCTTATACAGTTCTTTCATTTGTATCGGGCGGCACCACAGAACAAATACTTAAAATAACGCACACACAAAACGTCAATAAATACTGGAACGTTGGTTTTAACCTTAATTTCATCGGCTCGCGTGGGTACTATAGCTACCAGCTTTTGGGGCAAAACGTCAGCGATTTAACGGCTGATATTTATACCTGGCACGAATCGAAAAACAAGCGATATAATTTGTTGGCTACTGTTTTATTTAACAATTTAAAATCGCCAGAAACAGGTTCTTTATTAAATGATTCACTTTTTACCAGCGCCAAAGGTTCATTTGACCGCACTACCGAGCCGGTGCCTCTTCCCCAAACTTATGAAAACTGGAAAAGCAGCACCGTTTACATTAAACAATTTTATTACATAGGCCGGGTTGATACACTTAAAGACAAGGCAGCTTCAAATAATGTATTGCCTACACAACGTGTAGCCTATACCTTTAACTACAATGTGCAGAAGTATGATTTTTTATCAAATGATGTGGACACTTATCATGCTTTCCCTGACTATTATTTTGCATCCAACCGATCGCGCGATTCGCTCACGGTACACCACCTGCAAAATGATTTTTCTTACAGCTTTTACCTCCGGGGCAAATCGGGCAAATTTGTAAAAAATGAATTTAAGCTCGACCTCGGGCTTACCCATGATCTATACAGTTACTCACAGTATGTAAGTGATAGCACCACAAATTCAGTTGGCGTTAAGATAAAGCAGATGGACAAGGAACAGGATGCATCGTTCCAGGATATTACGATTAAAGGCAAGGCAAGTTACCGGTTCAGCGATAAGGTTGGCTTGGAGCTTAATGTTAACCAAATTGCCGCCGGGCGAGATTTTGGCGACTTTTTGTATGATGCCAAAGCATTGGTTTCGGGCGGTAAAAAAGCGGGCAAAATAATTATTGATGGCTACGTACAAAGCAGTTCGCCACCTTTGGTATATACCGATTGGATAACGAACCATTATATATTTCATAATTCGTTTAAAAATCAAAAAACTACCAGTTTATCCTTCAATTATATAAACGATGCGCTGCAATTAGATTTAAAAGCAGAATATTTCCTAATAGCCGATTATCTGTACTTTGCTTCGCCAACCGGTGGCATTGATGCAACGCCACAACAGTCGGGTAATGATATAAGCGTACTGAAATTTAGTTTGGGCAAAAACTTAGCCTTAGGCAACTGGCACTTTGATAATTTTGTGGTGTATGAAAAAACGGATGCCCAATCTACCTTACGCATCCCCGCTTTATATACTTACAGCAGCCTTTATTATAATACATTTTTGTTTGGGGTATTGCATGCTGCCATGGGCACCAATGTACGGTTCAACACTTCTTATGAAGCACAATCATATGCCGTCGGATTAGGAGAGTTTTATAATGGCACCAATGTTACTTTCTCATCATACCCTGTAGCCACTGTATTTGTAAAAGCTACTTTACAACGTACCAATATTTTTGTGCAGTATGATTATGCCGATCAGGGCCTATTTAGTAAAGGCTATTATACGGTGAATCGCTATCCGCAACAAAATCACTTATTGAAGTTTGGCGTAAGCTGGACATTCTTTGATTAACTGTTATTAAGTTTGCAGTTATAGGTGATAAGTGACTGGTTAAGTTAACATAATGTCAAACTGCAAACTGCAAACTGCAAACTGCAAACTGCAAACTGCAAACTGCAAACTGCAAACTGCAAACTACAAACTGCAAACTGCAAACTACGTCTTCTGCTTCTTCTTTCTCGCTGCCGGGAACAGCACGTTGTTTAATATCAACCGGTAGCCGGGCGAATTGGGATGTAGGGAAAGATCAGTTCCACGGTCAGTGTTATTGTTACCACCTCCACCAAGACCGCGACCGCCGAAACCTCCACCTCCGCCACGACCGCCAAAGCCGCCACCTTGCTGCCGCTCAGGGTCATGCCCACCATAAAATGTCCATTGTCCCTTGCCAAATTCACCATGAATATAGCGGGCCTCGTTAGCGCTTTTGTTTTCGCCCATTATGGTAACACCGGGTTTAAGTTTATCCTTGTTAAAGGCGGTAGCTAACCCATTAAACCCTTTGATAACCCGTTCATGATCCTGTGTAAGCATGCTGGGCACAACGTCCCATTTTGCTGAAAAATCAAATAGGGTAAAAAAATCATGCTCAGGATCCAACCGGCGGTTGCGGCCCACATCAATATCACTAAAACCGCGCGAGCCATCTATCACCACATGGAAGTTTTGAAAAGCCAGCGTTTCGTTAAAATCCAGTTTTGACTGCGCCCTGGGGTCTACCGGGTCACCGTCATATTGTTCGTCAACAATATCCGTGTTATGAGCAGCTAAAGCTATATCAAAGCTATCTGCGCCCGAGCACATGGCCAGTAAAAACCCGCCACCGGCAACAAAATCGCGAATGCGCTGGGCAACCGCCAGCTTCATTTTTGAAACTTTTTGAAAACCAAACTTATGTGCAGTTGCTTCCTGCAGCGCCTTATCCGCCGCGAAGTCTTCGCCACGGCTTCCAAATCCGCCACCATTCTGGCCCTTACTGTATTGCCCGGTAAAATCCTCATGATGCAGGTGCACCCAATCGTATTTTACCAGGTCGCCTTTTAATATCTCGGTATCGTAAATAATATCAAAGGGTATTTCGGCATATCTTAATACAATCAAAACTGCGTCATCCGATGGTTTGATACCTTCTTTAGGCGAATAAACCGCCATTTTGGGCGCTTTCTCCAGTTTCACCAAATCCATATTTACCGACGGGTCATTAATCTGAGTAATGATCTCGCTTACTTTAGCATCCGGTAATACTTCATAGCTAACGCCTCTTATCCGGCATTCATCTTCCAGCTTTTTATCATACTTGCTCATAAAGCTGCCGCCGCGATAATTAAGCAGCCAGTCAACCTCATCACCATTTTTTAGTACCCAAAACGCAACACCGTACGATTTTAAATGATCCTTCTGCACCTCATCCATTGGTATCAATATAGATGCTGCCCTACATAGATAAGGTATCCCGATAATTATCGGGAGGAGAAAAGTAAAAGCCAAAAGGTATTTAAAAAAGTGCTTCATTTTAAATCACTTATTATATTTAACTGCAAACTGCACACTCAAAACTGCAAACTGAAATCACGTTTTCTGTTTCTTTTTCTTTGCCGCCGGGAACAATACATTATTCAATATCAACCGGTAACCCGGTGAGTTGGGATGTAATGAAAGATCGGTCGGCGGGTCATTAACGTTATGCTGGTAATCCTCGGGGTCGTGCCCGCCATAAAATGTCCACTGTCCCTTACCGTATTCGCCATGAATGTAACGGGCCTCGTTAGCGGTTTTCATTTCGCCCATTATGGTAACACCCGGCTTCAGCTTATTGATATCATAAGCGGTGGTAAGGCCCATAAAGCCCTTGATTACTTTGTCGTGATTTTGGGTAAGCATACTGGGCACCACATCCCATTTGGCCGAAAAATCAAACAGCGTAAAAAAGTCTTTTGTTTTATCCACCTGGCGCACCTGCGTATCGTCGATATCACTAAACTGGTGCGAAAAAGGATTCATATCCAATGTGAAATTCTGGAATGCCAAGGTCTGTGTATAATCCAGTTTTGACTGCGCGAAAGGATCGGCTGCATCTCCGTCAAACATGGCTTCACAAATATCGGTATTGGCTGCGGAAAGCGCTATATCAAAAGTATCGGTACCCGAGCACATGGCAAACAAAAAGCCACCACCGGCACAAAAATCGCGGATATGTTGTGCCACCGCCAGTTTCATTTGCGATACTTTTTTATAGCCCAGTTTTTGCGCGGTTTCTTCCTGCAACTTTTTATCCTGGACATACCAGGGTTCGTTTTTATACACATAAAACTTGCTATACTGGCCGGTAAAATCTTCGTGGTGCATATGCAGCCAGTCGTATTTTGGCAAATCGCCGGCTAACACTTCTTCATCATATATTACATCAAAAGGGATCTCTGCATACTTTAACACCAGCGTAACCGCATCATCCCATGGCATCTTGTTTTTGGGCGAATAAACTGCCATTTTGGGCGCCTTTTCCAGCTTCACCAGGTCCATATTAACAGATGGATCGCTCACCTGCGCAATAATCTCACTTACCTGCGCATCGGCTATAACCTCGCAGCTAACCCCACGCACACGGCACTCCTCTTCCACTTTTTTATCATATTTGGTCATAAAGCTACCGCCACGGTAATTTAGCAGCCAGTCAACCTCATCGCCATTTTTTAATATCCAGAAAGCAATACCGTATGATTTTAAATGATCTTTCTGCACCTCATCCATGGGTATTAATATGGACGCAGCCTTGGCGGTAAAAGCTATCCCGATAACTATCGGGAGGAGAAAGGTAAACGCTAAAAGATATTTGATTCTGTTCATTAGTATCAAAAATAACGAATTATTACTAAAGCTATTGTGATTTAATTTTGAATTATTGAATGCAAACAACTATTCTCCAGAGCAAACCCATTAAAACAACTTGACGGTTTTACCCTCTTTGTCCGCCCATTGGCGGAAAGAGAGGGTGGTCGAGCGATTTAGTCCCGATAGCTATCGGGAGGTGAGTCCTAATGAAGCGATATTACCGTCAATGCCCGTCGGCGACTACTCACCCGACATCGCTTCGCTCGTCTGCCCTCTCTTTCCGCCAATGGGCGGACAAAGAGGGCTGGGAAGGTTTTAATGTTTTTAATGCGCTTGCCCTGAACTATTCTACAATCAACCAATCTCTAATCTCTAAAAATTATTACCTTTGCCAACTATCTAAAAAAAGAAATGAGTAAAGCAATAATCAAAACCGAAAAAGGCGACATGACTGTCGAATTTTACGAGAAAGACGCCCCAATAGCTGTAGCAAACTTTAAAAAACTGGCCAAATCAGGTTTTTATGATAATGTTACCTTTCACCGGGTAATACCAAATTTCATGGTACAAGGTGGTGACCCTACAGGTACCGGCGCTGGTGGCCCGGGCTATCATATAGATTGCGAATTAACCGGAGACAACCAATATCATGATCGTGGCGTATTGTCTATGGCACACGCAGGTCGTAATACCGGTGGATCACAATTTTTCATCTGCCACAGCCGTGCAAACACTGCTCATTTAGACAGGAACCATACTTGCTTTGGCAAGGTTATTGAAAATGTTGATGTAGTGGATGATATACGTCAGGGTGATAAAATTTTAGGAATAGAAGTTTTAGAAGATTAAGTTAAAGACGTTGCAGATGTTGAAAGGTTGAAAAAGTTAACCTTTTCAACTTTTTCAACCTTTGTAACCATTATAACATAACAAATGAATTTAAGCGGAATTGTAGCCGTATCGGGAAAACCAGGATTGTGGAAGGCATTGGCTCAAAACAAAAACGGCTTTGTATTAGAGAGCCTTGATGCGCAAAAAACCAAACTGATTGCCAATTTATCAACCGCTAAGTTAGCTGCGTTGGATGAGATAACCATTTTTGGTTATGACGAGGATATAAAGCTAACTGATGTATTTGAGCGCATGAAAAGTACTACCAACGTTCCGGATGCTAAAGCTGACGGTAAGGTATTGAGAGCATTTTTTAAGGAAGTGGCGCCTGATCATGATGAGGAAAAGGTTTATGCCTCTGATATGAAAAAGGTTATTACCTGGTATACTATATTAAAGGATATGCCTTTATTTAACGAGGCGGCTCCTGCTGCTGCAACTGAAGAAGCTGAAGTTGAAAAACCGGTATTAAAAGCTCCTGCGGTGACTGAAAAGCCAAAACCAAAGGCAGTGCAAAAGAAAGCTCCTGTTGCGCCTAAGCCGCCAAAGATCAATACGCCAAAAAATCCGTCGAGAGCGGGATAGTAATGTGCAAATATGCAGATGTGCGGATGTGCAAATGATATGTTATCATTACTTACATCTGCACATTAAATTAGCTACTCCCATTATCTGCACATTTGCATATCCGCACATCTGCACATCTAACAGTCCTGATGCTTGCAATCTTCATCAGCAAATTCGGGTTCGAAGGTGCTGTGATTAATATCGAGATGTTGTAAACGATGACGCAGATCATGCTTAATATTGTCAAATAACGGCAGATTTTCCGGTTCGATAACCAGGTGAGCCGTTAATGCGTTTTCTGTAGTACTCAGGGCCCAAACGTGCATATGATGTACATCAACCACGCCTTTCGCCTTTAACAGTTCGCCTTTAATTTTATCAAGATTCATTTCCTTAGGTACGCCGTCCATCTCCAGTCTTAAACTGTCTTTAAGCAGGCTCCAGGTACCGCGCAATATAACGATGGCTATAAGTAAACTTACCACACTGTCTATCCAGTACCAGTTGGTAAAGTAAATGATCAGGCCCGATATAACTACGCCTAATGATACTACCGCATCCATTGCCATATGTAAATAAGCGCCTTTAACATTCAGATCTTTATCTTTATCCTTCACAAAAAGCCATGCAGTAACGGCATTAATACCAATACCTATCAATGCCACCCAGGCCATAGTACCACCGGAAACCTTTTCGGGAGTAATAAAGCGCATAATAGCTTCGTAAGCAATAAACCCGACTGAAACAAACAGGATCATCGCATTAAAAAAAGACACAATGATTGTCGACCGTTTATAGCCGTAAGTATATTGACTATTTGAGCTCACTTTAGTTAGCTTAAATGCCAGTAAGGCTAAAGCTAAGCCTGCCACATCACTCAGGTTATGCCCCGCATCAGTTAACAATGATAATGAATGCGTAATAAACCCGGCAATTACTTCAATAACTACAAAAGCAGAGTTGAGTATAATACCGATAATAAAGGCGCTGTTTAAATGATCTAACTTGGGTGCATCGTGATGGTGATGTCCAAATAATCCATGAGCGTGATCATGGTCGTGCGAATGAGAATGATCGTGGGAATGAGAATGGTCGTGACCTGCTGACATAGGGCAAAGGTAACCTTTTATTAAGTCAAAAGTGAAAATTCAAAAGTCAAAAATAGTAACAAGTGTTTGGTTATTGATGATGATAAGGCTCCCCCTTAATGATGGTAAAGGCGCGATATAACTGCTCAGCAAAAAAAAGGCGTATCATTTGGTGCGAAAAGGTCATGCGCGAAAAGGATAGCTTATCATTGGCCCGTTGGTAAACAGCCTGGTCAAAGCCATAGGGTCCTCCTACTATAAAAACCAGGTTAGCGGTCGAGCTTATTGCTTTTTTATTTAGATAAGCGGCAAATTGTTGCGAGGTAAACTCTGTTCCGTTCTCATCCAGTAAAACAACATGATCCAAAGGGGTTATCTTTTTCAGGATCATTTCGGCCTCCTTGGTTTTCTGCTGATCGGGAGTTAAGGCTTTGGTGTTTTTTAATTCGTTAAGGTCCACCATTTCCAGTTTGGTGTAATGTTTCAGTCGTTTAATATACTTATCTATCCCCTCTTTTAAATAAGCGTCCTCGGTTTTACCTACGGTTAAAAAAATGATCTTCATATTGAAAAACAAATAAACGTTTATTTAAAATATAAGTGCTTATTTAGCTTGATTTTTATTCAAAAATGGAACAAGATATTCTAAACGATTACCAACAACGCGCTTCGCTGGCACATGAGGAAGCTAATAAATATAAAACACTGGTTGATACTTATTCATTTCTACGGTTAAGCATTTTCGTTTTACTGGCGGGGGCAATTTACATTGGAGCTGTAAACGATACTTTCACTATTGTAGCCATTGCTTTTATCGTATTGATCTTATTTTTTGCCTGGCTCGTATCTAAACAGTCCGGATTTGAACGGCAAATGAAATACTTTTCAGATCTGAAACAGGTCAATGAAAACGAGATCGGCAGCATATTATCCTACTCCAACCTGTACGACAATGGTTCGCGGTTTTCAAGTGAAAAACATTATTATAGCTCCGACCTGGACATATTTGGCAATGCTTCTTTGTTTCAACTTATCAACCGTGCGGCTACTACACCGGGTAATACTAAATTGGCTGACTGGCTAAGCGCACCGACGCAAAAAGAAGTCATTTTATCGCGGCAGGAAGCCGTTAAAGAAATATCCCGGAAAAATGACTGGAAGCTGGACGTACAAACCCGGCTACTGTTTGCCAGAACACAGGATATCAATCAATTGCAGCGCCTTTTTAATTATCTGCATATCCCATTGGATTTGAAAGGTGAAAATTGGCTGAGTAAATATGCAGCAGCCGCACCTTATTTATTAGGAGTGATCATTGTTGCGGCTTTTTTTGTCCCGGTAGCTAAAAGCATTGCGGTATTAATAGCCCTGGTAAACTTAGGCATAGTGGGTTCAAAAGGCATGTACATTAAAAAAGCCGACCTGATAGCCGGTAAAATTGGCGACACCTTAACCAGCTACGCCATTGTGTTTGAAAAAATAGAAACGGAAACATGGCAGGTCACCTATAGCAATAACCTGGCGCAAACGCTGATAAAAAATAACACATCCGGGAAAATAAAAGAACTGGGTAAACTCATTAACAAGCTTAATGCTCATTTAAACATCCTGGTAGGCGTAGTTTTAAATGCTTTTTTGCTTTGGGATATCCGGCAGATAATAGCCATTGAGAGTTGGAAACGCGCAAATAAAGACAATTTAGAAGCTGCATTTGATGTAATAGCCGATTTTGAGGCCTTAATGAGTTTTTCCAGTCTGTCCATCAATTACCCGGAATGGTGCTTTCCTGAAATTGCGGATGGCGGAGGTTATACTTTAACTGCCAAAAATATTGCACATCCGCTTATCCCTAAAAAAAGCAGGGTTGAGAATGACTATGAATTAAATAATGCCTTTAAAGTAGACATCATCACCGGTTCAAATATGGCCGGGAAAAGTACTTTTTTGCGTACCGAAGGTATTAATACCGTGCTTGCACTAAGTGGTGCGCCTGTTTGTGCCGATAGTATGCAGGTATCAGTTATCACCCTCATAAGCTATATGCGGATAAAGGATTCTTTAAATGAAAGTACATCTACCTTTAAAGCCGAACTCGACCGCCTGCAAATGCTACTTAAGGCTGTTGAAACCGAACCTAAAGTTTTCTTTTTGATTGACGAAATGCTGCGCGGCACCAATTCGGTAGATAAATACCTGGGCTCAAAGGCGGTTATTGAACAACTCATCAGCAAAAAAGCAGTAGGCATGGTAGCTACGCACGACCTGCAAATTGCGCAACTGGAAAAACAATATCCCGACTATGTACGCAACTTCTACTTCGATATACAGGTAAAAGACGGCGAAATGTTGTTTGACTATAAAATGAAACATGGCGAGTGTAAAACCTTCAACGCGTCATTATTATTAAAGCAGATAGGTATTCATATCAATACAGGCTAAATCCCCCTTCGTCTGTGTTCGCACAGACAACCTTTCCAATAGCCGTCGGTGGGGACACGGACGACGGGGCAAAACGGGCATTGCCAACAAGCCCGTTGTCTGTGTCCTCACAGACAACATTATAATAGTCATCGGTGAGGACACCGACGACGGGGACTATAGTATCTCTATCTGCTATAGGACGACAGATTGGGTTATAAACGAAAGGCCCTGTAATTTATACAAGGCCTTCGTTATACAAGAACTAACTAAAACTAATTGACAAAAATTCTTTATTACTATTTCGGCGGCCTTTGTGAGCCACTGTCCGGTGCGCCACCACCTATACCTGAATCGCCTTGTTTTAAGTCGTCATTTTTAATTGCCTTTTTATCTGTCGCGGCATTAAAATTAAGTTTACCAAAACTATAGCTAAAGGTTAAACCAACCGAACGGAAAGGAAATTGAACGGTACTGTTTGTTGCAAAACCCGGACTTGAAATATGGGTATCGAAATTCTTATATTTCTCGAATGGAGACATCGTGTTTAAACCTATAGAAGCACGTTTTTTAAACAATTGTTGTCTCACGCCTGCGCCAATCAAACTGAACGATGGATTAGTGCCTTGTATGGTGCGCCGCGGCGAATTCTGTATTACAAATAGCTCTGTTATGAAACCGCTTTTAGTAGTTATTGAGGCACTGCCAAAGGCGTTATACTGGACATATGTGCCGGCCTGCGTATGATCGGCACTGAATACCCCGGTTGGATCGGGGTTATAAGTATAAGCCGTAATTTGCCCGCGAATGGTCATGATGCTGATCGGGTTAACCGAACCAAAGAAACTGGCTCCCCATGATTTATTATCACCAATGTTGGCGTATTTGGTGAGCGTTCCCTGCTGGGTGCTGCCATTAGCAGTGGTAACGGTTATCGGGCTTGCTATACCTTCAATCAATCCTGATGTATAGCGATAAAAAGTGGATGCGTTTAATATAGCAGTACCGATAAAGGCATTATAATTCAATTCTACCGATTGTGAAACCTCAGCACCTAAGCTTGGATTACCCTGGCTTTGACTTAACGGATTACTTTGATTTAAGTATGGATTAAGATAGGTTAAGCTGGGGCGCGAAATACGCTTGCTATAGCTTATCTTCATGGTTTGTGAGGGTGTAAGCGCTTTTTGAACGGTAAAGCTTGGCACAAACGTAGTATAGTTTTGTGTAAACAGCGTAAGGCCCGGCTGGGTTGTAGTTTGCGGATCACCGGTTATGGCCGTATTTTCAACACGCACACCGCCCATTACTGTATAGCCTTTAGGCAGGCTGTAAGTAAGTTCGCCATAACCTGCATATACATTCTGATTATAGTCATATAAAAACGACGTAGCCGGATTGTACACATAAACACCCGCATTGTTAGCTAAAGAGTTATTAGCATCGCTGTTAATATCCCTGAATATCGCTTTGGCACCGGCTTCCAGTTTTAAATTTTTACTTAATGGATTGGTATAATCTGCCTGTAAGGTGTATTCATTACCACTGGCATCATTTAAGCTCAACTGATCCGTATAGCGCGAGGTATAGGTGGTGAGGTAATTAATATTTGCCGAATTGTGGCTCCACTGGGTAGAGAAGCTTAGCTCATGACCTTCCTTTTTAAACTTGTGGGTGTAATCAATATTCCAGTCGAACGCATTTATGCGGGTAGCCACGTTTGAAGTAGTGATATAGCTGGTATTATTAGCGGCGTTATTAAAGTCGGTAAAAGTGCTGTTTTGTGTTTGATCACTGCTAAAAGGAGTTTGCGTTAGCTTAAATGTCGAGCTTATGTTATTGTAATTATTGATGTCATAAGTTGCGGTAACATTACTTACGTCGGCATGGCGTTTAATTACGCTCGACCCGCTATTATCCTGTAAGGTATTTACCGGGCCCGCATTAAATGCCTGCGAAAAATCAGTAAGCGATGTTTGCGGCCAGGTAAGGTTACCACCGGCATTTACAGTTAAGCTAAAGCGATTTTGATTATAGCTTAAGCTGGCATTACCGTTGTTTTGACGGGTACCCACACCACCGCTTACCGACCCACTAAAGCCGGAAATATTGCTGGTTTTGGTGATGATATTCAAAATACCTGCGGTTCCTTCCGCATCATATTTTGCAGATGGAGAAGTAATTACTTCAATGCTTTTAATTTGATCGGCAGGAATAGCTTTCAGCACGTCGGACAAATTGGACGCGGTAGCGCCTGACGGTTTCCCGTTTATGAGCACGCGTACGTTACCATCGCCGCGTAAGGATACATTGCCGTTAATATCAACAGCAACCAATGGTACTTTTTGCAGCACATCCGTAGCGTTGCCACCTGCGGAGGTCAGGTCCTTTTCGGCATTGTAAACAATTTTATCAATACGGTTTTCAACCAATGCCTTTGCACCGGTAACCTGTACTTCTTTTAATGCTTTTGTGCCGGGAGAAACTAAAACGGTACCCAGGGTCTTATCAGGCTTTGAAAGTGTAGTGGTAACATTATTTACAACTTTGGTTGGATACCCCACAAACGAAACTTCAACCCGGTAGGTGCCTGGTTTTACGTTGTCAATTTTAAAGTTTCCTTTTTCATCGGTTAAAACGCCATTAAGCGGCGATTTGCCGGTGCTCCGGAAAAGACTAATGGTAGTATAGGGCATTGTCTCTTTGGTAACCGAATCGATAACGGTACCTGATATACGCCCGACAATGGTTGGACCACCGCCGCCCAATTGGGCCTTGGCAGATAAAACCGAGCAAAATATTGTGATAAGTATAATTAAACGTTTCATTTATAGTAATTTTCTTAATTGGAGGCGAAATTACTTGAAATGTTACAAACAAACGGCTAATTTATTTCGTCAGGGAGTCACAAGGATGTAATTATTATACTAAGTAATTCTATACTACCATATTTACAATCCGCCCCTTAACAATAATTACTTTTTTAGGTGTTTTGCCATCTAAATATCTTTGCACATCGGCATTGGCCAATACAAAGGCTTCAATTGCGTCGGTTTCAAGACTTAACGAAATGTTCAAATTCATTTTGGTCTTGCCGTTGATAGAAACCGGGTAGGCAAATTCATCCTCCACCAAATATGCCGGATTAAATTTTGGATAGGGTGCATAGGATAAGGTGCCTGCTTTATTGCCCAGCAAAACCCATAATTCTTCGCAAATATGCGGGGCATAGGATGAAAGGACCACCACCAAATCCTGCAGAATGGCACGGTTATTAGATTTAAGATCGGTTAATTCATTTACAGCGATCATAAAGCTGGAAACCGATGTATTGAACGAGAAACGCTCGATATCTTCCTCTACCTTACGAATGATCTTGTGCAATGATTTTAATTCGGCTTTGGTCGGCTCCGCATCGCTTAGGCTAAATTGCCAGGCTTCATTATGGAACAAACGCCAAAATTTACGCAGAAACTTGAATACGCCTTCAATGCCATTGGTATTCCAGGGTTTACTTTGCTCCAGCGGCCCCAAAAACATTTCGTACATGCGCAGGGTGTCGGCGCCATAACGTTCAATCAGGTCGTCCGGGTTGACCACGTTGAACTTGGATTTGGACATCTTCTCAATCTCTACACCACAGATGTATTTACCGTTTTCTAATATAAATTCTGCATCGGCATACTCCGGGCGCCATTTTTTGAATTTAGCAATATCCAAAACATCGTTATCCACAATATTGACATCCACATGCAGGGGCGATGTGTTGTATTTGCCAATTAATCCTTTTGAAACAAGCGTAGTAGTTGCCCTTCCCATTTCATCAACCAGACGGTATACAAAATTACTTCTCCCCTGTATCATCCCCTGGTTGATCAATTTCTTGAAAGGCTCTTCCTCAATCACCAGGCCCATATCCTTCATAAATTTATTCCAGAAACGACTGTACAATAAGTGGCCTGTGGCGTGTTCGCTACCCCCTATATATAGATCCACATCTTTCCAGTATTCAATAGTCTTTTTGGATGCAAATTCTTTTTCATTATGCGCATCCATATAACGGTACCAATACCATGAGGAACCTGCCCAGCCCGGCATGGTAGAAAGTTCGTAAGCATAGGTAGCCTCACCCCGGCCCTCTCCAAAGGAGAGGGTGCTGGCGTCGGCAGAACTTTCAAAAGTCCTCTCCTTTGGAGAGGATTTAGGTGAGGCTTTATACATCCATCCCTCTGCCCTGCCTAATGGCGGCTCTCCACTTTCGGTCGGTAAATATTTATCTACTTCTGGCAATACCAATGGCAAATCTTTTTCGTCAATCAAATAAGGCAAGCCATCCTTAAAATAAACCGGAACCGGTTCGCCCCAGTAACGCTGACGGCCAAATATGGCGTCGCGCATCCGGTAATTCACCTTAGCTTTACCTATGCCCATTGCTTCCAGTTTGGCAATTACCGCAGCAGTAGCTTCCTTATAGTTTAAGCCATTGATGAAGCCGGAATTAATATACCTGCCTTCCTTAGTTGGGTCGGCTTCTGTTTCAATTTTTTGTATATCGATAATCGGCGGGATCGGCAGGTTAAAATGTTTGGCAAACAAATAATCGCGCTGGTCGCCGGATGGTACGCCCATTACGGCGCCGGTGCCGTATCCTGCCAACACATAATCAGCAATCCAGATTGGCACCCTCTCGTCAGTCAGCGGATTGATTACATAACTACCGGTAAAAGCACCTGAAACCGTTTTAGCATCAGCCATACGGTCCAGTTCCGATTTCTTCTTGGTTTGTTCTATATAAGCTTCTATAGCGCCTTTCTGTTCGGGCGTGGTTAATTCAGCAACCAACTCATGCTCCGGGGCGATGACCATAAAACTAACACCGAAGATGGTATCAATACGGGTGGTGAAAACTTCGATCGCCTCACCCCGGCCCTCTCCAAAGGAGAGGGTGCTATCAATTAGATTTTCAAAAGTCCTCTCCTTTGGAGAGGATTTAGGTGAGGCTAACGGAAATTTAACACTCGCACCGATGCTCTTCCCTATCCAGTTGCGCTGCATTTCTTTTAGCGGTTCGGGCCAATCAATGGTATCCAGGCCTTGCAAAAGTCTTTCGGCATAGGCGGTGATACGCATGCTCCATTGCATCATTTTCTTTTGCACTACCGGGTAACCGCCGCGTTCGCTAAAGCCGTCTTTAACTTCGTCGTTTGCCAATACAGTTCCCAAAGCGGGGCACCAGTTTACGGTACTTTCACGCAGGTAGGTTAAACGGTATTTTAGCAATTCGGCTTGTTGGTCGTCAGGATCTAACAGCTTCCAGTCATCCGCCGTAAAGGTTAAAACTTCCTCATCACAAACGGCTTTAATTCCTGCCGATCCATTTTTTTCAAAATGGGCCACCAATTTGTCAATGCTTTCTGCTTTATCTGCATCTTTATTATACCAGCTGTTAAACAACTGCATAAAGATCCACTGTGTCCATTTATAAAAATCGGGCGAGCTGGTACGTACCTCGCGGCTCCAGTCAAAAGAAAAACCTATCTGGTCTAACTGCCGACGGTAAGTGGCAATATTAGCCTCAGTCGTAACGGCCGGGTGCTGCCCGGTTTGTATAGCATATTGTTCTGCAGGCAAGCCAAACGAGTCATAACCCATGGGATGCAGCACATTAAATCCTTTTAAACGTTTATAGCGCGCAAAAATATCAGAAGCAATATAACCCAGCGGATGCCCGACATGCAGCCCCGCACCTGATGGGTACGGAAACATATCCATTACATAATACTTGGGTTTGGCGCTGTTATTATCGGCTTTAAACGTTCCGTTATCGGCCCAAAACTGCTGCCACTTTTGCTCTATATCTTTAAACTGGTAATCCATGCGTAATTTAACTGTGGCTGCGAAATTAAGAAAATCCCTATTAGTTTAGTAGTTAAATACTTGATAAAAGAAGAAGTTTAAAACTATTGTCATTTTATATTATACAAAAGAAGCGTTCAGGAAATCCAGGTTTTTTTTAATATATTTAGGCACCTTTATCACTTTTATGAAAAAAAACTTCATCATCCTGTTAGTAGCATTTGGTTTTCACACCATAGCCCGGGCCCAAACTAAACACCAAATCGAATA
>Ga0207054_1125_pt1 | contig 22668 bp, 4 predicted proteins | sample Alteio_BWMinCont_60_FD_153288 | JGI IMG/M metagenome (GOLD analysis project Ga0207054, IMG submission 153288) | Enriched cells from forest soil in Barre Woods Harvard Forest LTER site, Petersham, Massachusetts, United States -... | ecosystem: Environmental > Terrestrial > Soil > Temperate forest >... | reverse complement strand
AAATGATACGGCCTTTAAATTCAAACGATAGTGCAACATCAAACCATTGTTCTTTTTACCATGGTCTATGGACTATGAGCCATGGACTAACATCAGTACTTCAATATAATATACCCTGTTTTATGCTTATTCTCACCGTTAGCGGTATAATCTAACGAGTAAAAATAAGTACCCGGTAACTGCATTTTACCATCGACGTTTGAATGCCCGTCAAACAATTTCGAGCTATTATCATAACCTTTGATTTGGTAGATCATCACCCCGTTACGGTCAACTATTAGTAGCCGGTTATCGGGATAATTGCTAATGCCATCAATGGTTAAATAGTCATTGATACCATCCCCATTTGGCGAAACGCCTTCGTGCACTACAATACCGTCACTTACAATGCTTACGTTATCAGCAGGTTTTGTAACTGATATTTGCTGATAAGTGTTATTATCCGGTGGTGCAGTATAATTCACCGTGATGATAACCGTTTTGGTGGTTATGCCATCCTGTGCGGTTACTACCGTAGTTATGGTATTAGCGCCAATACTCAACGCAATGGCTGATGATTTGTCGCCCGATGTTACTGCGGAACCATTCACGGTTATCGTTGCATTCGGGTCTTTTGCAGTAGGGATAATCTGTATAGATGGGGTACTGCTGTAAATGGATACAGTGTAGTTTAAATACCCGGGGCCGGTAGCGCCGGTAAGCCTGTAATACGGATAAGTTGCTATCGATGCTATTTCGGCATTGCTTGATGGCCCTGCCCTGTTAACAGTTATAGTAACAGTTTTAGTAGTTACACCGTCCTGTGCTGTTACAACGGTTGTTATCAAATTCGGGCCGATAGCCAATGCTATGGGCGTCGATTCTGTACCCGAAATTGTTGGTGTACCATTTACGGTCATTGTTGCATTCGGGTCTTTTGTTGCAGCGATAACTTCTATAGGTAAGTGTGCTTAATGCCACTAATACCATAACCTTAACGCCAACCAGCGAAGACTCTTTTGGATTCGTAGTGATCGACGCTATTTCGGCATTGCTCGATGGGCCTGCCCTGTCAACAGTTAAAATAATGGTTTTAGTGTATCCACCCAATGCTGACGTTACAACCGTTGTTATGGTGTTAGCGCCGATGGCCAGCGGGATACTTGCCGATGCAGCACCGGATATAACCGCTACGCCATTCACGGTAATGGTTGCATTTGGGTCCAGCGCGGTTGGTATTACCTGGATAGATGTGGTGCTATTGGTTACCGCTTCGGTGTAATTTAAATTCCCCGGGCCTGTTACACCCACCAATGTCGATTCTTTTGGGTTTGTGGTTATGGATGCCAGGTCTGGATTGTAGGTAGGCTTCACCCTCGTTACTGTTACGGTATAGGTATCGGTGGTGATGCCATCCTGTGCGGTTACCACGGTGGTGATCACATTAGGCCCGTAGGCTAAAGGAATATTGGACGATGCGGAACCTGACGTTACCGCTGCACCGTTCACGGTCACTGTAGCGTTAGCATTATTGGTGGTTGGCGTTAAGGTTATGGTATTAGTGGCATTAAGCACACTTACCGTATAGCTCGTTGTGCCCGTTGCAAAAGACGGGGTTAGGAAACCGGCACTCAATGTAAGGCTTGCAAGGGTTGCGTCGGTTGAAGGACGTGTAACCACTACGGTATAAGTTTCTGTTGTTGTGCCGTCCTGTGCAGTTACAATAGTAGTGATGGTATTGTCGCCAATCGCCAGCGGGATACTTGCCGAAGGTGACCCTGATGCCACTGTTGCTCCGTTAACCGTTACTGTAGCGGTAGCATCGTTGGTAGTTGGTGTTACCGTAATGGATGTCGTGCTGCTGCTTACCGAGGCTGTATAGCTCGTTGTTACTGTTAAAAAGGATGGTGTTAACGTACCGCTGCTGAGCGCAAGGTCCGCAAGCCTTGCGTCTGCCGATGGCGGGCGCGTTACTATTACGGTATAAGTATTTGTCGATACGCCATCTGGACCAGTCACCACAGTAGTGATAGTATTAGGACCAACGGCTAAAGGAATACTTTCCGATGGCATACCGGATATTACTTCTACACCATTTACCCTAACTATTACAGCAGGGTCAGGGTCGGTGGCTGTTGGGGTTACCGTCATTGACGATACCGCATTAATAACTGATGCCGTATAATTATTTGTGCCGCTGGCAAAAGTTGGCGTTAATGTACCGCTGCTTAATACCAGGCTGGCCAGCGTAATGGGGTTAAGTACTACTTTTATATTCACTGTGGCCTGGCCGCTGCCTGCAACATTATAGGCGGTAACGGTATAATTTGTTGCAGGGCTCAGCGCTGTCGGGGTCCCGCTTATCGTTCCTGTAGTTTGGTTAAAGCTTAAACCTGCAGGTAAAGCTGTCCCTATGTAGTAGCCGCCGATAGGTGAAATTTCCTTAACGGTATTGGCAGTTTGATCGGTTACATATACATTACCGGCGCCATTTACCGCTATTCCAAATAGCTCGTCACCGCCGCCGGGGCCTATGGTTACCGGTGCGCCGCCGCCGGCTGGTATTTCTTTTACCAGGGCGTGGCCGCTATCAACAACAAAAACATTGCCCATAACATCTGCCGCTACGCCGAACGGATTAATAAACCCGGAACCAACGTTAACCGGTGTGCCGCCGCCCGCAGGGATCATCGTTATAGTGGCAGCGCCGCCATTGCCCACGTACACGTTGCCCGCCCCATCAACTGCTACGCCGTATGGGTTTGGCGTGGAAGCGAAGGTAACCGGGCTGCCGCCGCCGGATGGTATTTCTTTTACGGCATTGTTCCCATTATCGGCCACATATACATTGCCGGCTGCATCAACAGCCACACCCGTTGGGTGATTAAACCCTGAGGCTATGCTCGTGGTGCTGCCGCCCGAAGCAATTTCATATACCGCGTTATTGGTAAAATCCGCCACATACACGTTGCCTGCTGCATCCACCGCTACGCTGGATGGTTTACTAAAGCCTGTGCCAATGCTGGCAGGGCTGCCGCCGGGAGGTATTTTCTTTACTAAACCGTGGCCGCCATCCGCTACATAAACGTTGCCGGCTGCATCTGCTGCAACGCCCTGGGGTTCATTAAAACCCGAAGCTACAACTGTGGCACTGCTGCTATAGGCCGGAGGGGCTACACCGATACTTGTGGGGGTTAATGGTACGATGGCTGACCCCTGTGCATAAGTTTGCGGGCTGCTATAACTGAAAGCAGGCGCAGCATAAGGGGCTACGGTGATATTTACCACGGCTGACTTATTGCCGGTATTGCCTATTGCGGTTACGGTATAATCTGTCGCAGGGCTGGCAGCCCCGGGGGTACCACTGATAACACCTGTGCTGCTGCTAAAGCTTAATCCCTTCGGTAAAAATTTATTTAAATGATAGCCACCATCCGGGGGGCATTGCAATATGTTCTCTTGAGGTGTTATGTCAATTACATTATATTGAATAGTATACACATCACCGGCCGGATCGACCGCAACGTTGCTATATGAAAACTCAAAGGGATCATTATAAAAAAGTTCTTTCGGACTTCCACCTGCAGCGGGATATTCAACCACATCTTCATCACCGGTGGCAAAAATATTGCCGGCCGCATCTACTCCTATCGGCCCCGCGCCCACACCGGGAAAAAGTGTAATGGGCACAGTGCCGCCTGCCGGTAACTTTTGTATGCCAATATTATCTGCTACATATATATTTCCGCTTCCGTCAATAGCCAGGCCAGTTGGAGCGGTAACCCCCGAAATTACAGTAATAATAGTTCCGCCGCCGGCTGGTATTTCTTTCACCGCGTTATTACCGCTATCGCTTACATATACATTACCTGTAGCATCAATAGCCAAACCTTGCGGGTCGCTAAACCCTGTAAAGGTAGCCTGACCGCCGCCAGCCTTAAATTCCACAACATTGTTATTGAGCTCATCGGCAACGTAAATATCCCCGGCAGCGTCCACAACTATACCCGTCGGCGCGTTCAGGCCGGTGGCTACTGTTACAGGCGGCCCGCTGAACGAATATTTTTGAACAATGCCACCCATCGATTCGTAAGCATTTCCCGATGCATCAAGCCCCAAATAAGAGCCGTATCGGCCCTCAAAAGTGAGATTCCCGATCCCGTTTCCACCATACTGATTATAGCCGTCTGGAGATACATTGGCGCTGGTTGGCACAAGGGGCGAGATCGGAACGCTCACCATATAGTTTTGAGGACTGACATAACTTAAAGCAGTAATATCCAAAACAGGTTTGTTTATAGTTACCGTATAAGTTTGCTTTGTAATGCCGTTTTCGGCTGTCACCACAACGGTAATGGTATTTTGGCCTGTAACGAGCGTTATAGGGCTTGATGCCGTACCCGAGGCCACCGTTGTGCCATTTACAGTAACAACAGCCAGGGGATAATCGGTCGTCGGCGTAATAGTGATACTTGGATCAGTTGCAAGTACGCTACTGGTATAACTGGTCACCGTTGGCGAAAAAGATGGCGTAAGCGTTCCGAGGCTCAGCGCAAGGGCCGACAAGGTTGCATCCGGTGAAGGTACACGCGTAACGGTTACCGTATAAGTATTTGTTGATACGCCATCTGCACCCGTTACTATGGTGGTGATGGTATTGGGGCCATTTGCTAAAAGAATGCTTGCGGATGCCGAACCAGAAGCTACCGTTGTACCGTTTACCGTTACTGTTGAAGTACCCAGACTGGTTGTTGGCGTTACCGTAATTGATGTTATAGTTGCGGGTACCAATGCCGAATAGGCGGTTGTTCCGCTTGCAAAGGATGGCGTTAATGTACCGCTGCTTAATACCAGGTTTGCCAGTGTAATGGGGTTGTTTATTACTTTTATATTGACGGTTGTGCTGCCGCTGCCACCAAGGTTATAGGCGGTAACGGTATAATTTGTGGCCGGGCTCATCACGGTTGGCGTACCGCTGATAACGCCTGTCGTTTGATTAAAGCCTAATCCTGCCGGAAGGGCCGAAATATAATAGCCCCCTACAGGTGTAAATTGGTTAACACTACCTGCCGCTGCATAAACACGGCCTGCGCCATCGATAGCTAAACCAGGGGCGACTATGTTAGAGGCGATGGTTGTGACGCTACCGGCAGATATCTCTCTAACATCGCTATTACCTGTTTCACCAACAAATACGTTGCCCTCAAAGTCAACTGCTATGCCCTGCGGCGCGTTAAACCCGAAACCTAACGTAACCGGGGCGCCACCGCCAGCGGGTAACTCTTTTACTGCATTGTTGCCCGTATCGGCCACATATATATTGCCTGCTGCATCAACGGCCACACCACTGGGCTTGTTAAACCCGGAACCTAAAGTAACAAGCGCGCCACCACCTGTCGGGATCTCTGTTATCGTATTGTTGCCCATATCCGCTACATACACATTGCCCGCAGCATCAACCGCCACCCCTTCGGGGGTTACAAAACCAGAGCCTATACTAACCTTGGTTGAACCGCCAGTCGCGATCTTATAAACTGCCCCTTTGCTGCCGGAAACTGATGTGTTGCGCGAATCGGCTACATATATGTTGCCGGCTGCATCAACCGCTATGCCCTGCGGCCCGTTAAAGCCCGAACCTATGGTAACAGCAGCGCCACCGCCTGCAGGTAGTTTACTTATGGTAGTTTGGTTAGTGTTAGCAACATATATATTGCCTGCTACATCAACCGCAACACCTTGCGCCGCTGTATAACTCCCCAAAACAACGGGCGTATTGTTATAAGCCGGTGTAGCCACAGCACCGCCGCTGCTTGATGGCGTAAGCGGCGAAATGGCCATGCCCACGGTATAGGTTTGCGGGCTGCTATAGCTAATTACAGGCGCAAGCGGCAATACAACTGTAATATTCAGTGTTGCAAAAGTGCTGCCGCTGCTGTTGTGGGCCGTAATAGTATAATTTGTTGCCGGGCTGGGCCCGGTAGGCGTACCGCTGATAATACCTGTATTTTCATCAAAATTAAGGCCGGCAGGCAGGCCCGGGCTTATAAAATACCCCCCAGCCGCTTTAATTTCTTGAACGGTATTGGTGCCCCCGTTCGATTCGTATATGTTTCCTGCACCGTCTAACGCTATCCCGTTTGGCTGACTGAGCCCCGCGGCTATTGTAAACTGGGGGGCGCTATTAGCAGGGAATTCTATTACGGCTCCATATCCCTCATCAATTACAAACACATTTCCTATGCAATCTACAGCCACACCTGTGGGCGAATACAAGTTATTGCCTAATCCATTTATCCCGGGATAGTTATTTGGCGAATATTCTGCTATCTGGGAACCCTCCGCGATTGGCAATATAAAGGACTCAAAAATATTTCCAAGCCTGTCAACTGCTATGCCGGTATCGTAATTATTATCATCATTACTTGCAAAGCCCGTGCCTCCACCAACCAGGAATTCGGTTATCGCGCCGTACCCGCCGGAGGTTTCTAACACATACACATTCCCTTTACTGTCCACAGCTACACCATCAGCATCACCAAATGGCTTGGTAGTGATAGCGCCGCCACCGGCAGGTATCTCTTTAAGATCGCCGGAATCAATTACCCACATGTTTCCGCTAGGGTCAATCGCCACCCCGGATGGACTTGTAAACCCGGAGCCTACAGCAATAGGTGTGCCGCCGCCGGCAGGGATTTTCTTTACCAGCTTATTGCCCTGGTCGGCTACATAAATGTTACCGGCAGCATCAGTTCCGATACCCCCGGGGCCGTTGAATCCTGAAGCAAAAGTAACAGCGCTGCTGGCATAGCCGTAAGCCGCTACCCCGCTGCTGGTTGGCGCAAGCGTAACAGCCTGTGCGGCTGTAAAGGTTTGCGGGCCGGCATAACTCAGGCTAAGGCCTGATGGCGGGCGTACTACATTTATAGTATACGTATCTGTAGTTACGCCATCCTGTGCTGTAACTGTAGTAGTGATAGCGTTATCGCCTACTATTAGTGGCAAGGCGGCCGAAGCGGAACCCGATGCTACAGTTGTACCGTTTATTGTAACAGTTGCAGTGGCATCGGTAACGGTTGGTGTAACCGTAACCGAGGTTGTTGCGTTGCTTACCAATTCCGTATAGGAGGTTGTGCCTGTAGCAAAAGCCGGTGTAAAGGTACCCGTACTTATGGTGAGGTTTGAAAGCGTGGCTATTGTTAAAGCCGGCCGTGTTACCGTTAGGGTATAGGTATCAATTACGGCGCCGTCGGTTACTACTATGGTAAAATTATTATCGCCAAAACTAAGTGGAATTGCCGTTGATGCCGACCCCGATGCTACAGTTGTCCCGTTAATCTTTATGGTGGCTGAACCATCGGCCGTTGTAGGGGTAATTGTAATTGATGCTACGGTATTGCCCACCGTTTCGGTATAATTTTTTGTACCCGTAGCAAAGGCCGGCGTCAATGTACCGCTGCTTAACAACAGGTTGCTAAGGCTGGTATTGTTTGTTAACACTTTTATATTCACCGCTGCCTGGCCGCTGCCGCTGCTGTTAAAGGCGGTTACGGTATAGTTTGTAGCAGGGCTTGCCGCAATTGGCGTGCCGCTGATAACGCCGGTACCAGTATTAAAACTTAAGCCAGCCGGTAATGTCGTATTTATAAAATATCCGCCAATGGGGCTCATTTCCTGTGACGGGCTGTTGGTTTGATTGCTGATATATAGATTGTCTGTAACCCCTATTGCTATATCAGACGGCGATGTGATAGCAGTGGTCAATACAACGGGGGCGCCGCCGCCGGCGGGTATCATCTTTACGGCATTATTGCTAAGGTCGGCCACATATACGTTGCCTGCGCCGTCTACCGCTACGCCTTGCGGCTGATTGAACCCGGAACCAATAGCCACCGGGCTGCCGCCGCCGGCAGGTATCATCTTTATTGCATTATTGCCCTGGTCGGCTATGTACAGATTTCCTGCACCATCTACCGCAACGGCCGATGGCGAATTAAAAGCTGTGCTCAAAGTAACCGGGACAGTGCTTCCGGCCGGAATTTTATATACGGTACCATTACTATTATCGGTAAAATATATATTACCCGCAGCATCTACCGCTATGCCGATTGGAGAAGAGAAACCGGAGGCAATTGTAGTTGTTGCGCCGCCGGCGGCTGCTATCTTCTTCACCGCACCGTGATACGTATCGGTCACATATACATTACCTGCGGCATCTACTGCCACACCCTGGGGCGACGAGAACCCCGTGCCTATAAGTGAAGACGCGCCACCCCCCACCGGGAATTTCTTTACGGCGTTATGGTTTGAAAATGTCACATATACGTTGCCTGCCGCATCTACCGCTATAGCTGTTTGCCCCGTAAACCCCTGGCCGATGCTGGTGAGGGCACTGCTATAAGCCAGGGATGGCACTGTACCGCCGCTGTTTGTCGGTATCAGCGGCGTAATTGCCGAGTTTATAGTATATGTTGGTGGTGTGCTGTAACTTATAGCAGGCGCCTGTGCAAATAGTTTAACAGATGCCGCCGTTATCATAACTATTGTTGCCAACAGCACTGTTCCAAAATACCTGATGGCCTTACCAACGGTTTGTTTTAACTGCTTTGCAGGCGTGGCTGCGGCTAATGAAGGGTAGAGGTTTCTCATAACAATATATTTAAAAGTATATACATTGGCGGTTGGGCCGTATTAAAATGCTTTAACATAAAAAGACATTTCCCGTAACCTTGCATCTCAAAAGATAAAAGGATGATGAACAGGGGGATTCATCCACAGGAATATCTTGTTGTCAATATCTATCAAAATTAAATAAGCTATTTTTCGCGAAACACAATCCGGGGTTCTTCCGGGTACATTAAAAGATGACCAAGGTTTAGTATTAGTGATATACAGTTTAAACTAAAAAGGTATCTGTTATAAAGATATAACGAAATACTTTACAAAAACAAATTTTTTAACACTTAAATAGCTTCATAACAAGGTTATTACATTAAAGTATATGGTCGATAGTGCATACACCATAGCAGCACTTTTAGTCCGTGGTCAATAGTCCTTAGCAGCAAGTGGTTACTCTTTTACTATGGACTATTGACTATGGTTTATGGACTAATTAATACTTTAATATAATATACCCTGTTTTATGCTTATTCTCTCCGTTAGCCGCAGTATAATCCAAGGTATAAAAATACGTGCCGGGCAACTGCATTTTACCATCTGTACTTGAGTGCCCGTCAAACAGTTTCGAGCTATTGTCATAGCCTTTAGTTTGATAAATCATTATCCCGTTACGGTCAACTATCATTAATCTATTATCAGGATAGTTGGTAATGCCGTCAATGGTTAAATAGTCGTTGATACCATCCCCATTTGGCGAAACACCCTGGTGTACCACTATGCCGTCATTTTCAATGGGAATGTTATCAGTTGGTTTTGTAACTGATATTGACTGGTCGAGGCTGTTTTCTCCCGATGGCCCGTTCCTCGTTACAGTAATAGTATAAGTTTTTATAGTAGTACCATCCTGTGCTGTTGATACAATATTAATAACATTGCCACTCCCAACAGATAATGCAATTGGCCCCGAGGCGTTGCCCGATACTACATCGGTACCGTTTACTGTCAAAGTCGCCATTGCATCCTGTTCAGTCGCCGTTACCGTACAGCTGCTTACCGAATTTGCATACGATGCGGTGTAGTTGACATAGCTTGGCCCGCTCACAATAGTAAGGTTTGCAGCAGGTGCCAATTTTATTGAAGTAAGCAAAGCATCGCTTGGCAGTTCCCTGGTTGCCGTTATGGTATAGGTTTTGGTGGTTACACCATTTTGCGCCGTTACCACGATATTGATCACATTGCTGCCTACATTTAAGGGTATTGAAGGTGATGCCACACCCGATGCTACAGTTGTGCCGTTAACGGCGATGGTAGCTGTTGCATCCTGTACTGTTGAGGTAACGGTAACACTCGTTGTGGTATACGGCACCGACGTTGTATAATTAACATAGCTTGGGCCGCTTGCAATAGTAAGTGTTGCTGCCGGGGTAAATTTTATAGAGGTTAACAGGGCATCGGTTGATGCCACCCTGGTCACTGTTATTTTATATGTTTGGGTGCTTGTGCCATTTTGGGCTGTTACTATTGTATTTATAACGTTGGCGCCTAACGATAGTGCAATTGGTATGGAAGCCGAACCTGATGATACTATTGTTCCGTTTACTTTTACCGTAGCCGTTGCATCGCTTGTAGTTGGTGTTATGGTAATTGATGTTGTGGCATTGGTTACACTTGCTGTATAAGTGGTTGTAGCCGTTGCAAATGCAGGGGCCAAAGTGCCGCTGCTTATTTTTAAAGCACTAAGGCTTGCATTTGCAGATTGTGCCCTGGTTATAGTTATAATAACGGTTTTAGTAGTTACCCCATCCTGCGCTGTTATTACAGTTGTTATTGTATTTGGGCCGGTCAATAATGGGATACTTGCTGATGCCGAACCCGAAGCTACGGCTGCTCCATTCACAGTTATGGTTGCTGTTGCATCCTGTGCTGTTGGGATAACCTGTACGCTGCTTGTACTATTTATAACAGCTGCTGTGAAGTTCAGATAGCCGGGGCCTGTGGCGCCCGTCAATGTTGTTGCGGGGCTTAGGGCTATTGAACTCAACAGCGCGTTAGATGACAATGTACGGTTAACCGCTATCGTATATGTTTTGGTAGTTGTGCCATTCTGGGCTGTAACAATTACAGTAACAGTGTTACTGCCCACATTCATCGGTATCTCTGACGACCGTACGCCGCTGGCTAAGGATATGCCATTAACTGTTATGGTAGCGCCCGGATTGTTGGTTGTTGGCAGTACTGTTATGCTTGAAGTGAAATTTGAAATAACATCGGAATAGCTGGTTGTGCCCGGCGAAAAAACAGGGCTTAATGTACCGTTGCTGATGGTAAAGTTGCTTAGGGTTGCATCCGCTGATGGAAGCCTGGTAACCGTTATAATAACTGTTTTAGTGGTTACGCCATCCTGTGCAGTCAATACGGTGGTAATGGTATTTGTGCCAAGGTTTAGCGCGATAGCTTGTGACGGGGACCCCGACGCGACAGGGGTACCATTCACAGTTATCGTTGCAGTCGGGTCCTTTGCTGTAGGAATAACCTGGATGCTGGTTACGCTATTTGCTGCTGCCGCGTTGAAATTCAAATAGCCGGGCCCGGTAGTCCCAACAAGCGTTTCAACAGGGCTGGTCGTTATGGATGCCAGCAGGGCATTGGTAGATGGCGGGCGGGTTATAATTATGGTATAGGCCTGTGAAGTTACGCCATTCTGCGCCGTTACAATAATAGAAAGGGTGTTACTGCCAACATTTATTGGTATTTCTGGCGACCGTACCCCTGATGTTATCGTTGTTCCGTTAGCGGTTACCGTAGCGTTTGGGTCATCGGTTGTCAGCAGTACAGTTATACCCGCGGTAATATTGGCTATAGCATCAGTATAACTGGTTGTACTTGCCGAAAAGGCGGGGCTTAATGTACCATTACTGATGGTAAAGCTGCTTAAAGTTGCGTCTGTTGCCCCGCGGCTTATTGTTATGGTATAGGTTTTAGTGGCGATGCCGTCCTGGGCTGTCACTACGATATTGATTACATTGGGGCCAATAGCCAACGCAATTGGCGCCGATGCTTCACCCGATGCAACAGCTGTACCATTTACCTTTATGGTTGCTCCTGCATCCTGCACTTTTGAGGTAACCTGAACGCTGGTTGTTCCAACATCAACTAATGTTGTATAATTCAGAAAACTCGGGCCGGTTACAACAGTAAGAATTTCTGCCGGCGTTAACTTTATAGAAGTTAATAGGGCATCCGCTGACGGGGCCCTGGTTGCTGTAATAGTATATGTTTTGGTTGTTATCCCATCCTGCGCTGTAGATACAACGTTGATAACGTTGCTGCCTACTGCTAAGGGAATTGGAGGGGATGCCGAGCCTGATGCTACAGGGGTGCCATTCACCGATATGGTGGCAGTTGGGTCTTGCACTACTGCGGTAACCATAACACTGCTTGTTGCATTGGGAACCGAAGTTGTGTAATTTACATAACTTGGGCCGGAAACAACTGTAAGCCCCGAATTCGGCGTTAACCCGATAGAGGTCAGCAACGCATCGCTTGATCCACGCCCTAAGTTTATGGTATAAGTTTTTGTTGTTGCACCATTTTGTGCCGTTACTACAATATTGATAACATTAACGCCATAGGCTAACGGGATTGATTGGGATGCCGTGCCCGATGCCACAGCTATGCCATTCACCGTCATGGTAGCAGTTGCGTCCTGTAATGTTGGTGTTACGGTGATGCTGCTTGTCGTACCTGGCACCGTTGCCGTATAATTTACATAACTTGGGCCTGCCACAACAGTCAGCGGTGTAGCCGGAGTTAAGGCAATCGAAGTTAACAGCGCATCAATTGACCCGTACGATAAGGTTATAATGTAGGTCTTGGTTGTTACGCCGTCCTGTGCAGTGCATACCGTATTAACTATGTTTTGGCCCGGTGTTAATGGAATTGACGGGGACGCCACTCCTGACGCAACAGGCATACCATTCACCGTTGTGGTAGCAGTTGGGTCCTGCTCCGTTGCCGTAACAGTAACACTGGATGTTGCAAGGGGGACTAATGCCGCATAATTAAGAAAACCCGGGCCGGGCACATTTGTCAGCGTTATCAAAGGTGTTAAGTGTATAGAGCTTAAAAGCGCATCATTTGAAGCGCGGTCTACCGTTACGGTATAAATTTTTGTCCCGGTACCATCCATTGAACTTACAAATATTGTGAAAGTATTAAGGCCAATTGCTAAATAGCTTGACGTGGTCGAGCCCGATGCCACGATTCCGCCATTCACCTTTATTATTTCGGTAGCATCGGCGGCAGTTGGGGTTAAATTGATTGATCCGGTGCCATTAGTTACGTTTACAGTATAACTGGTTGTTGCAGTTGAAAAAGACGGGCTTAGCGTACCCGGGCTGATGGTAAGATCGGAAAGGCTGGCAATTGCTGTTGGCGTGTTTATTATTGTTACCGTATAAGTATTTGTTGAAACCCCGTCTTGTGCTGTCACAACAATAGTAATGGTATTTGTGCCCGGGGTTAAAGGAATACCAGCCGAAGCCGAACCTGATGCAACCGTTGTACCGTTTACCGTTACCGTGGCAGTAGGGTCAGTGGTTGTTGGGGTTATAGTAATTGAAGTGGTATTGATATCTACCAATGCCGTATAACTGTTTGTACCGCTCGCGAAAGAGGGAGTTAATGTACCGCTGCTTAGCACAAGGTTTGCAAGTGTAACCGGGTTGCTTACTATTTGGATGTTTGCAGCAGCAGCGCCGCCACCTGCAATGTTATAGCCGGTAATTGTATAGTTCGTAGCCGGGCTTACCACTGTTGGCGCCCCGCTAATGATACCCGTTGCCGGATCGATTCTTAAACCTGCCGGTAAGGCGGATATGTAATAGCCGCCCACCGGTTTAATTTCTTTAACCAACCGGGTACCCAATTCACAAACATACACATTGCCGGGGCCCGCTACCGTTAAGCCCTGCGGGCTGCTGAAATTGGGGCCAATGCTAACCGGGGGCCCGCCGCCAACAGGGATCTCCTTTACTGCATTGTTGCCCGTATCGGTTATATATACATTGCCTTCGGCATCAACCGCTACCCCGGTTGGGTTATTGAAGCCGGAACCGATGATAACCGGTAGGCCGCCTCCCGCAAGGATCATTTTTACCTCGTTGTTGCCTGCATCGGCTACATATACATTACCCGTAGCGCCTACGGCAACGCTGGCCGGCTGGTTGAAACCCGCGTATAAAACAACCGGGGGGCCGCCAACCGGGAATTCCACTACGGAATTGCTGCCTGCATCGGCTACATACAGGTTACCCTGGGCATCTATTGCTACCCCGGCCGGACTATTGAACCCAAACCTTATGCTAACCCCGGCCCCGCCGCCTGCGGGGATTTTATATACGGCCCCTCCATTGGCAATATATAAATTGTCTGCAGCATCTACGGCCATACTCTTCGGGTTACCGAACCCCGAGGCTATGGTAACCGGGGTGCTGCTGCCAACAGGAAACTCCACAACTGTCGCTGTTGCAGCATCGGCCACATACATATTGCCTGTTGCGTCTACGGCTACACAATCCGGCTCAAATAATCCGGTGTTTATGAGGACTGCGGTGCTGCTATAGGCAGGGGGCGCCACCCCATTACCGCCGGTTGGTAGCAGCGGCGCAATAGCCGTGCCCACGGTATAGGTTTGCGGGCTGCTGTAACTGATAGCAGGCAATGGCGGAAGGTCAACTTCTATACTAACTGTTGCAAAGGTACTGCCACTGCTATTATAAGCGGTAATGGTATAATTTGTTGCCGGGCTGCCCACGATAGGGGTCCCGCTGATAATGCCCGTGTTTTGATCAAATCCCAGCCCGGCCGGTAACGAAGGGCTTATATGGTAGCCGCCAACAGGTGTGATTTCTTTAACCGCATTGTTGCCTGCATCGGCCACGTATACATTGCCTGCAGCATCTACTGCTGCCCCCCACGGATTTTTCAACCCCGAGCCTATTGTAACCTGGGCGCCGCCGCCCGCCGGGACCTCAATTATCGCCGGGTTATTAAGATCGGCCACGAATATATTTCCGGCGCCGTCAACCGCTATACCGGATGGGGCGCTTAACACTGCGCCTAATTGACCAGCCCTATAGCCGTTGGCTGCCACGAATTCTGTCACCTTGTTGCTTGACTGCGCAGCTACATACACGTTGCCTGCACCGTCCACAGCCACGCCGGAAGCCTCGCCGCCGGTTCCTGAACCGTTGATCACGGCACCATCGAACCCCCCGTTGCGATAATCGGATGCAAACACATTGCCGCTGGCATCTAAAGCTATCCCGGCAGGGTTATTGAAGCCGTCCAGGCTGATAACCGGGCCACCGCCAACCGGGATTTTCTTGACCGCGTTGTTCCCGTAATCGGCTACATACACATTCCCTGCGGCGTCAACCGCTACACCTGATGGCCCGTTGAACCCGGAACCTAAGGTAACCGGGGCGCCGCCGCCCGCAGGTATCTCCTTAACTGCATTGTTGCCGTAATCGGCTACATACACATTGCCTGCGGCATCTGCGGCTACGCCCCTCGGCGCACTGAAGCCTGAACCTAAGGTAATGGGGCTGCTGCTATAACCGGGTGCAGCCACCCCGCTGCTTGTTGGCGCAAGGCTTATAGCCGTGCCGGCTGGGTAGGCTTGCGGGCCGCTGTAACTGATGCTAAGGCCGGCAGGCGGCTGCGTTACTGTTAGTGTATAAGTATCTGTTGTTATGCCATCCTGCGCGGTTACTACTGTAGTGATAGTATTAAGGCCCGTAGTTAGGGGCAGGCTTTGCGAAGCTGAACCTGATGCCACGGCTACACCATTTACTGTTATTGTTGCGGTTGCATCGCTGGCGGTTGGCGTTACTGTAATTGATGCTGTAGTATTGCTTACCTGTGCAATATAGTCTCGTGTCCCCGTTGCAAAAGCCGGGCTTATGGTACCGGTACTGATTGCAAGACCGGCAAGGCCTGCATTTGACGATGGTATGCGTGTTAAGATAACCGTATAAGTATCTATTATTGTTCCGTCGGTTACTGTTATGGTTATAGTATTGGGGCCTAAAGCTAAAGGCAGGCTTGCGGATGCCGAGCCCGAGGCTACAATTGCGCCGTTAACCGTTATGGTAGCTGCGCCGTCGCCGGTTGTCGGGGTTACCATAACTGATGTAACCGGGCTGCTTAGAGATGCCGTATAGCTTTTTGTACCGCTTGCAAAGGCGGGCGATAATGTACCTGTGCTCAATACCAGGTTTGTAAGATTGGTGTTATTTGCTGATATCGTAATACTTACCGTTGCCGAACTGCTGCCGTTGTTATTATAAGCTGTTATGGTATAATTTGCTGTAGCGCTTACAGCCGTTGGCGTACCGCTGATAACGCCTGTAGTATTATTAAAACTTAGGCCGGCAGGTAAGAACGGACCTATATAATAGCCTCCCACCGGTGCTATTTTTTTTACTGCATTGTTGCCCTTATCGGCTACATAAATGTTGCCCTTACGGTCTATTGCTACGCCAGTCGGATTATTGAACCCCGAATTTATGGCAACCGGGGTGCTGCCACCCGCAGCAAGCTGCCATATTGTGTTGCTACCTGCATCGGCCACATATACATTGCCTGCTGCATCTGCTGCTACACCATAAGGGGTAGTGAACTCTGAGCCTAAAATGACAGGGGCGCCGCCACCTGCAGGGATTTCATTTAATCCGCCGGGGCCACCGGCCACATAAACATTACCCGCGGCATCTACAGCTACGCCGGTTGGGGCCGGTGTAAAAGAACCTAAACTAAATGCTGCTGCCCCGCTCACCGGGATTTCCACCACATCGGCGTTGGCTGCATCGGCCTCATACACATTGCCGGCAACATCAACTGCCACAGCTACGGGAGATGCGCCACTCCCTGGGTTTAAAGTAACGATGGCGCCACCGCCTGCAGGTATCTTTTTCACTACACCATTGCCCGAATCGGCAACATATACGTTGCCTGCTGCATCTACAGCTACCCCTGATGGCTTAAGGAACCCTGTGCCTATTATCAGCGTAGAGCCACCGCCAACAGGTATTTTCTTCACCTGGTTGTGCCCCTCATCAGCTACATACACATTGCCCGCAGCATCTGTTGCTACACTACCCGGAGAACTGAACCCTGCACCTAAAGAAACCAGCGTACTGCTATAAGCAGGCGCAGCCACCCCGCTACCTGTCGGTGAAAGCGGCGTAATGGCCGAATTTACAGTATAGATTTGCGGGCTGTTGTAACCGATAACCGGCGCCTGCGCAAATAGTTTAACTGATACCACCGTTATCATAAACATTGTTGCTAACAACATCTTTACGAAACACATGCTGGCCTGGCCAACGGTTTGCTTTAACTGCTTTGCCAGTGTAGGTACAGCGAATAAAGAGTAGAGGTTTCTCATAACAGCACATTTAAAAATCAAATAACATAGAAGGTTATCCCTGTTAAAATACTATAAGTATATAAAAATTCTATTCCCGATAGCGCCCGTATCTTAAAAGATAAAAAGATGGTAAACAGGGGCATTCATCAACAGAAATATCTTGTTATCATTATCTATCAAAATTAAATAAGCTATTTTTTTGCGAAACACGATTCGGAGTTCGTCAGGATACTTTAAATAGGACCAGGGTTTAATATTAGTTATGTTAAGTTTAAACCAAAAAGGTTTCTATTATAAAGTTATAACGAAATGCTTCGCAAATGCAAATTTTTTAACACTTAATTAACCTCATAACGAAGCTATTACATTAAAGTTCATGGTCGATAGTCCATAGACCATGGTATTAGGTGGCCGCAAACCTCGTTTTACTATGGTCTATGAACTATGAACTAATCAATACTTCAATATAATATATCCTGTTTTATGCTTGTTCTCCCCATTAACTGTATAATCCAGCGAATAAAAATAAGTCCCGGGTAACTGCATCTTGCCATTGATATTTGAATGCCCGTTAAACAGTTTCGAGCTATTGTCGTATCCTTTGGTTTGATAGATCATTACCCCGTTACGGTCAACTATTAATAACTGGTTATCGGGATAGTTGGTTATACCGTCAATGGCCAGGTAATCATTAATACCATCGCCATTTGGCGATACGCCTTCATGTACTATGATCCCATCATTTTCGATGACTGGACTATCGGCTGGCTTTGTAACCGATACCGTTTGAAAAAGATCGCTCATCGAGCCTGGCGCGTTCCTGGTTACAGTGATGGTATAAGTTTTGGTGGTAGTACCATCCTGTGCGGTTGATACTATATTGATCACATTGCCGCTGCCTACTGTTAATGGAATTGACGGCGATGCCGCCCCCGATGCTACAGGCGTACCGTTCACCGTTATGGTTGCGGTTAAATCCTGCTCAGTCGCCGTTACCGTGCAGCTGCTTACCGTATTATGGTATGATGTGGTATAGTTAACATAGCTTGGCCCGCTTACAATGGCAAGGTTTGCCGCCGGCGCCAACTTTATTGAAGTCAGTAATGCATCGCTCGACGGCGCCCTGGTTGCCGTAATCGTATAAGTTTTAGTACTTACACCATTTTGGGCAGTAACTACAATATTGATCACATTGCTGCCTACATTTAAAGGTATTGAAGGTGACGCCACGCCCGATGCTACAGTTGTGCCGTTAACGGCGATGGTAGCTGTTGCATCCTGTACTGTTGAGGTAATGGTGACACTGGTTGTGCTATGCGGCACAGATGTTGTATAATTAACATAGCTTGGGCCGGATACAATGGTAAGCGGCGAGGCTGGCGTTAAATGTATGGATGTCAGCAAAGCATCGTTTGAGCCGCGGGCTAAGTTTATGGTGTAGGTTTTGCTCGTTAAACCATTCTGCGCGGTTGATACTATATTTATAACGTTATTACCTATCGATAACGGAATAGACGATGATGCCGTCCCCGATGCTACCGGGGTGCCATTTACAGTTATGGTAGCTGTCGCATCCTGTTCGGTTGCTGTAACGGTAACGCTGGAAGTGGAAGCGGGCACCTGTGCCGTATAATTTACATAGCTGGGGCCGCTTACAATGGTAAGCGTTGTGGCCGGTGTTAAATGTATAGAAGTTAACAACGCATCTGCCGAACCCCGGCCAGCCGTTACGGTGTAGGTTTTTGTTCCTGTGCCGCCCGCAGCCGTTACTACAGTAGTAATGGTATTAGCGCCGAGCGATAAAGGGATACTTGCCGACGCTGTTCCTGATGCTACTGCTGTACCGTTTACAGTTATGGTAGCCGAGGGATCTGATGATGTTGGCGTTTCTGTTATCGAAGTAGTGGAAGCAGGTACGGTTGCCGTATAGCTGGTTGTTCCTGTTGTAAAGGTTGGCGATAACAGCCCGCTACTTAATGTAAGGTTTGTAAGGGTTATATTTGTAACTGCTATATTAACTGTTGCTGATCCGCTGCCACTATTGTTATAGGCGGTAACGACATAGTTTTGCTGCAGGGCTAAGTGCAGTTGGCGTACCGCTGATAACGCCGGTAGTGTTATTAAAGCTTAGGCCTGGAGGCAATGCGGGGTTTATATAATAGCCACCAACAAGTTTAATTTTTTTAATGGCATTGTTTCCCTGATCGGCCACATAAACAGTGCCGTTGGCATCGACGGCTATACCTGGAGCACCTTTAAACCCGGAACCTATGGTTACCGGAGTACCCCCTCCGGCGGGGATTTTCATCACCACACCTTGGGTTTCAATGTCTACATATACATTACCTGCAGCGTCAACCTCTAAACTTGAAAGATTACTAAGGCCTGAGGTTATAGTAACCGTGACGCCACCACCCACAGGAAATTCCACTACCGAAAAGGTGGAGGTACCGGAATTATAAACGCCGGCATATACATCGCCCGCCGCATCAACGGCTACTCCTGACGCGCCGAAAAGACCGGAACCAATTGTTTGTACCGCGCCGCCGCCCACCGGTATCTTCTTTATTTGAGTGCCGCTTAATTCTGCCACATACACATTTCCCGCAGCATCTACCGCTACACCAATTGGATGACTGAAGCCGGAGCCTACAGTAACCGGGTTGCCGCCGCCAGCAGGAATTTTCGTTATTAACCCTGTAGAGTAACCAGTAGTGTATACATTACCGGCAGCATCTGTCGCTATGCCATAGCCATTGTTAGGTCCACTGCTAATAGTCGTAGTACTACCATCTAAGGAAATTTTTTGCAAAATACCGGGAGTAGATGCATATACGTTTCCGACTGCATCTACGGCTACATATTCAGGGCCTTTGAAACCAGAACCTATGCTGAAAGGGGCACTATAACCTGGTGCAGCCACCGTACCACTGCTGATTGTTGGCGCAAGCGGTGTAATTGGTGCATCAATGCTATAAGTATTCGGGCTATTGTAACTCAATGCAACTGAAGGCCTTGTTACAAATACAGAATAAGTAGTGTTTGTTACGCCATCCGGTGCAGTTACAACAACAGTAACAGGGTTTACACCCGGGTTTAAAGTAATGCTTGCCGATGTTGATCCCGATGCAACTATAGTGCCGTTAACCCTTATTGTTGTTGTAGGGTCGCTGGCTGTTGGCGTTAATGTTATTGTTGAAGTGGAATAACTTACCAAATCGACATAGCTGGTTGTCGCTGTTGCAAAAGCCGGGCTTAGCGTGCCCGCACTAAGTGTCATATTGGCAATTCCAGTATTTGCAGGAGGCGCACGTGTTACATTAACAGAATAGGTATTTGTTGATACCCCATCGGCTGCAGTTACAACAATAGCGATGGCGTTAGCGCCTAAAGCCAAAGGGACGCCCGGTGAAGCGGAACCAGAGGCAACCGTTGAGCCATTTACCTTTACGGTAGCGGTTGGGTCGCTGGTTGTCGGCGTCACGGTAATTGATGTGACGGTATTAGTCACAGATGCTGTATAACTATTTGTACCGCTTGCGAAAGATGGCGTTAACGTGCCGCTGCTTAACACGAGGTTTGCAAGTGTAACCGGGTTGGCTACTATCTGTATGTTCACGGTAGCGGGGGTAGCGCCGCCAAAGTTGTAAGCGGTAACGGTATAATTGGTTGCAGGGCTTATAACAGTGGGCGTACCGCTGATAATACCTGTAGACCGATCTATACTTAAGCCCTGCGGCAATACTGATGCGGTATAGCCGCCTGTAAGTTTTATTTCTTTAATGTTACCAGAGGTGAAATCAGCTACATAAACATCGCCGGAGCCGTCTGTAGTCACACCCTGCGGGTCAGTGAACCCCAAGCCGATTACTACAGGGGCGCCACCCGCTACAGGTATTTCTTTTACCTGCATGTTACCTGTATCACCTACAAAAACATTGCCGTCGGCATCTACAGCCACGCCTTTTGGCCCGCTGAAGCCCACGCCCAATGTTATTGTACTGCCATTGGAAACAAGTACCTCTTTCACCGCGTTATCGCCCGTATCGGCCACATACACATTGCCTGCCACATCTACGGCTATCCCAACAGGATGATTAAACACTGAGCCTACGGTAACCGGTATACCACCGCCAACCGGGATTTTTTTTACGGTATTATTGCCGGCATCGGCTACGTATACATTTCCTGCTGCATCTACCGTTACCCCATCCGGGGTAACAAAACCCGAACTTATACTAACTTTAGTCCCACCGCCTGCGGGTACCCTATATACATTGCCAGTGCCTCCCGTACCGGGCGAATCGGCCACATATATATTGCCGGCTGCATCCACCGCAACGCTTAAAGGCCCTATAAAGCCCGAAGCTACGACAACACCGGTACCGCCACCCGCAGGAAACTTTAGTATCTCGGATGAATTGGATGGGCCCGCATATATATTACCGGCTGCATCCACGGCAACGTCTGTCGTATAGTAGGCTCCAGGGACTACTGTAACAGGGCTATTATAAGCAGGCGCAGCTACACCGTTGCTTGTTGACGTTAGCGGCGTAATAGCCCTGCCCACGGTATAAGTTTGCGGGCTGTTATAGCTAACTGTGGGCGGCGAGGGCGGAGGGTTAACTTTAATATTTAGCGTTGCAGAGGTATTGCCGCTGCTGTTATGGTCAGTAATGGTATAATTTGTTGCCGGGCTGGCCACAGTAGGCGTACCGCTGATGATACCTGTGGTTTCATCAAGATTAAGGCCGGCAGGCAGGCTCGGGCTTATAAAATAATCGCCAACCGCTTTAATTTCTTTAACGGTATTAGTGCCTGCATCAGTTTCATATATATTTCCGGCACCGTCTAATGCTACCCCGTTTGGCCCGTTAAGCCCCGAACCGACATTGAGCCGGGGGGCGCCATTAACAGGGTATTCTACAAGGCCTGTACCTGTAAACCCTTCGTCAGCTACAAATACATTGCCTATGCCATCTACAGCCACACCTGCGGGCCCGCCTAATCCAACGCCTAAGTTATTGTACCCGCCATTGTTATTTAGCTCTTCCACCAGCGGATAATCCGGGATTGGGGTTGCCAATTGAAAGGACACGAAAATATTTCCAAGCCTGTCAACTGCTATGCCAGTATCGAATTGGTTACCATCACCATTACTTACTGCAATGCCCGGGCCGCCACCAACCGGGTATTCGGTTACCACGCCGCCGATAGGATCGCTAGTTTCTAACAACACAAACACATTTCCCTGGCTGTCAACAGCTACGGCTACAGCACCACCGATGGGCGTGGTAACGATAGCGCCGCCACCGGCAGGTACCTCTTTAAGATCGCCGGAATCAATTACCCATATATTTCCTGCGGGATCAACGGCCACACCGGTTGGACCGGTAAACCCGGAGCCTACAGGTGTGGGCGTACCGCCGCCGGGAGGTATCTTCTTTACCATGTTATTGCCGTAGTCGGCCACATAAACGTTGCCCGCAGCATCAGTTGCAAGGCCCATCGGCCTGTTGAACCCGGAAGCAAAGGTAATAGCGCTGCTGCTATAGCCATTGGCCGCTACCCCGCCGCTGGTTGGCGTTAGCGGCGTAATTGCAGAGCCTGCTGTATACGTTTGCGGGGTGCTGTAACTT
>Ga0207054_1114_pt1 | contig 23004 bp, 22 predicted proteins | sample Alteio_BWMinCont_60_FD_153288 | JGI IMG/M metagenome (GOLD analysis project Ga0207054, IMG submission 153288) | Enriched cells from forest soil in Barre Woods Harvard Forest LTER site, Petersham, Massachusetts, United States -... | ecosystem: Environmental > Terrestrial > Soil > Temperate forest >... | reverse complement strand
ACACGCAACGCGGAGAATCAGTTATCAAACAGACACCATTTAAAAGATTTGGGAACCCTGACGAATTAATAGGGGCACTGGTATGGTTATTAAGCGATGCCTCTGCATTTGTTACAGGATCAATGGTTTCTGTTGACGGTGGTTTTTCTATCTTTAGCGGCGTATAAATTTAAATAATGAGTAAAGAAACGATTGGCAAGTACAGGTGGGTAATAGCCACCCTGTTATTATTTGCAACCACCATCAATTATATGGACCGCCAGGTAATCAGTTACCTGAAAGAATTTTTTTCAACACCTGTTTCAAAAGGCGGGTTTGGCTGGAGTAATAGCGACTATAGTCTTGTAACATCCTCGTTTACTGTTTTTTATGCAGTAATGACCGTTTTTGCAGGTTGGTTTATCGACAAAATAGGCACTAAGTTGGGGCTAGCATTATCGCTAATCGTATGGTCTGTTTTTGGGATATTAAATGCTTTTGCAGGTAGTACCGTTGCCTTGCATATTATGATCAGGAGTTTATTCGGTATAGGTGAGGGCGGCAATTTTCCTGCTTCTATTAAAACCGTAGCCGAGTGGTTTCCGAAAAAGGAGCGTGCATTGGCTACCGGCCTTTTTAATAGTGGGTCGAACATAGGAGCCATGATTGCATCGTTATTTGTACCCTGGTGTTTATTATACTTTGGTGCCGATCCTGGATGGAAATATGCATATATCATTACTGGAGTAATTGGTTTTTTATGGCTGTTCTTTTGGTTTGCGTTGTACAGCACCCCGGCTGCCAACAAAAAGTTAACTAAAGCTGAATTTGATTACATACACAGCGATGATATTGCGGCTCATGTTGCTCCTTCTGAAGACGCAACTACCGGGAATAAAATTTCATGGATCAAATTATTAACCTACCCTCAAACGTGGGCATTTTTTGTAGGTAAATTCTTAACTGATGGCGTGTGGTGGTTTCTGCTATTTTGGTTGCCCGACTATTTAAAGAAACAATTCGGCTTTACTGGTTCGCAGGTAATGTTGCCGACTTTTATTGTTTATGGTATAGCGATATTCGGTAGCACATTTGGTGGCAGTATTCCGTTATTTTTAATAAATCGTGGTATGACCGTCAAAAAGGCAAGAATGACTGCGATGTTTATTATTGCGCTTTTCCCTTTATTGCTACTGTTGACCCAATATTTTGGTAACAAAGCCATTTTTGGAGATAATGCAGTTATTCTGGCGGTTGGTGTTATTTGTATAGCGGCAGCAGCACACCAGGCATGGTCGGCCAATCTGTTTACAACCGTGTCTGACATGTTTCCAAAAAGAACCGTTGGTTCAGTTACAGGTATAGGTGGTTTAGCAGGTGGCATAGGTGGATACATAATACAACGTTTGGCCGGACATTTAACCGATTTTTATGCTACAACTCCTCAAATTGCGTATGGAATTATGTTTACCATTTGTGCAATGGCCTATATTATCTCGTGGATAATTATTCGCATATTAACTAATAAACCGGCTAAGATATTAGTATAAACAACAACAGCGATTGGCAACATTTCGCATATATACTTTTTTATTTAACTTTAGGGTCTGGCATTTAATGCCAATAAATTAAAGCCAGCCCTAAAGCCATTTATGAATTTTAATGTTCTAACCATAAAGGATATTGCCCGCGAACTGGGGCTCTCCATTTCGACGGTGTCAAAGGCGCTTAGCGATAGCTATGAGATCAGCGACAAAACCAAAAAGCTGGTTAATGAATATGCCGAAAAACATAACTATAGCCCTAATCCCATAGCTAAAAGTTTAAAGCAAGGGCACAGCAAATCCATCGGGATCGTTGTTTCCACTATCGACAATAACTTTTTTTCAGAGGTGATCAGCGGTATCGAGTCGGTAGCTTACAGCAAGGGATATAATATCATCATCACACAAACGCACGAATCATACGACCTGGAAACACGCAATGTAAAGCATTTGACGTTCCGGTCGGTGGATGGTATACTGATCTCTCTTTCGGCTGAAACACAGGATATTGAACATTTACAGGTCCTGCAAAAAAAGGGTTTGCCTATTGTGTTTTTTGACCGCGTGAGCGATGATATCGATACCCATAAAGTAATTGCCGACAATTATAAAGGCGCTTACGAAGGCACAACACATTTATTAAATACCGGCTATAAAAGAATAGCGCACGTTACCAGTTCGCCAACTTTATCTATCACGGCCGAGCGGCTGGAAGGCTATAAAAAAGCATTGGAAGATAATGGCATAGCATTTAATGAGGAGTATATTAAATATTGCCTGCACGGCGGCCGTGATTTGAACGAGATTGAAACGGCTATTAATGACCTTTTAGGTATGAAACAGCCGCCTGACGCTATTTTTACCGCATCGGACAGAATAACCACTACTACACTTGGCCTGTTACGCCGGTTAAAAGTAAAGATACCACAGCAGGTAGCTTTACTTGGATTTACAAATGCTAAGCTGGCCGAATTGTTAAACCCATCGTTGAGCGCCATTGTTCAGCCGGGGTTTGAGATTGGTAAAGCCGCAATGGAAATGCTGATCAGTTTAATTGAAAGCAAGCACCCGGTAACCGGGTTTGAAACTAAAGTACTGCCCACTCAATTATTTATCAGGGAATCGTCGGCCAGCCCCCTCTAAATCTCCCCCGGTAGGGGAAACTTTTAATTTATTAGATTGTTTTTGTAATACTACTTGTCAAGGTCCTCTCCGACCGGTGGGAGATTTAGAGGGGGGCTCCGAAAACGATTTCGCAAATAATAGCTTGCAGATGCTTGCTATGGATACCCTGCCGTTATACATTTGAACAAATCCAATTTAACCCGAAGAACATATTATGAAGAAAATAATTTTAACAGGAATTGCATTAGTAAGTACTTGTTTTATGGTAAGTGCGCAAACCGTTATGCTGGATTATTATTTTAATCACGAGGTACATAAAAATAAAGCCGGGCAGGAGGAACGGTTTCATTATATGTGGGAAGATCATGCCAGCAGCGGGTTCTCTATTTTAGGCGATGTTTTTAAAAACCAGGGCGCGAAGTTAACTTCGCTGGATAGTGCGCCCACTGCTGCAAATTTAAAAGATGCCAATATTTATATTATTGTCGATCCGGATACAAAAAAAGAAAGCCCGAACCCTAATTATATTGAGGAAAAGGATATCAACGAAATTGAAAAATGGGTTAAGGCCGGTGGGGTATTGGTAATGTTTGCCAATGACAGCGCTAACGTTGAGTTGCCGCATTTTAATCATTTGGCAGCTAAATTCGGCATGCATTTTAATGATGATCTGCAAAATCATGTAATTGACGATAAGCATTTCCAGGATGGCGCATTAATAACTGCCGGTAACCCGATATTCCCTACGGCGCAAAAAATATTTATGAAAGATGTATGCTCTATTGGTTTAGAGGGCCCTGCGCGTTCCGCATTAAAGAATGGTAATGGTGCCACTATTATCGCCATCGCAAAATATGGCAAAGGGACAGTTTTTGCCGTTGGCGATCCATGGTTGTATAATGAATACACTAACGGAAGGCTACCTGCTGAATATGAAAACAGGAAAGCCGCGGACGATGTTGCCAAATGGCTGATCAAACAAATACCTGCAAAATAGGTAAGACATTCAATTAAACTTTTGCATTTAAAACCCAGCGCCACGCCCAGCGTGTGGCGCGGTTAAAACCGCCCCAGTCTTTGACAAATTCGATGATGTCGTCAAGGCAGGTTTCGGCAAACTTGTTTTTGAAATTTTTAGCTCAAAGCTGGTAAGCCGCTGTGGGGTTTTCCATGCCAATACGTTCATATATTTCCTGTTTTACGTACATCGTACGCACAAACAAAATATTAAACAATATCACATAGCTATACAGGGTTCTTTTAATATATCCGGCCTTTGAAGAATACCCTTTTAATAAAGCTTTGGTGAAAAGGATATGCCTGGCCTCCTCAATATTATGCAGATCAAACATCTTACGTAACACCTGGTACACTTGTGGATTTTTCCGGGCATAGTTGCCATATACATCAGTCACCAGCTCAACCGATACACTACCCATAAACAAATAATCGGCAGGCAGGTATTTATTAGAGAAGTGTCCGAAAATTTGATGCAGGCGCGTTTGTTTGATGGGTTTACCGCCTAATTGGGTTATAGCTCTTTCAAACATTTCCTGGTGCCGTAACTCTTCCACCATTTCACGTATTAAAAAACGATGTTCTACATTGTCAATAGGCAGGGTGAGCATATGGCGGGTCATAAACAGGCAAAATAAACATTCGCCCCATGCGTAGGATGCAATAACCTGTACCAGCTCGTGCCGGCCCAGTTCCAGTTTTTGGGCAGGAGTGAGGGTGTCATAGATTTCCAGTCCTTGTAAAGAGGCTAATACTTCGGGTAAAAATATTTCTTCGGGCTTTGGTTCTTCCTGCCAGGGAATATAAGTATCCGGCATTAAGGGATGTTCCTTACTGATCTTTATTAAACGCTCAATTTCCTTTACATCCATATTATTATACGAAACTTATAACTAAAAATTTTCTTAAAGTAACATTTGATATAAAGACAATACGTGCGGAATTAACATTTGGTTATCAATAAATGAAAAAAAAGGCTGTTTCAAGAGCTAACTAACAAAAAACAGATCGGGGTTTTATTCTGCCCGGCATGATCTCAGTGTCACTTTGTGTATTTCTTAGTGATCTTTGTGGTTAAAAATAAACCACAAAGATCACTAAGGCAGCACAGAGATCACTAAGCCAAAATTTATTTTTGATAATTAATCAGCAATGATCTTTACATCGATATTGCCCCGGGTAGCTTTTGAATACGGGCATCCACGATGCGCTGTATCTGCGAGTTTTTGAGCCAGGGCTTTAGCTATTCCGGGGATATGCACATGTAACTCTGCAGATAAGGCATAGCTTGCTTCGCTTTCCTTATTGAAACTGACATGCACATCCACAGTAGCTTCGCTTACATCGATTCCGTCCCTTTTCCCAACAGACCCCAACGCGCCTAAATAGCAACTTCCCCAGGCGCCTGCAAATAAGAGCTCTGGATTGGCAAAGCCATCTTCTTCCCCGCCCATTGCTTTAGGTACTTTTAATTCCATATCTATAACACCATCTGATGATTTGATGTGGCCGTTACGTCCGCCTTTTGCTGTAACTACAGCTGTATATAATTTTTCCATGATAATATCTCTTTTTATAAGCAACTCTTTAACCTTTATAATGTTTGTTGAGGTGTGCGGGCTAATTTGGTATGCGGGCTAATTAGCAATTAGCCGTGCCCGTTTGATATAATCAAGTAAGGGGAAATTGCGCCTTAAATAATTATTGCCGCCTGCAAATAACGAATCCTGGTGCCCGGCCCTGATACCTCCACCCGATTTTTCTCCGTATTGCGCATATAACGCATCGGCAACATCCATACCTTTTATAACCCTTGCAAACGGTACAAAAAGCTGGCTATCCAGGGGGGAGCTATTATTACGCAGATTGATGAAAACCTGCGTGGTACGGCCATTCGGGTCCTTAAAAGCATAAGATACCATTCCGCGTGTGTTTGTTTCTTTTCGCACATCATCGGCAATGGTTTTATTGCGCCAGGCTTGTGCAATTTTCGGATCAGCCGCTATACCAAACTGCGCCCACGTACCCGCCCGAACCCGAAATACGGCAACATTATCATAAAAACCGTTTCGCACCAGGTTATAAAACCTATCTGCACCGTTTGGCGACCAATCGCGCCTCACTTCCATTGTGATGTCTCCTTTAGTTGTTTCCAGCAGAACTTTAAATATAGCCGGGGCCGTTTTTGTAAAAGCTGCATCACCGGGATTAAGCAGGAGGGATTGCGTTCTGCAATCTGAAAAGCAAACGAACACCAGGAAGATGAAAATTATATTTTTTTGCATAGCTTTTTACCGGTAATCCGTTTATAAAAATGGTAAAATTAAGTGAGATATAAAGGCTTGTTTCGCATATGTATTGAAAGCATTTGAACAAAAAAAATATAAAAAGCCTGGTTTTAAGAATTTCTTAACTGTTTAAAATTTAAAGATTTAATTTTAATTGTGGATAATAGGAGTGTTTATAACCGTAACTTAAAATGAATTAATTTAACTTGAAATCAATAGTTCAAAACCATTTAAAATGTTAAAAAACGGTCCTTTTGATGTTAATAACCTGTTAATAAAAAGTAGTAAAAATATTTGCCAAATCATACGGTTGTCCCGATATTGAAATCATCAAGAACGACGTACTTTGACAGCCTTACAGGAATAACAGAAAGTGAATCGGGCAAATCTTCGGAAGCGCTAAAGATCATGGGAAAGCCTGAGTTGCACAAAAATGAAATCCGCAAGGAGTTGAAACAGCGTGTTAACTAAACGGGGTATTATGAGGATGGTTAGTCTTTTACGGAGGACGGGCAATCAGAATAATGACCTTGAAGCAATCAGCGTTAGCAAGCAATGATCGTCGGCAGACCTGAAAAAGGAAGACGCATTGGAGTTGGAGAAAGATACGAGAGAGTTAGTGTTCGCAAGGATGATAACTAAACCGAAATCGCTAAAACAGAAGATGTGTGGGAATTTGAAGGAAAAGCGGCAATGTCAGCGTTCGCACTAATAACGGTGAGGAGATCAGGTCGGTTAATTTACACAAAACTTGGTGCTTCTGGGTAGCTATGGTTATTCAGGAGTAGAAAACGGGAGATTCAAATCGAAAGAGGCGGCTCCCGTTTTTGTTTTACTAACATTTTGGTCTTTTTGAACGCTGTTCGTTTTTCTTCAAGGCTTAAAATGATTAATTTAGTCGCTTATGCATAAGGACGGAAAAAGTAAATCAGGCGGAAGCGGCAAAAAGAAAATATTTGTTTTAGATACTTCAGTGATCCTGTACGATCATAATGCCCTCGAAAGTTTTCACGAACATGATGTAGCCATACCTATCCAGGTTTTAGAAGAACTGGATAATATGAAAAGCGGTAATGATACCCGCAACTTCGAGGCCCGCAGCTTTATCCGACTTATGGATGACCTGTCGCATAACAACCTGATTAACGAATGGCAGCCCTTAAATGGTAGCACCAGGGGCAGCTTTAAGGTGATACTGGATACCAAAGCCATCGCTGCCGACGCCAAAGCTGTTTTCGGATCGGAAAAAACAGACCATCGTATTTTAAATGCCGCTTTGTGTTTGCAGGAAGAAAATCCTGATAAAAAGATCGTACTTGTATCAAAAGATATTTGCCTGCGTTTAAAAGCCAAATCGCTTAACCTGCATTCCGAGGATTATGAAACAGGTAAAATAAAAAACCTGGACGAACTATACACCGGTAAAACCGAGCTGAACGGGATAACCGATAAACAAATCAGTCAATTTAACAAACAGGAAATTGTTCCTTTAGAGTCGTTAGATATTCCATCACATGCGGGTAATCATTTTTTTATCTTAAATGGCAAAAAGTCAACTGTCTCCGGCTTTTACAATAACCAAACCGCGCAACTGCAAAAAATAACCGAACAACCTATATTTAATATCTTTCCCAAAAATATTGAACAGGCTTGTGCCATTCACGCCCTACTTAACCCGGATATTAAACTGGTTACCATACAGGGTAATGCAGGTACAGGTAAAACCCTGCTGGCTTTAGCTGGGGCGCTGGAACAGCGCAAAAATTACCGCCAGATTTATGTAACCCGCCCCATTGTGCCGTTGAGTAATAAGGATATTGGTTTTTTACCGGGAGATATTAAATCAAAGATCGACCCTTACATGGCGCCTATTTGGGATAACCTGAAATTTATAAAAGATCAGTTTGCTGATGACGAAAAGATGCAGGCCAAAATTGATGAGTTGGTAGCTACAGATAAGATATCCATTGCGCCACTGGCCTTTATTCGCGGACGCACACTGAGCAAGATATTTTTTATAGTAGATGAGGCCCAGAACTTAACACCGCACGAAATAAAAACCATTATCTCCCGCGCCGGCGAAAACAGTAAGTTTGTGTTTACCGGCGATATTTACCAGATAGATACCCCGTATTTGGACGCGGAAAGTAACGGCTTGTCTTATTTAATTGATAAAGCTAAAGAGCACCCGCTATATGCCCATATCACGCTGCAAAAAGGAGAGCGGAGTGAGCTGGCTAACTTAGCTACGGAGCTTTTATAAAATGAAAGGTTGTCATGCAGAGTGATAGCGAAGCATCTTGAACTATTAAAACAAATTCGCCTTTGCACTTTCCATTTCAAAAACCGAATCGATAAGCAGATCCTTTTGTTTGGCGGCCGCTACGGCCAGTTCATCGCAGCGTTCATTTTCCGGGTGACCATTGTGGCCGCGTACCCAGGTGAATTTGATGTTATGCAGCTTACTTATGTCTAAATAACGCAGCCAAAGGTCCTTGTTTTTTTTGTCTTTAAATCCTTTTGCCAGCCAGCCATTAACCCATTTTTTTTCAATAGAATCGATCACGTATTTAGAATCAGAATAGATCATAACGGATTGATTGGGGCTTTTTAACGCCTCCAGCCCTTTAATTACCGCCATTAGTTCCATCCGGTTATTGGTGGTTTTGCGGTAGCCTTCAGAAAGTTCTTTATAATGCTTGCCCGAACGTAAAATTGCCCCATAACCACCCGGCCCGGGATTGCCGCTTGATGCACCGTCTGTAAATAGTTCGATCATTCTTATTAGTTCATGGTTGATGGTTCATAGATCATAGCCAGTCAACAGGGCAAAAATAGAAAATAATAGCTATCAAACTTTAAAAGTCCATGAACTATGAACCATTATCTACTAACATTTTTCCGTTTCAACCGCAATGAATTTCCTATCACCACTACATCCGAGAAGGCCATAGTGAACGCGCCCAGCATCGGGTTTAAAAACCCAAAGGCTGCTACCGGGATAGCCACAATATTATAGGCAAACGCCCAAAACAGGTTTTGCTTAATGGTAAGTAAAGTGTGTTTACTGATCTGCAAAAAGGTAATAACCGAAGCCAGGTCGGTATTCAATAAAATAACTTTGGCTGATTGTATAGCTATCTGGCTGGCATCGTTCATAGATACGCCGATATCAGCTTTGGTTAAAGCTGGGGCATCATTAATGCCATCGCCTATCATAATGGTTTTGCCTTTTTTGTTGTAGTGGTCAATCACCGCCAATTTTTCATCCGGCAGTTTTTCTGAGTGGATCTCGGTAATGCCGATTGCTTTCGCCACCTTTATGCAACGATTATCTTTATCGCCGCTTAATAAAACTGGGGTGATATTTAATTTTCTAAGTTGTGTAATTAATGCAGCTGCTTCCGGTTTTATCGTATCGTCAACGGCTATCTGCGCTAGCAGCTTTTGATTTTTATAAAGAGATACATTGAAATCACCGTCTGTAGATTTGCCGGTACCCAGAAAATAGGTGTTACCATCCACATCTTCGGCACGCATGCCCAGGCCTTTTTCTTCCTTGGCGTTACGCAATATCAACTTGGTTTGTGGCAATGCTTTTAATCCGTTAACTAATGATTTGGCAATAGGGTGGTTAGAGCGTTCTTCAATAGCGGTAATAATGCCTCTTACAGCCTCAATAGCTATGTCCTGCTCAAGCTTTATATCCTGGATACTGAATTTTCCGGTGGTTAGCGTTCCGGTTTTGTCAAATACTACATATTTGGTATTGGTAACTGCCTCAATGGTATCGCCGCCTTTTATTAATATGCCATTTTTTGCAGCGCGACCCAAACCTACCATAACCGCGGTAGGCGTGGCTAAGCCCATAGCGCAGGGGCAGGAGATAACCAACACCGCTATGGCATGCATTAAGGCAATTTGTACACCCGAATGCCCGATAAAATAAGTCAGTACAAAAGTTAACGCGGCTATAAAAATAACCGCGGGTACAAATATGGCGGCTACTTTATCGCCCAGTTTTTGAACAGGTGGTTTGGCAGCCTGTGCCTTTTTCATCAGCTCAATAATTTGCGATAGGATGGTGTTTGAACCTACTTTAGTAGCCAATATGCTGATATTGCCATGCTGAACGATAGTGCCGCCAATTACTTTATCGTATTTTTCTTTTTCAACCGGGACGCTTTCGCCGGTCAGCATTGCTTCGTCAACAGAGGCATTGCCCGATAATACTTCGCCGTCAACAGGTATTTTATCGCCCTGGTTAACCAGCAACGTATCGCCGGGGCGAACATCCTTTGCGCTGATCACTTCTATTTCGCCATTTATAACCCTGTTAGCTGTTACCTGCTGAAACTTAATCAAGTCTTTTACCGCTGAGGTAGTTTGGGTTACCGAGCGTTTTTCAAAAACATTACCCAATAATACTAAGGTGATAATCGTCGCGCAGGTTTCATAAAACTGGTATTGTTCGCCTAAGTTTTCGATGGTGCCCACCAAACTATATATAAAAGCAGATGCAGAACCAATAAATATCAGCACATCCATATTAGGTACGCCACCTTTAACTGAGTTATAGGCGCTTTTACCAAAATGCAGGCATCCCACTATAAAAACAGGCAGGCATAACAGCAACTGTACGATGGGGAGATGTAAAAAATGCCAGGGCAAAACCATGTGCAATAGCAAGGGAGCGGTAAAGATGGCACAGAAAATGAATTTATTTTCTACCTGCTCATAAAACTTAGGCTTATGCGTTGCCACATCGTCAACCACTTTAAAGCCGAGGCCTTCAATATCTTTTATAACGCCGGGCAGTACGGCTTCGTTAGTGGTTGAAAATTTCACCTCTTCGCCTGCAAAGTCCACCAAAATATCTTTCAATCCCTTTTTCTCCAGGAGTTTATGTATAGAAAGGGCACAGTTATTACAGTGCATCCCGGTTACATTCAACTCAATTAATTGCTCTGCCATAGTACAAAGTTACCTATACGTGCAAGCTAATTAAGTAAGGGAAGTGTAATCTTAACTAATCAAACAGGCTATATGATGTGATTATGATAAAGATCATTTTAAAATATAACCAGCAGTGTTTTTTGAGTAGTATATTGTACACTTCCAACTTAATCAAAAAAAGCCTTTGCATTTAGGCGGGAGATTTTTACATTTGCACTCTCTAAAACGGTAGATGTAGCTCAGTTGGTTAGAGCATCGGTTTGTGGTACCGAGGGTCGTGGGTTCGAGCCCCATCATTTACCCGAAACGCCCTTCATGAAAATGAAGGGCGTTTTTTTGTTTGTATTGGTGTGGTGATATACCCATTCAAGGGTGAATATTAATCAACACACAACACCTAAGTGCAATTGGTGCCAAATGTCGCAAATTACCCCTTAAGTTGTCTTTTTACACCCTCATTACCTATAGTTGTATCGGATAACTTTACCATGTTTAGAATCGCCTCTTAACATAACCCTCACAATCATGAACAATTCAATCAGTTTACCAATGAAAAGTCAGCAATTCTTTTCTCTACTTGTCACCTTATTGATAACTTCCCAGTGTTTATTGTTACCCATCAAGAGTTTTTGTCAAAAATTGGAGGATTCGAAGCTTGAAAAGATGCCGGTGGACCTGGAGAAGGACTATGCATTAAGTGCATTACCCCTTCACCTGCGTAAAGGCGCTACCGTTTATTTATTAGACCCCGCAAAAGGCTATTATATAGCGCAAAAAGGAACGAATGGATTTATCTGTTTTATTACCAGGACAGAATGGGAATGGGGGGAATTCAGGAAAGACCTTACCATGCCCATTAGCTTCGACTCAGCAGGCGCCAAAGCAATATTTCCTGTTTACCAGGCTGTGGCGACCATGCGTGCATCCGGAAAGTTTACAGGCAGGCAGATTAAGGATATAGTGATAGACCGGATCAGGAAAGGCATATACAAAGCACCGTCAAGACCCGGAATATCTTATATGCTGGCCCCGGTTATGCGCGGATACCCGGGCGACCCGAATAATAATCAGATAATGACTATGAGTATGCCTCATTATATGTTTTATGCTCCCTATATGAATAACGCCGATATTGGTGGTGATACAGACCATGGCCCATTTGTAAACAACCCGGATAATACTGTCCTGGGAGATAAGAAAGGGCCCTATGGGTACATCATTATGCCCGCCGGTGAGGTAGAAGCGGCCAAAATAGTAAACGCCGGCAGCGACTTGCTGAAACGGCTTGTAGCCTACAAGTCATATTATAAAATCAAGGACAGGTAGAACTTCCTCATGGGACAAGGGCTTAAATTCAGACTTTAGCCCCATTTTTTGCCTATAAATCTCTGGGTGGGTTTTATAACAAATCTATTTGTTGCAATGGCAAAGCCGTTATAGTGGTTGCCCGTTCATAAAAATCTTTGGTCAGCCGGGTCAGCTCTCTTTTGAGTTGGGTGCCCTGCTTTTTCAAGTTGTTTAAAGCTTCGCTATTCCCGGTTCCCGCCCTGGAAAAGAGCCCGATGGCCAGCTGGTTGTCGTGCCAGTCGCCAATAGCGGCTTGTACTTTTTCGAGATAATCCTCATTGAAAGGTATGTCCAGTTCCGGGCGGACCAATTGGTAGTTGTAGATTAGTATTTTTATTTGCTTGCGGCAGGTGTGCAGTTCGTCATCAAAGCGGTGCCGGGCTAAAATTGCGGCAATAGCTTCAAGCTGTTGCCGGTAATACAGGCTGATGTGTAAACTGCTGATAGGAATGACCCGTTTGCCGAGCTTGCAACGTGCTTTCCGGAGCCGGTCCAGGTGTTGTCCCCGGTGAGTTTTAAATATGTGGGCCGCGTTTTTCATCAGGCGCCGTTGTTCCTGTATTAAACCTGCGGCGCCACCGGGCTGCACTTTGCCCAGTTCCTGGTTGATAAAAGCATTCCGAATCTCACCAGCCTGCTTAAACACCTTGCGGACGAGTTTGAAACGCTGCTCCAGGCCGGAACCTTGTGTGGCGCTGTCTGCCAGGATCAAAAAGGCGCGCAGTTTTTTTACGCCGGTACGAAAACGGTGCAAATCTTCCTGTTTGCCTTTTTTGATGAAGGATGTAAGGTAGTCTTTCATAAAACGCCATTCTTTGGCTACATATTTTCGTTCAGTCTTCTTTTTCATTTCTGTGTTCATGGCAGGTTGCTGTTCTTCTTTTTTATGACGATTTCTTTATGGGATAACCTGATGAACGACTGGTCTGTTTTAAAAAATATTACTTCCTTGTTCAAACCATTATTTCAGCGGTCTGTTTCAAATAACAGGGAAATATTATTGCAGACAGCTATAGCCGTATCCCACTCATTAAATTATAGAACCATTTATGAAAACATTTGAAATACCGGCCGGGCAGAGCCAGCAACTGCTGCGGTTTGAACCACAGGAAAAAAGGAATACATTTAAAATCTATGCCGTAGATAAGGCGGAAGACTGGCTGGACCGCGAACAGTCCCGGTCGGTGGATTTGCCGCCTGACGGATTACTTGGAACGATTACTGTACATAGCGCGCATCATTTTGAGTTTGATGGCCCCGGCGCATTTACTGGCCAGGACTTGTCAAGTATTGCCGCACAAATCGTGCAACATCCGCAGTTCCGGGCTGAATAATTAAAGTGCCTTAGTTGAGCAAAAATGAGGATATAAGAAAGAGTCAGCATTTTAGAAATTTAGAGAATCCACCCCTGGCTTTTTAGAAAAGCAATCAGATGTGGATTGTCCGTGGCTAAAATTGGTATCCAATCGCCTATGCGTTCCCGCGTCCAGTATAATCCCTGCGGGTTGCCGGGTTTAGCGAACCGGTATCGGTACAGCACTGCCCGGATATACCGGGGCGGTTTTTCCGGGAAAGGATTGCCGGCAAACAAACCAACTGCCCCCGGGTCATTATGCAGCAGTTTCCATACCAGGTTATAGGTCCACGGATACTGCTGTGCGGTTGCCATCGAGGCAAACCACATTTGCCAGTCCAGCCGCAGCTGGTAAGGCGCTACCTGGGGTGGGCGTTTATCCAACAATACCGGCAGGCCCTTGTAGATATAAGGTTTCCAGTTCGCTTTATTACCAAGCGTATCATCCATCGTCCCTTCAAATACAACGTTCGTTCGTTCCTGTCCCACGCTGCCAAACGCGCCATAGGTATTTACCAGGTCAAGCGGATCAAAGGATGTGTTCATAACCTGGCCCGGTGACAGCATATTGAGTGTTGGTTGTATACTAAGCAATACTACCAAACCGGTAACAACCCAGGCAGTGGTTAACATCGGTTTGGATTCTTCGGCCCGGTTTGCTGCTGCTTCTGCTTTAAGGACGAGCCTGCCCGGCAGGAGTTTCGACCAAAATCTGTCATCAAAACAAGCTAAAGCAGGTACAATCGTCAGCCAGTTTAAAAACGAAAGATTACCGCTCAGGATAATAGCGAGCTGGAACAATACAATTACCCATCCGGCAATGTGACGGGATAACCTGGGCCACCAGATAAACCAGGGTGCCACCAATTCGGCCAGCCAGTTGAACCATACACCAATTCTCAACAGGACATGCGGTAAAAAATGGAACCATCGGCTAAGCGGGCCGGGAATGGGCTGGGTTTCAAAATAATAATAAAGCGCGGTCATGTTTCGCCAGGTCGCGTCCCCGCGGAACTTGATCAACCCCGAACCCAGCATGATGCGGAAAGTAAGCCACCGGAATAAGACGATGATGGGCAGGGGCGGTGCATATTTCGGAAAGGGCCGCATATCCAGCAGCGGGCATAGAAAAATTGCCAGGAAGCCGGTTTCGGTCAGCTGGATTTCCCAGCCATAGCCATACCACTCTTGCCCGGCATGAACGAAGGACATATAAAGCAGCCAGAGCGCCGTAAGCAGCGGCACATTTGCATAACCGGCAACTACCACACAGGAAAGCAGGAGCCCTACCCAGGTCATTGATAACAGCGCGGTGTCCGAATGCCAGAACCAAAAAACGGAAGGCAGCCGCACGAAACCTGCACCGGCAGAGCCCAGCGCAGCGCTTACCTCTTTAAAATAAATGCCGATAGGAAGTAGCCCATTGGAGCCTATTAAAGGAACGATTTGGTTAATGGCTACCAAAAAGGCAACAGCGTACAAGATACCCAACAAGCGGAGTATCATAAAACGGGTGAGCCAGTAAGTGGAAGGCCGGTTTTCCATTGTCCGTGAGTTGCACAGCTATTAATTATTAGTACGGAAAAATGAGCTGATGGTTTGCCGGCGGTAATTAATAATTTCCTTCTTATATAACTAAAAATAAAGCGAAATTTGATAAGGCAAAGTAAGCAACACATAACTCAATATTTCACATGGACATACAAGAGCAAATCAAAGCGTATATTACCAGCCAACCTGAACCAAAGCGCAGTGACATGCAAGAATTGCATATGCACATACTTCAGGTATTACCAGGATGTAAATTATGGTTCCTTGATGGTAAAAACAGCGAAAATAAAACTGTTTCTAATCCTAATATAGGATATGGATCTTATACCATAAAATATGCTGATGGAAAAACCAGGGAGTTTTATCAAATTGGTTTGAGCGCAAACACAACCGGTATCTCTGTCTATGTTCTTGGTATCAAGGATAAGGCGTACTTAGCCCAAACGTATGGGAAAGAATTAGGCAAGGCTAGCGTGACCGGATATTGTATTAAATTCAAAACGTTAAAAGATATAAACATTAATATACTTGAAGCGGCAATACGATATGGTGTTGAGGCTACCAATGAAAATTAAATTTCAAACCGAGATACTACCTGTTTTTTTGTTTGGTGGATATACTTATCTTTAAAAGGATGAAAAGACTTTTATTGTCGCTGCTGATTAGTTTCTTAGCAATTAGTATTTATGCGCAAAACAACGCGCCCGTTTTATTATCCAATACTTATCTGCACACTTTTTCTGATCTTTCAAAAAAAGACCTGTTTAAACTTACGCTAACTGGCAAAACTATTTTAAAAGGGAAAGTGCTGTTTGAAATTATTACGCGGGATCACCGGGTAATACACTCAGAAACGTTTCCGGCCACCGATTTATACGGTGATCTGGATGAAGATTTTTCGACTCCAAAGCAACGAATAGATACTGTAAAAGCCAGGTTCAAGGCTTTTTTTAATCCTGCTAATTTTAAAACGCCTGCTATAGCTAAATCTGAAGTATACAGCAAATTTAATGATGACAATTATGATAAGGTCACCTTTTATGATATAAAATCGAACCCCGTGTCAATCGGATTTCTTTATTGCCACGGTTATGAAGGTACATATGGCATTGCCTGGTCAAAAAAACAAAAGAAAGTTGTACAGTATTTTTATAGTGATTAGCTCTTTTTGGTGGTGTTCCAAAGTGTTTCAGCGTTCCAAAACGTTCCAAAATGGCATCCTAACTTTTTGGAACACTTTTACAATATTGAACATTGTTTAGCGAACTGTTCCAGCTATCTTTTAAATACCTATTTTCGCAGCTGGTAACAACCACTTTGATTTATGAAAAAGCTCATTCCTGTTTTATTGTTATTGCTGATGGGTTGCAGCGATAAGCCAACATCGCCCTATGTTATTTTAAAAACAACAAAAGCTACAGGTGGGGCCAAATTTGACATACAGGTTTATGGCCGTTTAACCAAACAGCAACTGGTCGCCATTTCGTCCAAAATAAAAAAGGATAGTTCACAATATGATAATTTGCAGTTGGACTACCTGCTGCCGGGAAACAGTTTTAAAAACACCGGTGGCATTACCGTTTACGCGACGGCCAATTACCACGAACCTAAAAATGTAACCCCTGCTGATACCGTAATGGATTTGCACGATAACCGGTTAAGTTTTGAATTTGTTGGTTTTACTCCGGACGAGGCAAAGAAGCTGTTTGCTTTAAATCCGCCGGATATGGAAACCAAAACCCTTTTAGGCAAATTTATAGACGACTATACCAAAACCATTAGCATGGTTTATAAAGATGAGAAAGATAAAGGACAGATCTATATTTTAGAATTAGATACTGCCGGAAAAATAGTATCGGCAACGCAACCGTTGGAGGTTACGCATAACGGCGTTCAAAAACTGGTGATAAGCCCCAATGGTGATTATTGCACGTTGGAGAATGGCACTTTAACCATGTACAGTATTGACGACCCCGATAAGCCGTACAGGAGTTTAAAGGCCGGGATATAAAACTAACAAAACCACGTCATTGCGAGCGGCTTGTGTAGAGGACCGAAGCAGCGAAGCAAACCCGTCGCGTGCCAGGTAAAACGATGGGTTTGCTTCGTCGTAATCCGCGCACCACCCATTGCTACTCCTCGCAATGACAAATGGGTTAACTACTTCACTACCAACTGCGCTGTATTCCTGCTTATCTGTTCCAATAATACAGTTTTTCCGAGCGTCAGGTCTTTTAATGAATCTAATTGATAATGACGCAGGGTTATCAGCATTAGTCCCTGGTTATATTTTACCTTATAGCTCTCGTTCAGATCTTTTAGCAAGCGGTTAAAGCGCTCTTCATACCAGTCAATACAAACTGAAAAGCTAAGCGCCGAGGTCTGCATCAGGTTCACTTTAATATGATTTTTTGCAAACAGGCGAAAAATATCACTTAAGTGCGTTTCGGATATGAACGAATAATCCTTTGCGGATATGGAAAGCAGTATTTGATTTTGTTTAATGATGATGACGGGCTTTTTAAATACGTTGGCGGCATCTTCCTTTATAATTGTTCCAACACCATCCGGATCATTAAAGGGTTTAACCAATAGTGGTATTTTAGCGTTTTGAAGTGGCTTAATGGTTTTTGGATGGATGACCGTAGCGCCGTAATAGGTCATTTCGATAGCTTCAGTGTAAGATAGCTCATCAAACTTTACGGTATCCTCAAAAAACTTAGGATCGGCATTTAAAACGCCCGGCACATCTTTCCAGGTGGTGACAGACTCAGCACCCAGGCAGGCGGCAAATATGGAAGCTGTATAATCCGACCCTTCGCGCCCTAAAGTTGTAGTAAAGTTTTCGGATGTACCACCTAAAAAACCTTGTGTTATTACCATACCTTTTTCCAGAAGAGGAGGGATGCCTTGTTGGATACTCTTCGCCGTTTTATCCCATTGTACAATACCCTCACGATAGGTATTATCGGTATGAATATATCCCCGAACATCTAACCATTGACTTTTTAGGCTCTCTTTATTCAGATATGCAGCAATAATGCGCGTAGATACCAACTCACCGATGGACACGATTTGGTCATAAATAAAATCAGGATCATCGTGGGGTTCATCCTCAATCATCCAGTCAATCTCAACAAACGTATTGGCTACTTCATTAAAAACTGGGTGATTGGGCTCAAATAGTTCGGTTAGTATATTTTGGTGATATTGCTTGACCTCCTCATAAATAGCGTGCATATCATCTGACTGCTCAACATAAGCTTTGGTCAGCTTTTCAAGCGCGTTGGTAGTTTTACCCATTGCCGAAACAACGATGAGCAATTGATTATCACTATATCTTTTTACTACACGAGCCAGGTTGATGATGCCGGCAGCATCCTTTACCGATGCGCCTCCGAATTTAAAAACAAGCATTATTTGATATATTGAGTTACAACCGTATTTGGCCGAAGTAAGGATTTGATTTGAGCGTAGGGGATAAGCAGGTTGGTTGTCCCGGCCGCGCCAGGTTTTATTTCGTAATCGTTGTATAAGAATTTTATACCCAATGGTGTAATCAGGAAATTATTGTTCAGCGAGAACTTACCATCCTTGAAGAAATAATTGTCGGCTAAAGAAGCTGTTGGGCTTAACTTCTCATCCTTTCTGAAAATTGTCTCGCCTATTTTGGTTAATTGTTGTTCATAGCCAGGTTTAAAAATGTCGCTCAATTTTAAAGCCTTGTAAGCTTTACTATTCCAGTTTACGAAAGAAATTGCATTCATGCCATGCGCACCACCATAATAGCCAAAATTTTTATCCTGAATGGTCACAAGACTTGAATCTTGCCGTATTACCTGTAAACTGTCATTGTATTCGTAGGTCAGTACCCTGCCGTTTATATCTTTTTTATCTTCCTCAAAAAAAGATTTTTTAGCCGCTGTGATAGCGGTATCAGAAATTTTCAGGAAAGCATTAAGCGCAGGTGCGTTTTTAAACACCGGGTAATACATTGAAAATAGGGTACAACCGCTATCCGATGCGCTTTTGCAATCGGGGGCCCGTTCATTAACTGTTTTATAAGTATAAACCAAGGTATCTTTAGTAGCAGCAGGCGCTTGTTTTTTAGGCACGCCCCACATGCACGAACTTAACCCGGCAAGCAAAACAAAACACAATACCCAATAAGACATTTTCATATTAATAATTTAACAATTGCTCTTTTGATAGCGATGCATTCAGCCAGCCAGCCTCAACACCGGCTTCATATTTCTTATAAAAATTAAGCGCCGGTTCGTTCCAGTCAAGCACCTGCCAGGTCATGCCGTTAAATCCTTGCTCTTTAGCTTCAATAACGATTTTATCAAAAAGAAGTTTGCCAATGCCGCGGCCCCTGTATTCTTCGGTAACCACCAAATCTTCCAGGTACAAACGACAACCCTTCCAGGTAGAATAACGAATATAGTACAAAGCCAGGCCAATTATAATTCCGTTATCCTCCGCAACAAAAGCCTTCCAAACGGGATTTTTCCCAAAACCTGCATCTTCAAATTCCTGTAAGGTCACGGTTACCTCGTGCGGCGCCTTTTCGTAAAGCGCTAATTCGTTTATCAGTTCCATTAATCGCTGGCAATCTTCTTTTGTAGCTAATCGTATAGTAGTCATATAGGTTATTAGTCATTATGTCATTTTTAAAATCCGAAATCGAACATCCGATATCCGAAATCAATTAATTATTTTTCCAATGTTTAATTACCCTTCCGCCAAATATGGTGCTGCCAACACGGATCATATTACTGCCCTGTTCGATAGCTAATTTATAGTCGGCAGACATGCCCATCGACAGTACATTGAATGATTCTTCCTTCCTGAAAAAGCTTTGTTTTATACCGTCGAAAAAGGTCTTTAACTCATAGTATTCATCTTTAATCTGCTTCTCTATATCCGTATTGGTAGCAATACCCATTAATCCTCTTATCCGGATATTTTTCAGTTGGGTGTATTCATCCGACCGCAATAGCTCTATCGCCTCATCAAATCCTAAACCATATTTGGTTTCCTCATCGGCAATGTATATCTGCAACAGGCAATCAATAACGCGGTTATTTTTTTCGGCATGTTTGTTTATTTCCTGTAAAAGCTTCAGGCTATCAACAGATTGTATCATGCTGATAAAAGGGGCAATATATTTTACCTTATTACTTTGCAGGTGGCCAATCAGGTGCCACTGTATATCGGCGGGTAAATGTTCATGCTTTTCCACCAACTCCTGCACCATGTTTTCGCCGAACAAGCGCTGCCCGGCATCGTAAGCTTGTTGTATATCTTCAACCGTTTTTGTTTTTGATACGGCTATCAAACTTACTTTTATAGGTACTGTTTCGTTTTTTAAGGCTTTGATATTATCTGCAATGCTCATTTATGCGTAAATTTGCGTTATTAAACCGCTAAATTACAGAATGCGCAAATATAACCTCTTGTTTTTTTCAGCTTTGCTTTTTTTATTTGCCTGTAAATGGAGCAAAACGCCCGACGGAATACTCAAACCGAATCAAATGATCAAAGTTATGACCGCCGTACACCTGGCTGATGGCAGCTTAAGTAACATTGACGCGCCCAATGGGGATAGTTTATACAAACATGGCAGGGGAAGATATGTGGCCCTGTTTAAACGGTTTCATACCGACTCAACCCAATTCAGGAAAAGCGTGCAATATTATACAATTCATCCAGACCAGATGGAGGCAATGTATACCGAAATATTGAAAAACCTGCAGGATAAAAGGGATTCGTTGAATAAGCCGGTACCGGCTCCAAAACCAAAAAATGCTGTACCCAAAAAATAGTATTGATAAGCTGGGATTTACCGAGGTAAAGGAATTAATAAAAGCGCATTGCCTGAGCGAAATGGGTCAGCAAATGGTTGACAAGATACAGGTGATGGATAAATTCGACCTTATCCATAAATTTTTGAGCCAGGCAAACGAGTTCAAAAATATATTGCAGAATGATGCTGCGCTGCCTATTCATCATTTTTTCGATATTAAATCATTGGCGAATAAGGCAAGGATCGAAGGAACATTTTTAACCGAGGAAGAGTTTTTCCAGGTACATTCATCGCTTTCCACAGTATTTGCTGTGATTGCTTATTTCAGTGAAAGAGAAGGGCAGTATCCAAACCTCGAGGCACTATTCGAACATCTGCCTATCGAAAAGACGATCATTAAAAAGATAGAGCAGATCATCGACCCGAAAGGAAAAATAAAGCACAATGCCTCGCGGGAATTGGCGGATTTAACATCAGGCATTGCCAAAGCCGAGCAGGAAGCCAGGAAAAAAATAGATCAGATATTTAAAACCGCCGCAGGTAATGGCTGGACAGCAGATGGTTCCCTAACCGTGCGCGACGGTCGTTTATGTATTCCGTTGTTAGCTGAAAATAAACGAAAGCTGAAAGGTTTTATTCATGATGAATCATCGTCCGGCCAGACGGTTTACATGGAGCCGGAAGAGGTTTTTACCTTAAATAACCGTATCCGCGACCTGGAATTTGAGCGCCGGCGCGAGATCATTAAAATATTAACTGTATTAACGGATGAATTAAGGCCATATGTGCCGCTGTTGTTATCCTACCATGGCTTGCTCACCAAACTTGATTTCGTAAGGGCAAAGGCCCTCTTTGCTATTGATATTGAAGCTGAAATGCCGCAGGTGGTAAACGAGCCAAAGTTAAAACTGGTTAATGCCCGGCATCCTTTATTGTTTTTAAGTTTAAAGAAAGAACATAAAACGGTTGTGCCTTTAAATGTGCAGATCGACGATAAGGTACGCATTGTGGTGGTATCGGGCCCTAATGCCGGAGGTAAATCAGTTTGTATGAAAACGGTTGGTTTATTGCAAATGATGGTTCAGGCCGGTTTGTTGATACCTGCTGCCGAAGCAAGTGTAATAGGCGTGTTCAGGCAGTTTTTTGTAGATATTGGCGACGACCAGTCTATTGAAAGTGATTTAAGTACTTACAGCGCGCACTTGTCAAAAATGAAAACTTTTGTCGAGGACGCCAATGCAAAATCGTTGATATTGATCGATGAATTTGGTACCGGTACCGATCCGCAGTTTGGCGGTCCCATTGCCGAAGCGGTATTGGAATCACTAAATCATAAAAAAGTAAAAGGAATGGTGACTACTCACTATTCAAATCTTAAAATCTTCGCCGGAAATACCGAAGGCATTGAAAATGCTTCCATGCTGTTTAATAATGTAGAAATGAAGCCGCTTTACATGCTCGAAGTGGGCAAGCCGGGCAGTTCATACGCGTTTGAAATAGCACAAAAAATTGGTTTGCCGCAGCAGGTGATCAACCTGGCTAAAAATAAAGTAAGCGCCGGGCAAAAGAATGTGGATACCTTGCTGGTAGGCTTAGAACGCGAAAAGAAAGAGATCTATGATACCCGCATTAAACTGGAAAAACAGCAACGCCAGGTGGATGCCTTATTAGCCGAAAACGAGCAATTAAAAAGCTATCTCGAAGAAAATAAAAAGGTACTCATACGCGAAGCTAAGGATCAGGCTAAAAATATTATCTTAAATGCCAATAAGCTGGTCGAAAATACGATAGCCGAGATTAAAAGCAATAATGCAGATAAAGAAAAGACCCGCGATCTGCGCGAAAACCTTAACCGCGAGCTGGAAAGAAATACCATTAAAACCGAGCCGGTTAAACCTGCCTCGACGGAAGAAGAATTAAAACCGGGCGACTGGGTGAAGTTAGTAGACTCTGAAACTACCGGGCAGGTTATAGAATTGATAAAAGATAATGTAGTTATTGCCATTGGTGACTTGCGTACAGTTGCTAAGCGGA
>Ga0207054_1122_pt1 | contig 23018 bp, 19 predicted proteins | sample Alteio_BWMinCont_60_FD_153288 | JGI IMG/M metagenome (GOLD analysis project Ga0207054, IMG submission 153288) | Enriched cells from forest soil in Barre Woods Harvard Forest LTER site, Petersham, Massachusetts, United States -... | ecosystem: Environmental > Terrestrial > Soil > Temperate forest >... | reverse complement strand
ATGGGGTGGGGTGGTTTCCGACAGGTATAACCGCTACAAGGTATTGTTGACTACACAAATGGCATCGCTCATACAAGCTGCTTTAATTGCCATATTGGTGCTGTTCGATAATTATACCGTTTGGCAAATATTCGGACTGAGCGTACTGCTAGGTGTTATTAATGCGTTCGATGTTCCTGCAAGGCAGGGGCTCGTTTATAATATGGTCGATGAAAAAGAGGATTTGCCCAATGCCATTGCCCTCAACTCTTCCATGGTTAACCTTGCTAAAATATTGGGCCCGGCTTTTTCAGGTATGATATTGGCAGAATATGGCGCAGGTATTTGCTTTGCATTAAATGCGCTGAGCTTTGTTGCTGTAATTGTATCGCTGTTGTTTATGCGCCTTAACCTGCCCGATCCACCAAAGCATACTAAAAAAATTGGAGAGGAACTGGTAGAAGGGTTCGAATATTTAAAGGCCACACCATCTATAGGGTTTGTAATATTACTGCTTGCCTTAATGAGTTTTTTCGTGCTGCCTTATAATGCATTGCTGCCTGTGTTTGCCAAGGAAATATTTAAAGGGAACGCTTCTACCTTTGGCTACCTGAATAGCTTTATTGGTGTGGGTGCTATTTGCGGAACCATTTTTCTGGCTTCGTTAAAACCTACAGCTAATTTAAGAGCCATATTGTTTGCCACCATGCTCATATTCGGAATCGGGCTCATTGGTTTTTCGCACATGACGAGTTTCCCTTTATCCTGTGTATTTATAGTAATAGTGGGCTTTGGCATGATGGCCCAGGTAACAGTAAGTAATACTATTTTACAAACCACTGCTACGCCTGCTATGCGGGGCCGTGTTATCAGTTACTTTGCTATGGCTTTTTTCGGAATGCAACCTTTGGGCGCATTGGTGGTAGGTGCATTGTCAAACAAAATTGGCGCACCCGATACTATATTAATACAGGGCATTGCCGCGGTAGTCATCTTCAGTGTGTTCCTTTACGTTATGCGTAAGGATATACTTAAGAAAAAAGTAAAAGCTGCTGCCGAGACTATAGATGGAGTAATGGAAGCGCAATAGCGTAAATATTCTGATTATTGTCTATTTTTACTGCATTACAACCATCTCAAGTTCTAATGCAACTATATAAAAATTTAGACAAAGCACTTTTATTTGTATTTGCAGGCATGTTTATTTTTGGAGCTGTCTTTTTTATAGGTGGCTTTTTGATTTGTACTAATACTATTAAATATAACGATGAAGTTCCGCTTGCTGATATATCGGATATAGCAGTGGATAGTTCCGGGGATATATATGTTGAAACCAGTTTCTACGGTAAGGTACAGGTTTATAATTCCAAAGGAAAATTCCTTCGTAATTGGCCTGCATTTTCAGGCGGAAAGATAGATATGGATATTACCGATGACGAAAACATTGTAGTTGCATCTGAAAAAGAACACAAGCTAATCACTTTTGATAAGTTTGGGAAAATATTGGGTGATAGTATTTTAGGACGCGATTTCTCAGTTCCTGATTCTCTACGTAAGGTATATTGGGTAGATAGCGTAAAGTATGAAGCTGTTGGTTTTTTATCTCCTGAAATTGTAACAACCTTTCCTGCTAAATCAGTAATTGTTAAACAATCCGGCTTCCTTAATCTAATAAATGGAAACAGCGTTTGGGTGTTTTGCCTAATCGGGCTTGGTGGTTTTCGTTATTTGAGAAAGAGGAAGCCCAGAGATGTATAGTAGTATAGTTTTAGGCTAAAGTCAATACACTATGCCTGATATTCTCTGTCAGCTAAAGCAGACGGTAATTGAATCAGTGATAATCTGTTGAATCAGTGTTATCCGTGTTCTATTGTTTTTATTTCCTTCTATCACCACCCTGGCGTTCAAACATCCAACCCGGATATTCAGCAGGCAACTTACTTATCTCATCCAGCTTTTTAAGTTCATCGGCAGTAAATTTTACTTCGGTTGATTTCAGGTTATCGTTTAATTGTTCAACCTTTTTAGCACCAACAATTACAGTGGTAACCACCTTTTGGTGCAATAACCATGCCAGCGAAAGCTGTGCTACCGATGCATTCTTTTCTTTCGCCATAGGAGCCAGCACATCAATTATATCAAATGCTCTTTCTTTGTTCACAATCGGGAAATCGTAGTTAACACGCCTTGAACCCGCTTCGGCTTCCATTTTGCGGGTATATTTTCCGCTTAATAAACCGCCTGCCAATGGGCTCCATACCATAAGGCCAATATTCTGGTCTTTCAGTACGGGCACTATTTCTCTCTCCAGGTCTCGGCCTGCAATGGTGTAATATGCTTGTAACGATTCGAACCTTGAAATATGATGATGTTGGGAGTAAGCAGAGGCTTTCATAATATGCCATGCTGAAAGGTTGCTGCAACCTATGTATCTAACTTTACCACTCTTAACCAAGCTGTCTAATACTTCTAAGGTTTCTTCAAGCGGAGTAAGTTCATCAAAGCCATGTATCTGGTAAAGGTCAATGTAATCTATATTGAGGCGTTTAAGGCTGGCCTCTACCTCATGCAGTATATGTTTGCGAGTAAGTCCGCTGCCATTTGGCCCTTCGCTCATTTTGCCACGTACCTTGGTTGCAATAACCAAATCATCGCGTTTCAAATTCAAATTACGGATTGCTTTACCAGTCATTTCTTCCGAAATACCTTCAGAGTAAATATTGGCCGTGTCAATAAAGTTAATACCACCTTCAACCGATCTGCCGACAAGTTCATCTACTGCTTTTTGATCAATGCCACCAATAGCGGTCCACATGCCTTTGCCGCCAAAGGTCATAGTGCCAAGGCACAATTCTGAAACTCTGAGGCCGGTATTGCCTAATAAGTTGTATTTCATAAAATGGTTTTTAGGTTTAAAAAATGATTCTCTTTAATAGGACGAAGATAAAAGGAGAATACTTTATTTGAATTTTTTCTACTTCAATTGCCACGACCTTTAGGTCGTGGATAGCTTTTTAAGAGATATTATGGCTTTAGCCGAACCAATGTGTTTTGGCTAAAGCCTTTAGGGTGTGTTATTTTATCCACGACATAAATGTCGTGGCAACTAAAATGAATGGAACATATTTCGACTGCGCCTTCGCGTAGCGCTATGGCAGAGCAAGGCAAGCTCAATACGACGTTTTCGATTATTAATTCCTGATTATTAATTGGAGTAGTTACCAGCTACCGCTAGCGCCGCCGCCACCAAAGCTGCCACCGCCAAAGCCTCCGAAGCCACCACCTCCGCCACCGCCACCAAAACCACTGCCTCCACCGGAACCTCCGCCCATGAATAGTCCGGTTGCAAGGCCTCCTAAAAAACCGCTGCTGCCATACGAACCGTTTCCACCACTACCTCTGTTACCTCTGCCAATGGTAAAGTAAAAGAATAGAATAATCAGGAAAAGGTAAAATATAAGTGTTGTGTTTGACTTTTTGCTGCCTTGTGAACCATCACCTTTAAACTCGCCTGCCATGGCTTGCATAATGGCAGTGGTTGCCTGGTCGAGGCCGGTGTAGTATTGTTGTTGTTTAAAGTTCGGAGTAATATAACCGTCAATTATCTTTCGTGCAGTAACATCGGGTATGGCGCCTTCGGCACCGCGGCCTGTGGCAATGTTCACATGGTGGCCTCCTGCATCAATGGTTATCAATATGCCGTTGTCTTTTTGTTTTCTGCCAATACCCCAGTAATCGCCGAGCCTTGCACCAAAGCTTGCAATATCATCGTCGATAGATGGCATTATTACAATGGTAATTTGTGTAGAGGTAGAATCGTTATACGCTACCAGCTTGCTCTCTAATTGCTGGCGTTCGCCGGGCGCAAGCATATTGGCAAAATCGTTTACCAAACGGGGTGGGTTAGGTTTGGCAGGCAGGTCTTTATTGCTTTGTGCAGATACATTACCTATGGCAAACCACAACAGGGCAACAACCGACAGCGCTATTTTTAAATACTTTTTCATCTGCCGTGGTTTATTTTGTCGGTGTAGCCTTTGGTATTGTTCGGGTCTATAGGAAAGGATTCTTTCATCTTTTCGCCTACAAGCTTTATGCCTTCGCAAACACCTGCAACCAAATTCCCTGTTTTAAATATGTCTAACATCTTGCTACGCACATCTTCCCAAAAAACATCGGTTACTTTGGTGTGTATGCCCTCGTCGCCAACAATAGCGAACTTTTTATCTTTCACTGCCAGGTATATAAGTACCCCGTTGCGGTGGTTCTTTTCGTGTAATTGCAAATGGTGGAATATAGCAACACCTCTTTCGTAGGCATCGCCATCGCATTTCGATTCTACATAAAAACGTATCTCGCCCGATGTGGAATGCTCAGCCGCTTTAATGGCGCTGATAATTTGCTCCTCTTCGGTTTTAGAGAAATGTTTTGTTTTAAAAGGCCACATGGTTAAAAGCTGACTTTAGGAACAGTTTCGGTACCTGCATTGGCCTTAAAGTAACCCTTGGCAGTAAAACCATACATATTCGACACAATGTTGTGCGGGAAGGTCATGATATAAGAGTTGTAATCGTTAACGGCATCGTTAAAATCGGTACGGGCCTTGGTAATGCGGTTCTCGGTACCTTCCTGCTGGGTCTGGAAATCGCGGAAAGCGGCTGTGGTCTGTAATTCAGGATATTGTTCTGCAACAGCCATTAAACGGCCGAATGAACTTTTAAAGCCATCTTGTGCTTGTTGAAACTGTTGTATGCTTTCAGGTGTAAGCTTGCTTGCATCAACGGTAATGCTGGTAGCTTTCGACCTTGCTTCAATAACAGCAGTAAGGGTCGATTGCTCGAACTTAGCAGATCCCTTAATGGTTGCTATAACGGTGCTGTACAGGTCGCTGCGGCGCTGGTACTGGGTTTCCACATTGCTCCACATTTTACTTGTGTTCTGGCTACGGTTAACCATACCATTATATGGGTTAATGAATATGCCGAAAATAATGAGTATAACTACTATAACACCTATTAATATACCGAGTGTACGATTCATGTTTTATTGGGTTTTAATTTGTGAGAACAAAGATAACTTATTTAGGTTGAGGTTAAGAATGGACGATTGACAGTGGACAATGGACAATTTTTAGCACGGAGTAATTCATATAGGGTAAGACGGATGAGGGTAGGGGTTTACTTTAGTATTGATGAGATTCCTCACTACATTTCATTCGGAATGACAATTTTGTCACGACTAAAGGTGGGGAGGGAGGTGCGGGCTTTGCCCGCACCTCCCTCCCCTGAAAAACAAAAGCTCTTGTCATCTCGAACGAAGTGAGAGATCTCGGCTGAACCTATTTATTTCGTACTTTAGTGTTTCAATTAGCCACTCAGTTATGAAATTAAACATAACCCTAATACTATTGTTCTGTTTATCGTTTACTGCTTTTGGGCAGGTGGCTGATGATTTCAACCGTCAATCGAGAGAGTTACTTGCAAAAGGGGATTATAAAAACGCCGTGCCTGTTCTGAAAGAAGCTGCTGAAGCGGGAAGTGCCGAAGCACAATACAATTACGGCGTTTGTTTTGAGCAAGGAGTTGGTGTACCCAAAAATGATAGTATAGCGAATAATTGGTTTTTGAAATCAGCAAACCAAGGATGGTTAGATGCCCAATTTAAAATGGCTTATTCCTATTTTAATGGCAGGGGTTATACTCGGAATTATAAGCAGGCGTTTTATTGGTCATTAAAATGTGCCGCTCAAAACGATCCTGAATGCATGTTTAATGTAGTGAGTTGTTACCAGGAAGGCATAGGAACTGATAAAAACACAGATAGTATGTTGGTATGGGCAGTACGCCTTGGCTCGCACGCCGATCTGGATAATCTGCAATTAAGTGGAATGATAACCTCGGCCAGGGCAAATTTGGCTACTATGTACCTTAGTGGCGATAAAGTAAAGAAGGATTTGGTAAAAAGTTATATGTGGTTTTTAATTTATAATGAAAGCAAGCGTGATTTTTCGATGGGCGACCAGTTGAAAAATATTGATACGATAAAAGACCTTGAAAAGAGCCTGACTGATGTAGAGAAAAACAAAGCCCGGCACGATGCTATTAATCAAATTGGCCGTACATTAAAGAATCTTGATAATCTGTATAAGTCTGATTACTAATGAAGCCACTCATAATCCTATTACTATTGCTTTGTTTATCGCTTATTGCTTTTGGGCAGCAAGCCACACCAGAGTACCCCGATAGTGGCTTTACCAACAAAGCAGAAGCTAAGAACCAATTTGTAAACAAGTTAAAAGAGGGGAAATGGATAGATTATATGGGTAGAGATGGCGATACAGATAACTATATGTTGACTGTTTATCTTAAAGGCATACCCATTGGTATTAGTAGGATTTATATCAATAGCACAGGTAAAATATGGTTAGAAAAGCCTTATGTAAATGGTATGGAAAATGGTATTGAAAAGATGTATGACTCCTTTGGGAAACTAGTTTTAGAAACCCCATATGTAAATGACAGCGCAAATGGGGTGCAGAAAAGGTATTACAGTAATGGTAAAATATTATGCAAGACCGTTTATAAGAATAACATTGGCACGGTACCACAGTATTACAAAAAAGATGGAACCCCAAGACCAAAAGGATACCATCCTCCTATTACAATTTCTGTTGATGCAAACGGTAACGAAATAAAGTAAAATGAAGCCTCTAGTAACCCTAATACTATTGTTCTGTTTATCTCTTAATGGTTTTGGGCAGCAAGCCACACCAGAGTGCCTCGATAGCGGTTTTACCAATAAGGCAGAAGCAAAGAACTCAATGGTTAATGGATTGAAGGAGGGTAAATGGGTAGAGTATGAGACTTATTATTATGATACGAGTTCATACATAACAACTGATACTTCTGCTCCCTATTATATCCTTACAGTTTATAAGACAGGAAAACCCAATGGAATTCAGAAAAAGTTTTATAAAAGAGGTATGTTAATGAGTATTACCCCATACGTTAATGGTAGAAAAAATGGAACAGAGAAAAATTATAATGAGAATGGTCAATTACAAAATTGTTTAACTTATATTAATAATAAAATTGATGAAGAAATAGGGTATATGGATAGCGGTAGAGTAATATATGAATACATAAAAGATAAGCTAGGTAATCACATAGAAAGACGCTACCGTAATAATGGGGTATTAGAGATGGAGGCTTATTCTGCAACAAATAAACTGTTTAGAACGGAAAAATGGTATTATGAAAGCGGCAGCTTAGGTAGAGAAACCTTTTATGTTAAAGGTCATGAGAAAGAAACGAAGAGTTATTTGGAAGATGGAACTGATGTTTCTCTTCAACCACAAATTGAAAAGGCTATGCATTATGTAGAGTTTGATTGCACTGTTGATAAAATAAGGGCTTTGTTGGCAGGAAAATGGAAGTCAACTATAGACACCAATGAGGTTTGGGAATTTAATGGCGCTAATGTGTCTCGTTATAATTCTGATTATGTTATTAAAACCCCCTTGTCTTATAATATTATTGACTCAACATATTGCAAACTTCCTTATATGACAACCTATCTCGATTTGAAATGTTTAGCTATAGGAAAAACAGAATCTGATAAGTCATATTACGTTATTGCAATAATTGATAAGAAGAACCTTGTTTTATTTTCACTTCCTCATAACAGCAACACTTTATTGAAGTTTAAAAGGAATTGAAGTAAGAATTGGTAGAATTAAATATCCTAAGGGAAGACCTACAGCCTTCTCCTCAAAAACTCAACCACCAAATAGCCAATAAGCCCCAAGCCTAAAGCCATACTAAAGTTGATAAGAGTAAAAATGTCGTTCAGTGCCCAGCATAAGCCATGCACACGCCCCTGTCCCGATTGGTTGAATTCGCCCATGAGCAGGTTAGAGTAGAAGAGGAAAATGATGAAGCCAACCTCAAGCACTGCTCTTAGGGCAGGCGATATCTTTTTACCGGGTTTGTTTTGTTCAGTCATAATAGCAAAGATAATCATTGCCAATATAAATTTAGGTATATCGCCCCGATGGGGCTTTAAATTCTCTTTATTCTTATTACTACCAAGATATAACCCCTATGGGGTATTATGTCCCGTCGTGGTTTTAAATTTTCTTTATTTATACTTATTATCAAGATGTAGTCCCTATAGGGGATTACGTCCCATCGGGACAATATCTTGGTAGAAAAAATAACACCCTTGCAAGTTCAAGCCCCTTTAGGGGCGTAACATTTAATTTTCAATTATGCCCTTATTCTTTATATTTACAACAGAATAAAACACCATTGAACGAGAAAGACATAGCATCAAAACTTTTGGCTGATAATTCCATCAGCTCTGAATCTTTTAATAAGATAGAATCTGCGCGTACCTCAACCCTGTTTTCGCTGAGCTTCGAGCTTAGGGCTGTTTTGTATTGCGGCGTGTTGCTGCTAAGTAGTGGGCTGGGTGTACTTATATATAAGAACATAGATAGCATAGGCCACATGGCCATAATCCTTTTTATTGCAGCAGTATCGGCGGCTTGTTTTGTTTATTGTATTCGCAAAAGTTTGCCTTATTCTAATTTAAAAATGAACTCGCCGGGCATTTTGTTCGATTATATATTGCTGTTCGGCTGCCTTACCTTTGTTTCATTCCTGGGCTATTTGCAATACCAGTATTCGGTATTTGGCACGCACAACGATTGGGTTCCGCTTATATCATCGCTTTTGTTCTTTGCAGCAGCCTATTACTTCGATCATCTTGGGGTACTATCTATTGCCATAACCACTTTTGCTGCTTACATAGGCATTGCTATTACTCCGCTCGGGCTTATTAAGAATAATGATTTCTCGCGGGGTTATAGTCTTATTTACTCAGGCATAGCGCTGGGGTTTGTACTTATTGCAGTATCGTGGGCATTAGCCAGGCGAAACATTAAAAAGCATTTTACCTATACCTATGTAAACTTTGCATCGCATATGCTGTTTGTGTTTTGCTTAGCTGCCTTGTTTAAGGATGGTGGATATATCTTCTTTGTCCCTTTGTTTTTTGCCCTTGTTGCCACTGTTATATGGCAGGCCTTTTCTGAAAAGTCGTTTTACTTTTTACTTATTGCTATACTTTATGGCTATATAGGCTTGTCGTACCTTGTAATAAAGAACCTTATTTCCTTCTCAAGTGATGGTGCTCTGTTTACAGGTCTCTTTTATTTCATCGGCTCATCAATAGGCATTATCTATTTTTTAATAAAGTCTAGTAAAAGGATTAAAGCAGCATGATCATCTATAACAAAACAGGGCTCGATAATTTTTCGGTAGGCAAAGCTGCTGCTGCCTGGTTTAAACGCGGACTCATAAGCAATGATGAGTATAAGGGTATTGAAGCTAAATACATTACCGAATACAAACCCAGAGGTATTGGTGCATGGATAGGCCTTTTTATTTTTACTGTAATTATTGTATCAAGCGCCAGCGGATTGTTTTTTTTATTCTTTCACCCCGATGGCGAAACGGGTATTGCTTTTGAGTGTTTGGTGCTTGGTGTTTTATGTTACATAGTAGCAGAAAGGTTTGTATGGGTGAGTCATCATTACAAGTCTGGCATTGTTGATGCCCTATTGTACAATGCCCTGGTAGCTGTGGGTATTGCCATATGCATATTTATAAATAAAAGGTCGACTGGTTATAATGATGACGGCACTTGTTATTATTCAGAGCACGGGACTGCTTTTTACCTGGCTTTCCTTACTCCAATGGTAGTTGCAGCAGCATTACGTTTTGCCGATGCCTTTTTAACCCTTGTTGCATACGGATTTATTATTGTGATAAATGCATTTGTAGTGCTTAAAATGGGCTCATTCGGGCAAATGATATTGCCATTTGAATGTATGTTGTTTTCTGCTGCTGTTTATTATACGGCAAAAAAACGAAAGGCTAATATTGCTTTACGTTACTGGAGGCATTGCCTTGGTATGCTTGAATTTGCAGGCCTTGTTACGCTTTACCTTGCCGGTAATTATATGGTGGTGCGAGTACTTAGTGAGAGCCTGTTGGGTACTACTATAGAACCGGGAGAAGATATCCACTTGGCATTTTTCTTTTATGCTTATACTATTTTAGTGCCGCTTGCTTATGTAGCGCTTGGGCTAAAACGTAAGGACAGAATGCTGGTGCGCCTGGGGGTAATAATGATTGCCGCAGGAGTGCTTTCTATAAAATATTACCATTCTATAATGCCACCAGAGACAGCGCTTATGTTAAGCGGTATAGCACTTGTTGCTGTGGCATGGTTAAGCATACGTTACCTTAAAGTACCGCGTAATGGCATTACCAGCGAACCCGACGATGCCAATGCACGCATGGATGCGATCAGTAATATTGCTTTTTCGGAATTGGTGCAGCAAGCGCCTGCAAAGCCTGCTAACGATGTGAACTTTGGTGGCGGTAGTTTTGGCGGTGGTGGTGCCACATCTGATTATTAATTTAAATAATATTAAAACAGAAATTAACCCCAACTTTCTATTAAATATATCGCCCCGATGGGGCTTTAAATTCTGTTTGTTCTTATTACTACCAAGATTTAACCCCTATGGGGTATTATGTTTCGTCGTGACTTTAAATTTTCTCTATTTGTACTTATTGCCAAGATGTAATTCCTATAGGGTATTACGTCCCATCGGGACAATATCTTGGTAGAGGAAGATTATTCCCCAATAATACCAGCCCCTTTAGGGGCGAAATATTCGACATTAGGTTACTAACTGAAAAGTTATATTTACATTAAAATAGCAAGCATGTCAATACGAATTAAAACTTTAGCCGCAATTGCAATCATAGCTGCATTGGGGTGCAAGCACAATACCACACCTGCGCCGACCAACACAAGTAGCACACCGAGCATCAGTAATACATACGGTTATGGTATTCTGAATAAAATAAAAGGTATTTGGAATGGCCCGGTAACTTCAACTACTCCCTTAGGTGGTTACCCTGAATGGATAGTCGATTTCAGGCCCATATCGAACAACCAGGTATCGGCAAAGAATGAACTGGATACGCTGAATAATATTTTTATGTCGTTCTTTATTGTCAAGTATAATAACCAGTACACAGTTGCCTTCAGGAATGGAGGAGAGTTTAATGGTTCGCAGCGGGTATCGTATTTTTTAGCCGATAGCGTTTCAGAAACGGCTTCGGGTTCGTTTTATCGCTTTGCCGAAATAATAAAGGGTATAAAAAGGGCCTATTCTAACATCATCTTCAGGGCTGATAGTATGTATATATTAACCTATACGAACAAAAGCAACACCCAGCCATCTGCCACTCCTCATATGACATGGAGCGCGAAGTTGCAGGACACTACATCGTGCATGCCGGCACTTGCAAAGTTCTCTTACCCGCAAAAAGCGCTGACCAAAGATTTTTCATCAACTTTTACAGGCCTTGCTGAGTCAATCTATTACGGTACATCGGGCCCTGCCGTGGGAGACCCATACCCTGATACAACACAACCTTACCTTGGTAAAACAACGGCAGGCTTTACGTTTGCAGCAGGTTATACGCCAAGCCCTACTAAGAATGTATTGCTCATTATTACTACACAGCCTTTATTCAGTGGCGGAACTTATAACAGTGCGAATTTAAAATACAGGTCGCGTTATGTAATTCTGTCGTCGAGCGATAATAGTTATGTATTTACCTTAATGCACCCAGGCACCTATTATTACTATGCTATATACGATAATGCAGGTACTGGCCTTCCCGCCAGTGGCGATTGGGTAAGCACAGCCAATACTACATTTACCCTGAACGCTTTAGGGTCTGCGAATGTTAGTACGCAAATAAATTTTACTATTCCTTAAGGCAATTTAAGACCTCACCCTTCACCCTCTCCTTGCTCAAGGAGAGGGACGGAATAAAGGACATTTTTACTTATAGGTAAAGTAACGGCACGTGAGGCGTAATCAATTACGAATTACGAATTAAAAATTAAGAATTAAGAATCTAATACATAGGTAAAAGCTTCCAATTACGTGAGGTGATGAGAAACGATTATAGATAATGACACATAGATGCACAGTACTGTGCCCAATCCAAGCCTAACTAATTTTACTTATTACCACGAACTAATACCATAAACAACTGCGTACTATACTTATCGCCCGATTTAAAGAAGTTCTCCATTTTGCCATACTCCACAAAGCCAAGGCTTTTATAAAGCTTCTCGGCAGAATGGTTGCCATAGACAAGGCTAAGGGTTATGCTATCAATTCCGGGGTTTTCGAATGCTTTATTAATGGTATGTTGTAATAATTGCTTGCCTATGCCTTGCTTAGCGTAAGCAGTATCTACAAACATTTGTATTACCTCGCCACGGTGGCGGGTTTTGGTGCGAGGCTCCCTTACAAAGCCACAAATACCTACCAGCTCATTATTTTCAGTAAATGCTCCGTATGCAAAGTTATCCTTGTCATCTCCTTTTATAGCACCAACCAGCTTAGCGTATTTTCCTTGCTGCTCTTCTTCGTAGGTGGTACCGAAGTTATCGGGGTAGTCTCTTAAGCAGCGCAGGCGTATGGCCCTATATGCGTCGAGGTCGGCAGATTGCAGTAAGCGATAACTAATATTGGCCATAGGCAGCAAAAGTAAGGATGGATTTCTTAATAAGTGTTAATTTATTTGAAATAGATACTATTTGCATATCGGCTTTCCGTAAATAATGCTAATTATGCAAGGAATAAAATACAACTATGAAAAAATATCTACAAGCCTTCTCCGTACTTTTTGCAACAGCAACATTATCAGTTAATGTATCGGCACAGGGCTTTATGGGCCCTAACCCTGCTAAAAACTGGCAAAACCAAAGCATTGAACAGGATAGCGTGTATGGCACCGGTTCTGATAAAGCATTAGAAATGCTTAAAGGCCGTAAGCCTGTAACCGTTATAGTGGCTGTAGAAGATGGTGGTACCTATATAAAACACCCGGGCCTTAAGGCTAATATTTGGGTGAACCCTAAAGAAATTGCCGGCAACAAAAAAGACGATGATAAGAATGGCTATATTGATGATGTAAACGGCTGGGATTACATTGGAGGAAAGGATAGTGATATAAACAAGGAAAACCTTGAGGTTACCCGCCTATACAGAGATTTAGGTAAGAAATATTCTGGGATAGATTTAAGGACCGATACAGTAGATAAGGAAGGTATGCTTGGGTACCGGAAGTACCTTAAGGTTAAAAAGGATTTCGAAGCTAGATTAGCTACTACCACTGCCCAGTACAATAACCTGAAAGGTGTTTTTGATAGTATTGGTTTAATTAAAAAGGCAATGGGTAAATCAGATTTTAACCGTGCCGACCTCGATTCGCTATACAAACCAACCGATAGCGCTATGATACGTGCTAAGGCAAGGTTGATGCGTAACTTCAAGCGTTTCTCGTTCTTTATGAAAGGCGCTACGGCCGATAGTTTAATAAAATTACTTAAGCCAAGCCTCGATCATATTAGTGTTACGCTTAACTACCAATTGAACGTGAATTTTAATCCGCGTTATTTGGTTGGCGATAACTACGAAGATGCCAGCCAGCGCAACTATGGTAATAACGATGTAGCAGGCCCTGCGGCCGACCACGGTACGCACGTGGCAGGTATTATTGCAGGCTTCCGCACCGGCAAAGCAGGCGAGCAGGAAGGTATTGCAGATAATGTAAAGATTATGGTGGTACGTGTTGTACCCGATGGCGATGAGCGCGACAAGGACGTTGCCAATGGCATACGTTATGCAGTTGATAACGGAGCAAAGATCATAAACATGAGCTTTGGTAAGGCATATGCATACAATAAAAAAGCAGTAGATGAGGCTGTAAAATATGCCGAGGACCATGATGTATTATTGGTACATGCTGCCGGTAACGATCATTCAGATAACGATACCGTTATTGATTACCCTAACCGCCGTTACGAAGGCACCAACAAAGAAGCATCGAACTGGTTAGAAGTAGGCGCTTCGGATGTTAATGGCAGGCCGGGCTCGTTCAGTAACTATGGCAAACAATCGGTTGACCTTTTTGCACCGGGTGTAAAAATATACAGCACCATACCCGATAGCGGTTATGCATATTTTAACGGTACCAGCATGGCATCGCCTTGTGCAGCCGGTGTAGCAGCTATTATCCGCGAATACTTCCCTAAGCTTAGTGCTAAAGAAGTAAGGGAAATATTGATGCAATCGGTAACCAAGCCAGACTTTAAAGTGGTTGTACCAGGCCAGAATGATGATATGGTTTCATATGCTGACCTCTGCATAAGCGGTGGAATTATCAATACTCAAAAGGCTGTGAAGTTGGCTATAGAGCAAGAAAAGGTGGATAACGGTAAAATGCACAGGGAAGAGTTTTAAAAATCACAAATTAGTTTTAATATAACAACTAAGAAAGTTTACAGTTTTGTAAACTTTCTTTGTTTATTTGAATAGAGATATGAAGAAATATTTTCTTGTTGCGTTTGCATCTATAATTGCATCGGGCTTTGCTTCTTCCCAAAAGGTTAATGCCGATTCGGTGTGGGTAATGAACAACTATTATAAAATAGAACGTTCTATACCTATGCGTGATGGGGTAAAACTATTCACGTCCATGTATGTTCCGAAGGATACTATGCATAAGCACCCAATGCTGATGAATCGCACACCATACTCATGTCAGCCTTATGGCGAAGCGAAGTTCAGGAAAGTTTGGTATTCGCCTTATATGGCCTATTTTAAAGAAGGCTACATAATGATAACGCAGGATGTGCGTGGTAAATACATGAGCGAAGGGACCTTTGTAGATGTGCGCCCTTTTATAAAAGATAAAAAAACAAACAGCGATATTGACGAAGCAAGCGATACCTACGATGCTATTGACTGGCTCGTAAAAAATGCTCCGCATAACAATGGCAATGTGGGCATGTTCGGTATTTCGTACCCGGGCTTTTATGCCACTATGGGTGCCTTATGCGGCCACCCTGCGCTAAAGGCTGTTAGTCCGCAGGCGCCGGTTACCGATTGGTTTATGGGCGACGATACTCATCACAAAGGTGTGTTGTTTATTATGGATGAGTTTGACTTTGACCTGCCTTTTGGCATGCCAAGGCACGGACCTACTACAACGGATGCCGATGTGCAGGAGGTTGCAGGCGATGATAACTACCAACTTTACCTGAATATGGGTACCTATGCCGAAATAAGTAAGAAGTACGGCGGCGACTCGATTGGTTTTTGGAAAGAATTGGTTAACCACCCCGATTATGATAACTGGTGGAAGGACAGAGACCCGAGAAGAGTGCTGGAGAATGTGAAGCCTGCCATAATGGTTACCGGTGGTTTGTTCGATGCAGAAGATCTGTATGGCACCTTTGGTACATACAAGGCCATTAAAAAGTTATCGCCTGCTACGAATTGCAAAATAGTTGAGGGGCCTTGGTTCCATGGTGGCTGGGCACGTTCGGGTGGCGACAGGCTGGGCAATGTGTACTTTGGTTCGCGCACATCTGATTATTATATGAAGAATATTGAAGTACCCTTTTTCAATTATTACCTGAAGGGCGAAGGGGATGTATCGAAACAGGCAGATGCAACCGTTTTTGTTACCGGTGAAGATAACTGGCACACTTTTGCGCAATGGCCTCCGCAAACAGTAGTGCCAACCGATCTGTACTTTCATGCTAATGGAAAACTATCATTTGAGAAACCAAGCACTGCTGAAATAGCCGATACCTATATAAGTGATCCTATGAAGCCGGTACCTTATACCGAGACCGTGCACCGCGACAGGACAAGAGAATACATGTGCGATGACCAGCGCTTTGCATCACGCAGGACAGATGTCTTGACTTACGAAACCGATACTTTGCGAAATGATATGACACTTACCGGCCCTGTTGTTGCTGACCTGCTGACTTCTATAACTACCACCGATGCCGATTTTGTGGTAAAAGTTATTGATGTGTTCCCCGATAATTTCAAGTATCCCGATTCATTGAAGATGGAATATCCTATGGGTGGTTACCAAATGCTGGTGCGGGCAGAGATAATGCGCGGCCGTTACCGTAACAGTTTCGAAAAGCCGGAAGCCTTTGTACCCGGTAAAATAAGCGAGGTTAAATACGAACTGCCCGATGTGGCCCATACCTTTTTAAAAGGGCACCGCATAATGATACAGATACAAAGCACCTGGTTTCCGTTGGCGGACAGGAACCCGCAACAGTTTATAAACCCTTATACAAGCCTTACCAAAGACTTTGTGAAATCGACCATAAGCATTTACCATAATGCGGTAAATGCTTCGAAGGTTGTGCTGCCAGTGCTTAAATAGTAATCACTTTCGTAGTTCTGAATTTTGGGCGTTCCCCTGAAGTGAGTGAAAAACTACTTCAGGGTCGGGCTATCCGCTGCAAGTCCTCGCTATGCTGTGGGCTTTCCGCTATTATCCCTAACGCGAACTGCCATTGCACAAAAGCAACGGCACGTGAGGTGAAAAGGAATGATGATAGGAAATGACACATAGGTGCAAAGGATTGTGCCAAGAATAAGTTAAAATATAATTTCTATCCAGTGCTTAAATAGATTTTATTCTGCCCTGAATCTTTTTAGAATTACCTTTGCAGGGAATTCTATGTTATGGAAATAGTAAAAAGACCATTTGTTTTATCGGGAGGAGGATGCAGGGGGTTTGCACATTTGGGTATTGTAAAAGCATTGCAGGAACACGGTATACGCCCAAGCGAAATTTCGGGTACAAGTGCAGGCGCTATTGCAGGGGTATTTATAGCACAGGGCTATGAGCCCGATGAGATAAAAGAGATATTTATAAAAAATGTGGGGCTCACCTTGTTTGCCTGGAATGGTTTTAATATGGGCCTTATGTCGATGAAGCGCATACAGGCTTTTATACATAATAACCTGCGTCACAAAAAATTCGAAGACCTGCAAATTCCTTTATATATAACTGCAACCAATTTTGAAAATGGTAAGCAAACTGTATTCACCAGTGGAGAATTGATTTACCCCATTATTGCAGCAAGCTCTATTCCTGCTTTGTTTCCGCCGGTGTTTATTGATGGTACACCCTATGTGGATGGAGGCGTATCAAACAACCTGCCTGTGGAGCCATTTGGCGATAGGAAGAAGGATGCAGTATGTGTAAACCTGAACCCTGTAAGGCCGCTCGATCCTTTAAAAGAAACCATGATGGAAGTTGTGGACAGGGCAGTGCACCTGTGCTTTAAGGCTACAGTTGACCGATCTGCTGAAGGATGTTACATGTACATTGAACCACCGGCATTGAAAAACTATAGCCTGTTCGATATTCGTAAAATAGCTGAGATATTCGAGGTGGGCTATAAATACACCAACGAGTTCTTAAAAAACAATAAGGTTACCAATAGTTAGCCTTTTAATCAGGCTTACCTCACCAACACTACATTCCCTTTTTTAGTAACAGTTGTTCCATCATAAAGGGTAGCGTTCAGGGAATAAGCATAACTGCCGGTACTCATAGGTTCACCTTTATAAATGCCATTCCAGGGGATACTTTTATTGTTTGTTTTAAATACTACATTTCCCCACCGGTCAAATACTGTAAAGTCGAGTGTTTCAATACAATCACCACGTACATATAGGTTATCATTTTGGCCATCTCCATTTGGTGAAAAGGCTTCGGGAATAAAAACAGTTCCACAGCTTACTGCAATGGTTATAGTTGTTGAAGCAGAACAACCGCTATCGCTAACTACAGTTAAGGTATATATTGTTGTAGCTGGGGGCGAGGCTATGGGGTTGAAACAATTAGAGCAATTGAGCCCCGATGCAGGTAGCCAGTTATAAGTTATTCCACCCGAGGAGGTAAGTTGCACATTTTGTCCATACATAATAGAAGTATCACAACAAGCGTTTGCAATTGGTAATGGGTTAACAAATACTGTTACACTATCTTTTACAGAACAAGGTCCATCATAAAGTGTAACAGAGTATATTTTTGCTAAAGAAGGGCTTACCGATATAGTAGAAGATGTATCGCCATTACTCCATATGTATTGCATACCACCTGAAACAGATAAGCTAGTAGAATTACCGGAACATATATATTGATTATTGGTTATTACCGCAATGGGGTATGAATACACTAACACTTTTACACTATCAGTAGCTGAACAGAACCCATTAGAAACAGAAACTGAATAAGTTATGTTTGTTAGCGGATTTACAATAATAGTGGAGGTAGTGCCACCATTGTTCCAAATATATTGCGCACCTCCCGACACTGACAGAGTAGCTGAATTACCTGAACATATTTTTTGTTCAGGGCTAATAGTTGGAATTGGAACCGGATGAACAATAATATCAACACTATCTTTTGCAGAACAAGGGCCATTACTAATAGTAACAGTGTACTCGGTTGTACTGGTTGGAGTAGCAACCGGACTTGGTATATTGGCATTACTTAATCCTGCAGATGGCAACCAGGTATAGTTTGTGCCACCAGATGCAGATACATTAACTGACTTACCAAGACAAAGTGTGTCAGCTTTACTTATAATAGGAACAGGAAATTGAAATACCTTTACATTAATACTATCCTTCACCGAGCAGGGGCCATTAGAAACCGAAACCTTATAAAGAGCAGAGGAATCGGGGCTAATAATAATTGTAGAAGTTGTAGCACCATTACCCCAGGTATATGTAATACCACCTGTTGCCCTTAAAGTATCTTCTGTTCCAGCACAAATAGTTTGAGTGCCACTTACGCCGGCAGTTGGCATCGGATTTACCCTGATAGAAAATGTTGTATCTCCGTAACAGGCTCCATTCATAATATACAAGGTATAAGTAGTGGTGGCAGTAGGATTAATTAATAAAGTACTGGTCGTGGCGCCTGTACTCCATAAATAACTGGTACCATTCGACGCAGATAATTGAGTGGCTTGTCCCATGCATACTATTGAATCTCCCTTCATTTTCGCAACCGCTCTGCAGGTGTCGCATGTCCATTCTGCTGTATATCCCCCTCCATTCGTATTAACAGTATCTGCTTTGAATCCATCAAGTCCATATTGATCTGTACTGGCAATATTTACAACAGGAAGAAAAGGGTTTGCTGAAACACCATTGAACGAATACCAACCTACAGGGTTAATATTTGTTCCGCAAAGGCCATGACCATTGCCATCAAATTTAGCTACAAATCCTCCTTGCCCTAAAGATATTCCACCCAACGTATCATTTCCTTCTGCCCAACCACCTAAATAAATATTTCCCCATCCATCTGAAGATAATGACGTACCACAAGAACCACGACCAGGCTTATCACACTCAGCCCACAATACCACCCCATCTAAATTGAGCTTAACCAAAAAACCCAGGCCCTGATTATTAGTAATTGCTGGGAATACATAACTACCATATTTATAACTACCAACATAACCTGCAGTAATATAAAGATATGCTCTACTATCAGAACACATGGACATATAGCTGGCCGAAGAATAGTTAACTGCAGATCCATACTTTAGCATTACTCCGGGCACTTTAGCCCATTTATTGTTGCCGCTTGAGTCAAATTTCAGTAGGTATATATTACTACCACCTAATGAACTTGTTGAAGTAGGTACGATATAGCTGCCACAATAAATTGTATCACCAAATTCTCCTGAAACATATATATTATTAATACTATCAACACCACTATAAAGCGATGCACCATATCCGCTCGCATTTCCGGCCCTGGCCATATTAAGCCACAATGGGTTTCCACTTGGTGAATATTTTGCAACAAAAATTCCTGTATACCAATATGAGCAGCCAGCCACAAATCCTCCCACCTGCACAGTATCTCTAAAGGTGCCCGTTACATACACATTATTAGAATGATCAACTGTTACGCTCTCACCATCGCTACTACCTCCATAGTAATTTGAAGACGAGCATCTGATCCACTGTGTGTTTCCATTGGGGTCGAATTTTGCCAGAAAAAAACTTTGCATGTAGCTTGTATTTGCTCGAGGACCAACAATCATTACCGAGCCTATTTTAAGTGTATCACTAAAAGTACCGGTAAGGTATATATTGCCATGGCTATCAGTAGCAACAGAATTGGTAGATGCATTATGAATACTATTATTGCTTAACGCCCATTGCACTTTACCAGTTGAATTATATTTAACCAAATAAAACGTTCCGGTGTTTAATGTATGTGGGCCAAATGCAATAGAGTCTTGAAAATCTCCTGACACAATAACATTACCAGCACGGTCAGTCGTTATGGCCGTGGGCGCGGTTGCAAAAGAATAGGAATCTTTATTTATAGTATAGTCTTGCCATAAAACTTTTTGGCTGGTAGCTTTAAACGTTATAAAGGCAAACAAAATACTTAATGTAAGTAGTGGTTTCAAAACAGAGGTATTACTAAGTCAAAGATAATGAAACCAATTTATCTGACCAAAGCCACATTTTTTTTTGCAACAGGGGTACCCATGAGTCAGGAAACAAATTCTTCGAACAATCGTTTTGCAGTTTGTTCAAGATCATTACACAAGCCGGGGTGGGGCCTTGATGTTTGAATAACGGAACTTCTTACGGCAGTTAACCACCTGAAGCGGGAGGGCACATCAAATAAGGCTATAGGGCCGCATTTTTCCTCTCCCATGGCTATTTTTTCGAATGATTGTAAATTCAGTTTTATCTGATCGATATCTAAGTTTTTAGAAAAGGAACAGAGTCTCTTTTCATTAATAGAAAAGAGTACACGGATATATTTTTCCTTTTTGCAAAAAAGAATAATGCCCACATTGATGAATTCCTCCCGTTCTACAGCAGGTAAAACACGAATTATAGAATACTCATATAAGTATTTCTCTTGCATTTTGTGCTTCTTTGGTAAACGTTTCAGAATGTTTCAATCGGGTAATTAAAAATTCAAGGTACACTTCTCTAAGTAATTCCGGTGTTTCCTTTACACCCTTCCAATGCAGCCAATCATCCGGAATGAGCGCCACTATATCGCTGAGTTTTTCTTCGGTTAATAGTTTTTTAAATGCACTGTCTGCTTCTTCCAGCAAACTAGCCTGTGGTAGTAACACATGATCTTTTACTAGTTTAAACGGGTCTTTTACATGGTTTTTCCATGTGGCCCACGAATGATGGAAGTACAAGCAAGCCCCATGGTCAATGAGCCACAACTCCTTCTGCCAAATAAGCATATTGGTGTTCTTGAATGTGCGGTCAATGTTTTCTATAAATGCATCGAGCCACACAATTTGTGAAGCAAGTTTTGCATCCACCTTTGTAACAACAGGGTCAAACGTAATGGCCCCCGATAAAAAGTGTAAGCCTAAATTAAGCCCTCTGCTGCTCTGAAGCAGATCCTGTATCTCTTCATCACCTTCTGTTCTTCCAAAGGCCTCATCTAAGTTGGCAAAAACCAATTCCGGTACTTTCAGGCCTAGGGTATGTGCAATTTCTCCGCCCAGTAATTCCGATATCAAAGCTTTTACTCCATGCCCCGCACCTCTGAATTTTAATACGTATTTAAGATCATCATCAGCTTCTGCCAATGCGGGTAAAGAACCTCCTTCACGAAAGGGCTGGAGATAGCGCGTTACATTTACAGTTCGTATAGATGGCTTGTTGTGCATTATGTCTTCAAAAGTAAGGAACTTTGAATCAACAAAAAAATAAGGTTGCAAAGAACTATTCCCAGCAACCTCATTTTTTTTTAGAAGTATTTTTTACCTTAGTGCCAAACAGCAAGTATAATACCTACTATTACAAGGCTTACAATGTGGTAACCTGCATCGATCAACACCAGTTTGAATGATTTGCGGGTGTACATATGACTTTGAGCGATTGCTACAAATGCAAATACTGCCGCAGCAAGTCCGACTTTTGCACCAGCCATGCAATTGTTTACACGGGCAATGCCTTCGATACATGCAACTGAAAGGACAGCTAAAAAGCATAGTACAAAGGTCATGGCAAAAAGCTTAGGCATCTCCTTTTTCATTTGTGCCTGTGCAGTTGCATCATCGGGCATAACAATACCGTGGCCTTTCATCCATGGTTTTGAAAAACCAATGGGGGTAAACCAAATGGAGCCAACCATAAAGTAAGCCACAGCCGATACTGCTACCGCAGCATAATTCAAATGTTCTAAGATCATGTGTATAAGGTTTATGAGTTTATATAACCAAAAATAAGAAAACTTTGTTGAGGTGGGTGCTCTATAAACAGATTACAACTCAAACACCTTTTCAGCGCTTTTTGCACCATCAATAGTAACGCGAACAAAGTATTTTCCTTTTTTCCAGCCCTTAACGTTAAGTTGCAATGGAAAGGTATATGTATTTGGGTCTGCATGTCCGGTAGTTAATGGTTTAATTAAGCCACCTTTTTCATCGTAAACATTTATTTTAACCATTGCGTTATTGGCAACGTAGTATTTAATATTTCCTGAAACAGTGTTATGTTTTCCCGAAAACAGATTAGCTGAATCCTTTTCGTAAGTTATACTATACCATGGTGCTGCTATACCCTTTATTTTGCCAATCATATCTACTAAAGGCTGAATACTTTGCTTTGTTTCTGTTACTTCTTCTGTACCTATTGGGTTTAAGTCTGACCCTTGCTGTGAGTAATCATGTTTTTTCTTGGGCATATCCTCATCCGTTATTGAAGCTATCGGGTTATTGTCAGAAAGTACCCATACAGCATCCTGCATGGATGTAACCGGGAAATTGTTTTTATTCATGAATTGGGCAAGCGTAACCAGGTCTTTATCGGCCATGGTACCTACCAGGTAATTTGAACTTGTTTGTGGGGCATGTTTATGCATTTGACAACAAAAGCCAAATATTCTGACTTTTCTTTTTTCTTTTGGAGCCATTGCAAATAGTTGTTCATGTACAACTAAAATATTCTGAACATTGGTATCCTCATGTTCCAGTTTGCGGCCTGCTTCCAATATGTAGTAGCCAGAGTCATTCAGGTTATTGCT
>Ga0207054_1120_pt1 | contig 23213 bp, 14 predicted proteins | sample Alteio_BWMinCont_60_FD_153288 | JGI IMG/M metagenome (GOLD analysis project Ga0207054, IMG submission 153288) | Enriched cells from forest soil in Barre Woods Harvard Forest LTER site, Petersham, Massachusetts, United States -... | ecosystem: Environmental > Terrestrial > Soil > Temperate forest >... | reverse complement strand
AAGAATTACAGAACAGACCTCAGCAAGCCCATTGATATTTCCATTCCGCTGAGGGCTGGCATCCATAATGTAAATGCCTGGCACGCCGAACCGGTTAAAATAGAACCTGTGCGAATGGGCGATTGGGTGGGTGAAGTAAAATCAGGCGCAGCTGTAAACTTCCGCAATGTATCGTTTAACCCACATGGCAACGGTACGCATACCGAATGTGTGGGGCATATAAGTAAAGAAGACTACAGTATTAACCAATGCCTGAAAGATTTCTTTTTCATTGCCGAGCTCATTAGTATTTTGCCTGATGAATTACCGAACGGAGATCTGGTAATTACCGAAAAACATATTCAGAATTGCCTGGAAGATAAAAGGCCTGAAGCACTGGTAATACGTACTGTTTCGAACCCTGTTGCTAAAATGGATATGCAATATACCGATACTAATCCTCCTTACCTTACCGAAGGAGCGATGCACTATATTGTATCTATTGGTATAAAGCATTTGCTGGTAGACATGCCATCGGTTGACAGAGAGAAGGATGATGGCAAGCTTGCAGCACATCACATTTTCTGGAATTACCCGACTGACACACAAACTGCAAAAACCATTACAGAACTTATTTATGTGCCCAACACTGTAATGGATGGGCATTACCTGCTTAACCTGCAAATAGCAAGCTTCGAGAACGATGCTGCACCCAGCAAACCTGTTCTCTTCCAAATTGTAGTATAACAACCACAAATAAAAAAGGGTAGTTATTAGCTACCCTTTCTTATTTTATCTATTCTGTGTTTTACCGTATAAGCGTCACTCTACCCACATACCTGTGGCTGTTGTGGAATATATCGGTAAACTGTACTAACCATACGTAAGTGTCCTCCTGGCATTGAGTTGTTGAACTAATAGCATTATGCACCGTACCATCCCATGGTTGGGTAAGGCTTGTACAATGGTACAACTGCTGGCCCCAACGGTCAAATATCCACATCTCAAATTCTCTTAAGCCTACTGCCTTTGGTATAAAGCCATCGTTCAAGCCATCTCCGTTAGGTGTAAACGCATTCGGAATGTAGAATGTCCAGAAAGGTGTTATTACAACCGGCTCGCTAATAGAATCTCTGCAACCGTATTTATTTTTAATTACAAGGTTAGCCCAATAGGTACCTGTATCCTGGAACGTACCTGTGTACAAAAATGTATGTACACCATTTGGAGTAAACTCTGTAGAGTCAGTTATATCGCCAAATGTCCATTGCCACCAAACCGGGTTACCTGTCGAATTATCGGTATATACAACTGTAGGGTTAAGGGTATCCGTCGGGTTAGGGCTTGCGCTAAACTTGGCAACCGGAACAGGCCATGTAGTAATGTAGTTAGGCCTTACAAGTGTTGCACTGCAACCATGGTTGGTTGTAACCGTAAGTCCAATACTAAACGTGCCAACCGTACTGAAACAATGTGAAGGAGCTGCCAAAGATGATGTTGAATCTATTGAACCATCCCCAAAGTTCCACGCGTAGCTATTAATCGATTCCGGTGCAGGTATATTAACTACATTACTTGTATCGGTAAATGATACGCAATAAGTAACGCAACCCGCTGTATCGCTAAAGAAGCCCGGTACAGGGTTTGGATACACTACTACCGGTATAGTTATAGAATCGATACAACCGAAGTTAGAAGTAACCGTAAGTGTAACCTGGTAGGTTCCCGGTGCAGCGTATGTATGCGAAGGCGTTGCAGTACCAACGGCAGTTCCTCCATCACCAAATCTCCATGTATCATCGGCCGCAGTAATAGTACCACCTACCACGGTAGATTTATCGGTAAAGTTTGTTGGGCTACCCAAACAAGGAGAGTTCTCGGTAAACGAAGGCACAGGTATTGGATACACTGTTACCGGCAAGGTAATACTCGAATCGCATCCATTGCTCGATGTAACTTTAAGGGTTACATTAAATACACCAGCTGCGCCGTATGTATGCGTAGGGTTTTGAACTGCCGATGTGTTTCCATCACCAAAGTTCCAGCTCCATGTAGTTATATTATCACCACAACCAATGGTCGACTTATCGGTAAAGGTTGTAACGAACAGTTTACATACACTGGTAGCGGTAAAGCTAGGTGCAGGTACAGGATTAATTGTTATTGGCAATGTAGTATCGTGTGTGCAACCTGCGGTTGATGTAACCGTAAGCATTACATTATATGTACCACATTTAGCATATTGGTGAGTAGGATTTTGCAGTGCCGATGTTCCTCCATCGCCAAAGACCCATGCCCATGTTTTAATTGATTGTGGCGCAGGTACATTAGCAATAGTAGACTTATCAGTAAATACTGCTGCTTCATCCTGACAAACTGCAGGCGCTACAAAGTTAGCTACCGGTATAGGATTAACTATTGCCACAACTGTAGCTTTACCTGTACATGTATTTACTGAAGTTAAATTAACCGTTGCAGTATATGAACCATTTGCAGTATATGTATATGAAGGGCTTTGCGCAGTTGATGTACCTACTGCATCGCCAAATAACCAACTATACGTTCCTCCTGCCATATTGGTAGGTACCAAAGTAAATACACTTGGTGTACCAAGGCAAACCGGCGGTACTGTAACAGTAGCTGTTGGGTTAGGATTTACCGTTACTGCAATGGTAATACTATCCTTACAACCGCCTGCATTAGTAGTTACCTCTTTTACCTGGTATGTACCGGCCGCACCATATATATAGGTAGGGTTTTGCAAAGTTGATGTTCCATTGGTAGGAGCATCACCGAAATACCATTTCCATGCTGTTGGCACATGTGATGTGTCGGTAAATGCAGTAGCTGTTCCCTGGCATACCGTAGTTGCTGTAAAGCCTGCTGTAGGTGGCGCGGCTACAGTTACTGTTGATGTAATAGAATCTGTACATCCTGCTCCCGATGATACTACCAGTTTAACTGTATACGTTCCGGCTGTTGTATAAGTATAAGAAGGACTTGTTGCATTAGATGTTCCTACACCATCACCAAAATTCCAGGTTGATGTGGTAGGAGCCGGAACAGTTTGATTGGTAAACACAACTGGTTTACCCAAACAAACAGGAGTTGATGTAAACTTAGCTACCGGTGCACCCACTACATTAACAGGGGTAGTGATACTATCTTTACATCCGCCAGCGGTAGTAATTTCAAAGGATACCTGATACGTACCTATACCTGAAAATATATGGGTTGGGTCCTGTACAGCTGATGTATTATTAGGGGCTGTTGTTGGATCTCCAAAGTTCCATGACCAGGATGCTTCTGTGCCCCCACAACCTACTGTGGTTGCATCGGTAAATGCGGTATTAGAGCCTAAGCAAACAACATTTGCGGTAAATACAGGTGTTGGGTTAGGGTTTACAGTTACTGTTTGCTTGGCAGAATCCACGCATGGCGGAGTACCTGCGACCAGTATTACATTAAATGTACCGCAAGTAGTATAAGTATGGCCTGGTGGGTTCTTTACGTTTGAAGTCGTTCCATCTCCAAATATCCACTTAAAGACAACAGCACCACCTGTTGAAGTGTTCGTAAATACTGTCGGACTGTTCTGACAAACAGTCGGAGCAGTGAAACCCGCCGTAGGCGGGCCGGTGACGACGACGCTCAATGTTGTATCTCCTCCACAACCCCCATTCAAAGCATCTAATTGTACCGTATATGTACCCGCACTCGGGAAAGTATAAGTCGGATTTGTGGCTGTCGAGGTACCTCCTCCCTGGAAGCTCCAACTGTAGGTATTAGCAGGACCGCCTCCTGTAGTTAGGTTAGTAAGTTGCGTGGGGTTACCTGCACAGACCGTATCTGATGTAAAGTTCGGTTTGGGCGCTGTACCCGTGGAACTGACAATAACAGTATCGAGTGTATCGGCACAGGCTGCACCGGCCACAGTTTGTATTATTACCTGGTATTTACCAACACAACTTACAGTTATTGTTTGTGTATTACCTGCGGCAGGAGTCATACATCCTCCTGGTGGAGCAGTCCATTGATATGAAAGACCACCTGAAGGGGCTGTAAGTTGAATAGGATTACCGCAAAGTGCAGGTGCAGATGTTATAATACCCAATTGTTTACATTGTGCAGCAAAATAAGCATATCCATAGTGGCCACCCTGACCACAATCAGAAGTTACTACAACTACAGTAACGCATTGCCCTATATAGGCCTTTAACGATACGAAAGCTGTTGTCCAATCTAAATAATCAATTTCATTAGCTGTCCCTTTATTTAAAAACTTCCAAGTACCTGTTACGTTAGCTCCACCTGCAACTACGTTATAATTACCACAGTGTGGGATAGTATCACCATTTTGGTCGAGCATGGCAACATTAAAGTAAGGCTGCTGGAAATAACAATGGCCTGGATTATTTAATACAATTGCATAATTATAAAAGAAATCGGCATTAGCAGCAGTTACCTGAAAGGTCTGCTCTAAAAAGCCCATACCAAAATTAATGTTGGTACTATCACCGATCATGGCTGAATATGTAAACCCTCCTATAGGGCAAACACGTTTAATACCAGTACCGGCAGGGTCTGCACCTGAAGCAGGGCCCATTATAGATACCTGGTAAGTATTTTGTGTACCAGCATCTGGTCCTGCAGATTTAGTAACACCGGCAGCCGGGTTTTGCCAGGTAACAGCTGAGTGTGAAAAAGCACCTGTAGGGGGTGGGCCATTACTGCATGCTGAAGCATCTTCAGATGAACAACTCGCATAACCACATGTCCAAGCAGAAAGATCACCTTTTGAAAAATCTATGTTATCGCAAGCCGGGTTACAGGTTCCGGTGGGGTTATGCCATTTTTGAGGCGCTAAAACTTCAGCAACACTGGAAGGAAATTCAATTTTTATTTGCTTATAATTACTATACATCTTCAAATAATGAGCCTGCATTGCAGTGATGTATTGTTGCTCTATAGTTGTACTTATGTTACCATGCTTTTTTAAATAATGGGTCAATCTTCCCATATTTCTTGCCAAGGTATCAATATAATATTTTATAAATTCATTTAAGTCAGCGTCCGAGATTCCCGCTTGCTGCTTAAGCCCCTGATATATTTGATCTTTAAGATTTGTTGCTTCTTGTTCAGCAGCTTCTGCCTGTGCGGAACTCTGAGCATATGCACCTGTAAACCCCATTAAAAGCAAGCCACAAATTAGTAAGCAGGCTTTTAATTTTTGTGTTAAGTAAGTTTTTTTCATAGTTCTGTACTTTTGATAAACTATATTTTGAAAGAATAATTTAATGATATAATCTCGGGCAATCCACCAAGAACATGGCGTGTATGCGGTAAATAGGAGGAAGTTGTAGTTATTATCATGCTCTAAAACAAAAAAACAATCTCAATAATTATGTGTTCGTTTCTCTTAATAAACTTTCACATTCATTATATCAAAGGTAATCATTTCAGGTAAAAAAACAAACTAAAACGTAACTTTTTCTATACTTCCCACGTATTAATAGTGTTAAGCAGTCGCAAAGTACTGTTTTCCAAGCTATTAGGCAAAGGAATGTGGTTATATTCCCACTTTGCCAGCGGTGGTAAGCTCATTAATATCGATTCTGCCCGGCCATTTGTAACTAAGCCAAATTTTGTTCCCCTATCATATACCAGGTTAAACTCTGCATACCTGCCACGTCTTAATAATTGCCATTGCTTGTTATCTTCAGTAAACGATTTTGCACGGTTATTTTCAACCAAAGGTAAATACGCAGTTAAAAAACTTTCTCCTACAGCTTTTACAAAAGCAAAGCGCTGTTCTTTAGTAAACATATCATTGCCTGATAAACGGTCGAAGAATATACCACCAATGCCTCGGGTCTCATTCCTGTGTTTTATAAAAAAGTACTCATCGGCCCACTTTTTAAAATCGGGGTAATAGTTGGCGCTGTGTGTATCGCAAACCTTTTTTAAATGCTGGTGAAAGAATTTGGCCTCACCTACATCTATGTAATGTGGGGTCAGATCAATACCACCACCAAACCACCATATATTACCTGCTTCGAAATAGCGAACGTTCATATGTATAATAGGAACAAAGGGATGATTAGGGTGTATAACCAGCGATAGACCAGTTGCAAGGAATGGAATATTTTCATTTACAGGTATTCCGGCTTCCTGTTTTAAAAACTCAGGGCAAGGGCCATGAACAGAAGAAAAATTCACTCCACCTTTCTCAAATATGGCTCCATCCTGTATTACCCTTGTTCTTCCTCCACCGCCTTCAGGCCTTTCCCATAAATCTTCTTTGAAAGTGGCTTTCCCATCAGCCTTTTCAAGGCCGGCGCAAATCTTATCCTGTAAACTGCGAAAGAAATCTTCTATAACTTTTTTATCGGGCATAAATACTTATAATGAAGCAAAAGTATTTAATTAGAAATGAAACGCAAAATTACCCCGATTGACAATCGAATGATATTTTGAAAGGGAAAAGTGATTTGACTTTAAATAATTATTTCGTGTACCCTATAAAGAGGAAGTACCAAGCCTCTCTTTAGCAGAAGCCTTTTATCAATAACTCCCCAAATAGTAGTTTCAACCATCTTTATTCCTTCACTGTCTTCAAAAATAATTTTCACTTTATCTTTAAAGTAGTTGCCCAGTTTCATTGCTCGCTCGGCCTCGTACTGCCTGCTATTTATCTGATCTTGCCCCATAAGTACTTCCTGTTCAGGGAAATGCATATCGGCAATTGTTTCTTTTTCAACTAAAACTATTGTGTCGAGTGTTTTATTCATAATCAGGGATATTGTTCTACTATTGATAAACGAGGAATGGTTTTAATTGTTTCAGATAATTATTAACAATTCGGCATATTTGTTAATAACCTTAAAATCAAAATGGCCTACACAATATTCCTACAATCAATTACAGTATCACCTATATCGAGCATAGCATTAATCAAACATGCTTTTGTAAAACTCGCAACAGCGCTTTTATTTATCTCTGTTTCTGTTATTACTCCTTCATGCAAAAGCTTTTGCCTTTTAGTACCATTTAGCAAAGGCTTATTGGGTGTTAGCCATTGGCTGCCATTGTAAAACACTATGTTCGAAAAAGAAGTATCGGTTACTAAATTATTTTTCACAATTAGTATCTCGTCACATTCTTCTTTCCTTTTTAATAATTCATTCAGGCTATCTCTGTTGGCATATTTATACGAATAATCAATTGTATCATCTGCAACAATTTTCAGGCTGGTTATTTTGCGAATAACATAAGCTTGAAACTTTACATCAATAACATCAGCATTATAAGTTACGGTGCATTTATATGTTCCCCTTTTTGCATCGGCAGGTATGTCTACTAAGGTTGCAATATCAACATCTACCACGCAAGCAAACAACTCCCTACGGGCTTTATTAAACCTTATATTGTGATAGGCAAGGTTTTGAAACTGCCCGTCGGTAATTTTAATTGTCTCTATTAACAGGCACATATATTTTATCAATTAGTTCTTCATACTCAGCTTGGGCATCGCTATAAATAGTTATTCCCCCTCCGCTTTTAAAATAAAGTTCATCATTTATTTTTTCTATGAACCGTATCATCACTGCACTTTCTACATTTGTGCCATCAAAGTAGCCGAATACACCGGTGTAATAGCCCCGCTCATAGCCTTCCACCTTTTTAATAATTTCTACCGTTTTGCGCTTTGGTGCACCACTTATAGATCCGGCCGGTAATAAAGCCGAGAAAAGATCTCCTAACTGCTCCATTAATTCAGGTTTTACTATTCCGCTTATTTCAGAACTTACCTGCAATAATTCTGAATTGAATGTTTTAATACGGCTTATGTACCTGAATTTCTTCAGGGTCACTTCTTTTGCCACCATGCTTAAATCGTTGCGTATCAAATCTACCATGGTAGAATGTTCCGCAAGTTCTTTTTCATTCTCAAGTATTACCTTCTCTGCATCAGGTACAGATGCATTAATAGTTCCCTTCATCGGAAATGAAGAAATGATTCCATTTTTTATTTTCACAAAAGGCTCAGGAGAAAAAACCACAAATTTATTTTTAACCAACAGTTTATAGGGCGCTTTGCTATGTACAAAGATCTCTTCGAAACTTAAGGATGTATCAATTTTAGTTGCACAGGTTAAATTAACCAGGTAACTATCTCCGCGCAATAAGTATTGCTGAATTTCGTCAAACTTCTTTTTATAAGCTTGATATGCCAATGGATATTTTTCAAAACTGAAATTGCCGGGTTTCTTGCGCTCAGTATATTCAAAGTTGGAGAATCCGTTAAAGTCGTACCAAATCTCATCCTTATTTACTTTATTGAGTGGTATAACAATTGGCTTAGCCTTATCAAAGTCAATAATAAATAAAAAAGGAATCTTTTGTTCCGAATATGTATTGAGCAGTTCTAGCAACTGAGTTAGCTTGATGATTTCAGCAAATTTGCAAAAATTACCCTTAGCTATTACTCAATTATATAACAGGCAGTATAAAATAAAATCTGCTGCCCTCTCCTACTTTGCTATCAACTCCTATGCTGCCATTCTGGGCTTCAATAAACTCTTTCGATATGGCGAGGCCCAGGCCTGTACCGCTTCGTTGGCTACCAGGCACCTGAAAGTATCGCTGAAATAACCTATCCTGGTATTTATCATCTATCCCAATACCAAAATCCTTTACTGAAAATTCAATGACGTTATTTTGTTGCTCTGCTCTAATAATTATTTTACCGTTTTCAGGACTGTAACGGATTGCATTCGACAAAAGATTCACCAAAACCCATACTGTCTTATCAGGGTCAATATTTACTTTACTTAGACTTTCAGGACAAGAAACCTCAAGGGAGATATGCTTTTGTTCAGCCTGCACCTTTATACTATCTACCGAATAACTCACTATTTCTTTCGGGTGTGTTTGCCTGAAATCAAGATGAATATTTCCTGTTTCTACTTGCGTAATGTTCAACAACTCACTTGTAATATTAAGCAGGCGCTCACTATCTTCTTTAATGTGATTGATAAGTTGCCTTTGCTCTGTATTGGTATTACCTACTCTTTCATCGTTTAATAATTGCAGACTCATTTTAATAGATGCAATAGGCGTTTTTAGCGCATGCGAAACTGTAGCAATAAAATTTGTTTTGGCTAAGTCCAGTTCCTTGTACTGTGTAATGTTTTTTAAAATTATCACCTCCCCAATAGGCTGATCATCAGCAGTTATTTTCAGTATCTCTTTTGCAAAATAACTCTCGCGACTATCAGCATATATTTTTAAAGGAGTTCCGGCATTTTCAGCATATATAAGACTGCGTAACAGATCGTTTTTTAGTGCCACGTCGGGGGCATATTTACCTATAAGGTCAACTCCATTCATCCCCAAAATTTTCGTAGAAGATGAGTTAACAAAAAGTATATTTTTTTTCTCATCAAGCCCTATAATCGGGTCTTTCATATTGTTAATAATTGTATCTATCCTCTTTTTCTGAAAGATGATTTTTGCCAGATTGCTATTATTATAGTCATCTAATTTTTGTGCCATCAGGTTAAATGCATCAGCTAATTCACCAAATTCATCGCCCTGTTCCAGATGTATACGCTGAGAATAGTTCCGATTGGCAACCTGCTTTATTCCCTCAGTAAGTTTGCTTATTGGGTTAGCAATATACCCGGGAAAGTTAAGAAGCATTGTAAATGATATAAGGAAAGCTACCGTTGCCAGTACTGCAAGATAAATTTTTAACTTTTCTGCTGTTAGCTGAGTTTCATTATTCTTCCTTACAATGGCATTTGTATTGATATCGCTAATTCTATATATGCCTATTCTCATATCAGTCTCCAGTTTCGCCATTGACAGAGAATCTGATTTTTTTAGTTGATTTAATTGTTCTCTCACCGAAGCTGTGGCATCCTGCTCCCCCACTTCTGTAATATTATTTTCCTGGGCTTTCAGATTTTTTTCAAACTTATCAAGTGCGCCTGGTATTTTTGCACCAATTGCATCTATTGATTGCTGCATATTTTCACAATACTTTATGCTTTCATAATTTGCCTTAAGTATATTTTTCGACTCATTTGCAAGTCTGTTAATAGCAAACAGGCCCACACCGCCAATTAAAATAAGCATTACAAAGAAAAAGGTGAGGCCGAGTGATAATTTGGTTTTAATACGTAGTTTCATCATGTCAGAATTACAATATCAATATCCGTGTCTGTTAATTTCATCAATAGCTGGTCAAATAAGTTATTACTCAAAATAGATTTGATGAGGCTAAAATGTGGTTTGCCTATACAAATAGTTGTAATTCTCTTTTGCTCTGCTGTTTCAACAATTGATGTAGCAATACTTTTCCCTTTTACCTGAACTACCTCTGCCCCAAGCTCGGTAGCAAGTTTAAAATTATTTATAAGATGTCGTTGGGCCGATAGTTCAATATTATCCGGATTTTCTTTGCTTGTCTGAACATATAATACAAGCCATTTCGAGTTATAATAAGAAGCCAGCCGGGCGGTTTTACGTATTATCATTTTAGACACATCAGTATCTGAATTAACGCAAGCCAGAAAACGTTCAGGCCGCAACGCAATATTTTTTGGTATCTCTATTTCAATCTTCCGTTCTACCTGAGAAGTAACTTCTCTTAATGCTAATTCGCGCAACTGCAATATTTTTCCTGATTGAAAGAAATTCTTGAGTGCTGTTTCTACTTTTGCCAGATCATAAATTTTGCCTTCTTTAAGACGCACAATCAACTCATCTGCTGTAAGGTCAATATTAACCACTTCATCCGCAGCTTGCAATACGCTATCCGGTATACGCTCGCTTACTTCAATACCTGTTATCTTCTCTATTTCTTCATTCAGGCTTTCTATATGCTGAATATTTACCGCACTAATAACATTTACGCCTGCATCTAATATTTCCAATACATCCTGCCAGCGCTTTTCGTGCTTGCTTCCTTCAATATTGGAATGTGCCAATTCATCTACTATTACTACCTCCGGATGGCAATTTATAATAGCTTGCGTATCCATTTCCTCCAGTTCTTTCCCTTTATAAAAAAGCTTGCGGCGTGGTATTATCGGAAGTCCTTCAACTAAATCATGCGTTTCCTTTCGGTTATGTGTTTCTATATAACCTATTTGTATATCAATGCCGTTCTTTAATAACGTATGCGCCTCCTGCAACATTCGGTAGGTTTTACCAACCCCTGCAATCATGCCTATATAAACCTTGAACTTACCACGCTTTGATTTGCGGATAAGTTCAAGGAAACGTTCTGCGTTTTGCTCTCTTTCTTCAGACATTGTACAAAGTTACAATGTTTCTGCCCTCCTTAAAACCGAACCAAAAATGCCATTATTATCCTGTTCTCGTGTGTTAAAAGGTCTGGTGTCCATCCGGCAGGAATTGGTGTAGTAGCGTAACCTGTTGGAGATGTAACACCACCCGGGCCTGCGAAATAAGGCACACTCGCATAACGGTAAACATATTCCAATCTGAATTCAAAACTCTGGTTAGGCATCCAGCTAATGTTAGTAGAAAAATCCCATGCATGAAACTGGTCGCCTGGGTTTTGTGTAAATGGGGCTGTGCCCGTTTGTGTAGTAGTTTGCAATACCGATCCATTTGGCAATACTACTGCTGTAGGCGTAGGCAGATCACTTGCCTGGCCAGTTGGTTCAAGAACCAGATAACGGCCGGGATTATTCATAACTCCGCCACCAATTAACCAAGCAAGTTTACCATGAGCAAACCACATTCTGTTATATATCATAGCACTTGCAAAGTATTGGGCTGGGCCATTTATGGGGTCGCTGGTAAAACCATTAACTCCTCCACCTTTTTCATCACCAATATCGCCTGTCAGTGAAAAAGCCATTTGTGTAATTCCGCTTGATGATTTTGGGACATGATAGTATCTTACTAAGAAACTATTATCAGAGTGAAATCTGTGTCTTCCTAATATACCTGCAGCATCCGAACCATAATAATCATTTGTTAAAAGTTTTATGTTCTCGTTAGGCCACCAGGTAATATTTCCACCAAAACCTGGCATATCATTAAACGTAGCATAGCTCTGCCATCCATTAATGAGCCATATTTCTACTTTCAAATTATTGAGAGGAAAAATCTGGGTTCGTATTCCATTAAAGAACCAGGGAGTATTATCAGATGTGTATGATGCCTGGTAATCCCAGTTTTCGACCTGGTAATACGAATTGAGGCCAATGTACGACATGAACAAACCACCATCTACATTAATGCCGTGCAATACGTTGAAGTGATAGCCTCCATACGCTTCACTTATATAACGATAAGCGTCCTGCAAGTCATATTGCCCTCTATAAGTGCTATAATCGTTACGCGGAACAACTTCATCGCGGGTTCCGAATTGTGTCATAAATCTACCGCGTGCTCCGCCATATTGAAAGTCGCCCCCGAAACCTAATTGCGAAATTTGCATTTCATTGTCGCGTGCCAGCGCAGTAGAACCAACTACTGTATGGTCTATTGGGTTAGCAAAAGAATAGGTTGCATTTGCATCCACAAAAATTTCAGGGCTAAAATATGGTATATGGAATATAGATGAATCTCTTCTATCGTTTCCATTTATCCATGTTTGGTCCAAGCCGTCAAATGGAGTTTGGTCAGCTATTTTTTTGACCGTATCCTTTGCAACGGCTGTCTGCGAATTAGCTTGTTGAGTAAGCGCAATAGCCGCTAATGCTAATAACGCTGTTTTTGCTGTTTTCATCTTTTGTTTTGATTTATTTGATTGATGTGTTTCCATTAATTATTTTTCATTTCGTCAAGGGCAATATTCAACTTCAATACATTTACCTTTGAAGGGCCGAAAAGACCTAATAAAGGTTTTTCAGTATGTTCATCCACAAGTTTCATCAGGTCTTGCTCGGAAATATGGCGCAATGCTGCCACACGCTTAACCTGTATCTTGGCTCCTTCAGGGCTTATATCAGGATCTAATCCGCTCCCCGAAGCAGTTACCAACTCAGCAGGTATATCTGCTTTATTTATGCCCGGGTTATGTACTACAAAGGTATCAATAGCTGCCTGTACCGATTTTAAATAATCGGGATTTGTAGGGCCCTTATTGCTTGCACCAGAGCCAGCAGCATTATAACCTACTGCCGATGGGCGGGGTTGGAAATATCTATCATTTTTAAAGGCCTGTCCTAAATTTTCATAACCTACTACCTTTCCTTTATAAGAAACGGTAACTCCATCTCCACCACCCGGCGCCATTTTTGCAATGGCGGCTATAAATAAAGGATATATTATACAGAGCAGTACCATTAAAACACCTGTGAGTCTTATCGATGGCAACAAATACTTTTTCATAACAATTCAGTTTTAGTTTCTACATAAATAATGCAAGAGCCATATCAATCAGCTTTATACCGATAAATGGTATTATAATACCACCTAAACCATAAATAAGTAGGTTCCGCCTCAATAATGCACTTGCACCAATAGGTTTGTATTCTACCCCCCTCAATGCTAATGGAATAAGTAACGGAATTATTATAGCATTGAAAATAACTGCGGCAAGTATCGCACTTTCAGGACTATTGAGACCCATAATATTTAATGCCCTTAACGATGGTATAGTAACAATAAACAGTGCCGGAACAATAGCAAAATACTTTGCCACATCGTTAGCAATACTGAAGGTTGTAAGTGTTCCTCGGGTCATAAGCAACTGCTTACCAATTTCTACTATTTCAATAAGCTTGGTAGGATCGTTATCCAGGTCAACCATATTGCCTGCTTCTTTGGCGGCCTGCGTACCGCTATTCATAGCAACACCCACATCTGCTTGGGCCAAAGCGGGAGCATCATTGGTACCATCGCCCATCATAGCAACTAATTTGCCTTGTGCCTGCTCAGCACGTATATATGCCATTTTATCTTCAGGTTTTGCCTCTGCAATAAAATCATCAACTCCCGCTTTTTCTGCAATATATTTTGCGGTAAGCGGATTATCTCCCGTTACCATTACAGTTTTAATACCCATTTTCCTTAAGCGTTCAAACCGCTCTTTAATACCGGGTTTTATAATATCCTGTAGCTCAATTACACCAATAACTTTTTTGTTTTCAGAAACTACTAACGGTGTGCCACCGTTCGATGATATATGTTTAACCTTCTCACCGGTTTCATCAGGGAATGTATTACCGGCATCAATTGCTATTCGCTTAATAGCGTCTACAGCTCCCTTACGTATTTGCTTCCCATCGGGAAGATTGATACCACTGCTACGGGTTTCAGCCGTAAAATTGATGAGGGTTACTTTCTTTATATCAAAACCCGATGGAACAGTTACATTCTTTTCTTTTGCCAAAGCCACAATTGATTTTCCTTCAGGGGTTTCATCAGCAAATGATGCAATAAGGCAGTTTTGTATAAACAGCGACTCTTCAATACCCGGGGCAGGGTAAAAGTTTGTCGCTTTGCGATTACCAATGGTGATGGTACCTGTTTTATCGAGTAACAATGTATCTATATCGCCGGCTGTTTCAACTGCCTTACCCGATTTAGTTATAACATTAGCACGCAATGCCCTATCCATTCCGGCAATACCGATTGCCGACAGAAGGCCACCTATAGTTGTAGGGATAAGGCAGACAAACAATGATACAAATGCAGCTATTGTTATTGGTGTTTGCGCATAATCGCCAAATGGTTTAAGCGTTACACATACTATAATGAACACCAGCGTAAAGCCTGCCAATAATATAGTAAGTGCTATTTCATTAGGTGTCTTTTGTCTTGATGCACCCTCTACAAGTGCAATCATTTTGTCAAGGAAACTTTCACCCGATGATGCAGTTACTCTAACCTTAATCTTATCAGATAATACTTTGGTACCACCTGTTACGGAGGATTTATCACCACCCGATTCACGTATTACCGGTGCACTTTCGCCAGTAATAGCACTTTCATCTATTGATGCAAGGCCTTCAATTATCTCTCCATCAATAGGAATAATATCGCCGGCCTCACAAAGAAACACATCTCCTTTTTGCAGGGTAGATGAGTTAACTATTGTTATTTCATCTACATACATTTCTCCTAATGGCGTTACTTTTTTTGCTGGGGTTTCTTCTCTTGTCTTACGAAGAGAGTCAGCCTGTGCCTTGCCGCGGGCCTCAGCAAGTGCTTCCGCGAAATTTGCAAAAAGCACTGTAAGAAATAATATCAAGGTTATGACCAGATTGTAAAGGAATGAGCCCTGTGTTTTATCATGATTGATAAGAATGTTAGCAGTTACAATAGTCATTACCAGTGTACCTATTTCAACGGTAAACATTACAGGGTTATGCCAAAGTATCCGCGGATCGAGCTTTACAAAAGATTGTTTTAGTGCCCCGTTTACCAGTTCCTTTTGAAATAGTGAAGTATTTTTTTGTCTCTTGGCCATAGTTCAAATATTCTATAAGGTTATTTCATGCTGAAAAATTCTGCTAATGGGCCTAATGCCAATGCAGGGAAGAATGCAAGAGCAGCAATAATTATAATTACGGCCCATGTCATTAAACCAAATGTGCCGGTATCAGTCTTTAAGGTCCCTGCCGATTCAGGTATAAATTTTTTCTGAGCCATAATGCCTGCAATAGCAACAGGGCCTATAATAGGAATGAATCTTGAAAAGAGAAGTATAATTCCTGTCGTTACGTTCCAAAAAACATTGTTAGCAGTTAAGCCACCCATTGCTGAGCCGTTGTTGGCAGCAACAGATGTATTCTGGTAAAGCATTTCTGAGAATCCATGGTATCCTGGGTTTCCAAGCCAGTTCTTTGGCTGGAAAGCCCAATGGATATCAGGATGATAAACCAAAATATACGATGCAAGTGCTGTAAATGAAAGAATAAGAAAAGGATGTAATAAAGCTGCAATAGATGCGATCTTCATTTCCTTCGCTTCTACCTTATGACCCATAAATTCAGGGGTACGGCCTACCATAAGACCGGAAATAAATACCGCAATAATGATAAAGATGTAATAGTTAAGAAAACCTGCTCCGCAACCGCCATAAAAACAATTTACCATCATAGCCATAAGTTGCATAGCGGTTGTCATTGGCATATAACTATCGTGTGCACCATTTGCAGAGCCCGTAGATATAATAGTTGTAACCGTACTCCAATATGCAGTGGCCGGGACTCCGAATCGCACCTCCTTACCTTCCATAGCTGTGTTTGAAGGGCTAATACCCATATGCGAAATGGCAGGATTACCCTTTATTTCAGCCTGTAGTGTTGGAATAAGGAACATAAACATTCCTATTGTCATTACAGCAAATATTACATAAGCAAATTTTTTATTCTTTATATAAAAGCCCAAAGCAAATATCAGTGCTATGGGAATAACCACCTGGGCTATCATTTCCAACATATAGGTCAGGTAATTAGGGCATTCAAACGGGTGTGCAGAATTTGCGCCAAACCATCCTCCTCCGTTTGTACCCAAATGCTTTATGGCAATCATGGCCGCAGCCGGGCCACGCGATACCTGTGTGGTATCGCCCTGCATAGTTATAATTGTATCCTTGCCTTTATAACTGGCAGGAGTTCCATTAAACACCAAAATAACAGCAACTAGTATTGCACCTGGTAAAAGAAAGCGGGTGATACTCTTTACAAAATAATTCCAGAAATTACCGAGGGTCGTTACACTCTTTTCCTTCATGCCTTTATATACTACCATCATAGCGGCAATTGCTGAAGCCGCACTTACAAAGTGCAAAAACATTAAAACAAATAGCTGGGTAAAATAAGTCACACCACTTTCGCCACTATAATCCTGAACATTACAATTCACTAAAAAACTGATAGCTGTATTAAAAGCCAAATCAGGTGTCTGGCCTGGATTATGATCGGGGTTAAGAGGCAATTTGTCCTGAAAAATAAGGGCAAAAAATGCATATATGAGCCATAATGAGCTTATGGTAAGCATAGCTTTCATGTGTCCTTTCCATGACATTTCTTCGGTAGGATCAATACCTGATAAGCGATATATTAACCTTTCAAATGGTTTTAAAAAGTCCGTCCACACTTTCTCTCCTGCAAATACTTTGGCTATATATCTACCTAAAGGAATTGCCAGCAGTATAGTAATACAGTAAGTAACTACTATGCCAATTATTTCTGTGTTCATAGCAATTAAAATTTTTCAGGTTTAATAAGTGCGTAAACCAAGTAGCAGAATACTGCAACGCATAAAATGAATAGTGCAATCATAATATTATATTTTTTCGAAAAAATCAATTGATTTGAATAATACCCACATGCCAACAAGGCACCCGAGGAAAAGAACAAGTATCATCATGGCGTTTGTTTATTAGTATTTGTTGATTGAATTAGAATATAATTAACCGAATACATTTTATGTATATCATCGTATGCTGAAATGTCGCCCACCGAGTTAAGTACATTGCAGAATGTATTATTATCTGCAAAAACTTTCTTTACGTTAGCTATTGTTAAAGGAAGGATATCTGAGCTAAGTGTTTTACTAAAAAAATAAGTGTATATCATTTTAAGCCCCTTACCTGAATACGATTGATCGGCCGCCAGAACACTATAAATTACCATACCATTAACTTCCTTTACCTGGTATTCGGAATTATAGGCTTTATAAAACCTATAATTGCTGCCCTTACAAGTACGGTAACCAAAAATGCTGTCTTTATTAAACCTGTACTTCTTATCCGCGTCTATTACATCGACGTATTTTCCCGAGAAAAAATGATGCAACTTGATTGTACCTGAAAAAGAATCACAATTTGCACGAAAAGAAAGTTTTCCTTCTTTAAAATCTTGCGGGGTTTTATAAATACCGCTGCAAATAATTGTATTCGGAGCTTGCGCAACTATTCTCTCATTTATTAAAATTAAAGACGATAATATGAGGATGATATTTTTCATTTTGTTGCCCATTATTATTAAGGCTCTACCTACATACAATCAATTAACATGCCAGCTCTGATATTGAGCAACAACAAAAGCCACAATACACTGAAAGTCAATAAAATACATTAATTTATTTTTTGAATATGCTTCTCAAAAAATAGGAATAAGCCTTCCGTTTTGGAAAGCTTTTATCAATTTGAAATGGTAATGGCTTATGCCAGTTTGTATTCTTCCAGTTTCCTGTAAAGGGTGGTCAAGCCAATTCCCATAAGGCGGGCGGCTTCAGTTTTATTACCTTTAGTATGCGCCAACATCTTTTGTATATGTTCTTTTTCCACTGTTGCAAGGTCAAATGATGTCACTGTTTTATGAGCAGAAGAATTTTTAATCTCAAAAGGCAAGTCATCAATCGTAAGCGTATTGCTGTCCGATAATATAGCTATACGTTCCATAGTGTTTTTCAACTCACGTATATTACCTTTCCAATTACTTGTTTTTAGTTTCTCAATAAATTCAACACTCATTTTAGGTTCAGGTCTATTCACTTTTGCCGAAAATTGTTTTAAGAAGTGTTCTGCGATAGCCTCTATATCTTTTGGTCTGTCGCGCAGGGCAGGTAAAAAAATACGGAACACTGCAAGGCGGTAATAAAGGTCGGAACGGAAAGTACCCTGATCTGCTTCTTTTTGCAGGTCGCGGTTAGTTGCAGCAATTATCCTTACATCTATCCGGGTCGATTTGTTATCGCCTACCTTAATAAACTCACCTGTTTCAATTACACGCAATAATTTAGCCTGCAGTTCAATATTCATTTCCCCAATTTCATCCAGGAAGATCGTACCACCATTAGCTTCCTCAAACAACCCCTTGGTTTCTTTGCCTGCATCAGTAAAGGCACCTGCTTTATGGCCGAATAATTCATTTTCGAGCAGACTCTGGTTAAACGCGCTACAATTTATAGCCACGAAAGGCTTTAGCTTACGCGGACCTGCATTATGAATGGCCTGCGCAAAGACTTCCTTGCCGGTTCCGGTTTCGCCCAACAGTAAAACAGTAGTATCAGTTTGTGCTACTTTTTTTGCAAGTTCTATGGCCTCATTTATCTGTTTCGAATCTCCAATAATATTCTCGAACGAATATTTTTTCCCAATCTGCAGTTCCAGTTTTTGTATTCTCTTTTGCAGGAGTGCCTTATCCATAGCTCTTGCCAATAAAGGGATGATCTTATCATTATCATCACCTTTTACTATGTAATCAAAGGCTCCGTTTTTAATAGCCTTCACTCCATCGGCAATAGTGCCGTATGCTGTAAGCACAATAACCTCAACATGCGGATACAACGATTTTATTTTTTGAGTCAGTTCAACGCCATTTGCATCCGGAAGCTTTACATCACATATCAATACATGAATCTCATCATGCTCCAGTTTTTTCAATCCAGCTCTGGCGTTCTCAGCTTCAGTAACCACGTACCCTTCCAACGAAACTATCTTGGCAAGCAGCCCTCTCAGCTTTTCCTCATCATCAATTATTAATACGTTGCCCTTCATATAATGGCTTTATTGTTTGTCGGTATTTTCGTTTACAATAATATTGGTAGGGAAGAAATAAATAATAAGTATCAGCACAAAAATGGCCAATGAAACATAAACTGAAATATACCCGGCAAAAATTGATATAAAATACAGTACCGATGTCCCGATCAATTTCATTCGCTGCTTTTTCCTTAGCTCTACCGAAAGGTTGTCGATGAACAGGTAATGGTGTTTATTTACATATTCGCGCATTAGTAAAAAGGCAAAAGCACACATAAACATAATAAATCCATATAGTGCTGTTATCTCCGGTCGATGGTAGTTTTGCCCCAAGAAATTAGTAGGAATTGGCAGCAGGCTCATCCAGAAAAGTAAATGAAGATTATACCAAAGCAATTTACGATCGGCGTGTTTTAATTGTCTTAAAAACTGGTGATGGTTTACCCACATTACCCCAATCATTACAAAACTTAGCAGGTAAGCTATAATAGGCGGCACCATAAGGTATACCTTACTCCATATCATCTCGGAAGTTGCATTTGCATCAATAACCGGAATTTTAATTTCCAGTATCATCAGGGTAATTATAATTGCAATTACCCCATCGCTAAATGCTTCAATCCGGTTTAAATGTATTGGAATCTGTTTGCCTTTCATAAATAGAACTACAAAACTATTATTGCAAAACTACGCAATTAGAATTATCATAACAGGTTACGATACGACAGTTTCTATCTTTTTCAGCGGTATTGCAATTATTACTTTGGTTCCCGTTGCTCCATTTTCAATATCTTCTATAATAATGTTTGCCATACCTGGCTTAAGACTGTTTAAAATATTAATACGATCTTCCGTAGCTGATATTCCCATTGATATATGTGTAGGGTCCCTATGCTTCTTTATTTCACCGGCTTTCTTTCTGCCAATACCATTATCTTCAATTGTACACATTAGCTTCGAATCGCTTTCATATATATGAATGGTAAGCATACCCGTATTATTCTGCAAAGGCATAAGGCCATGCAGTATTGAATTTTCGACAAAAGGCTGCAATAATAAAGGCGGTATAAGTGTAGCATACACCGATATGTGTGGGTCAATATCTATTTTGAATTTAAACTTACCGCTTGCGCGTAACTGCTCAAGACTTATATATAATGTAAGAGTATCCATTTCCTGACCCAGTGGTATGTATTCCAATTTCGAATTTTCTAAAACATTCCGTATCAGTCTTGCAAACTTTGCCAGGTAATCTTGTGCCACCTTACTATCGTTTTTCAATATATGGCCCTGTATCGAATTCATTGCATTAAAAATAAAATGAGGGTTCATCTGAGCCCTGAGAGCTTTCATTTCAATATCGGCAATCTTTTTATTCATCAATGTTTTATCGTGCTCTTTCTTTTGAATCGCTCTGATTCTGAAATAAAAAATAGATACAATAGCAACAACTACTAACGCAATAAACCACCATGCAAGCCAAAAAGGTTTATCAATAGTAAAAACGAGATGAATGTCAGCTTTGCTTTCCATACCGTTTGCAGCAATAGCCTTTACTGAAAAATCGTACTTGCCGGGTGGTAAAAATTGATACTGTACATTTGGTGTTTGGGTACTGTGCCATGCAGTATCTAAGCCGATAAGTCGATATTTATATTGCAGTTTTCCAAAACTATTATATGACAAGCCTACAAATGAAATTTTTATCCTATTCTCGTTATAATTCAATTCAGCACTTTTATCAACAGGGTATTTTATATCATTTACTGTAAACTGCGTAACAAAAACAGAAGGAATAGGCTGTGATTCAATAGCCGGTAAGGTGTGTGAAATAATTCCATTTTGAGCCGACAACCATAACTTATTTCCTGTTTGTTCAATTTGTGTTACAGCCTGACTTGGGAATGCATCAGCAAGGTTATACTTTGTAACAACATAATTACCTGATGAATCTTTTGCAACTGATGAAATACCACTTCTGAAGCTTACCCAAATTGTTCCGTAAGTATCAGCGAATATACTCTCACAATTATTTGATATAAGGCCATTAGTTGTAGTAAGGCGGTCATATGCATTACCTTTTTTTATTACCACACCATTTCCGTATGTCGCAAAATAGTAGGTACCGTCTTTACTTTGGCAAATACCTTTTATTCTGCTCTTCAAATAAACATAATCACTTCCATGATAATTCAGTTTACCATTCTCATATTTCCAAAGCCCGTTCAGACAACCCAGCCATAACACACTTTTATTATCTACATAACAAGTTAAGGTGCGCGATTGTAAGGTATCTAATATTTTAGCAAAATCCATATTTTCATCCATGCCATATAAACTGTACCTGTTCATTATATATATGAATTTATGCAAGGTATCTACAGCATTAAGATAGTTTGCCAACTCGTATCCGTCTTTATCCTTAATTATTTTAGGTTTTCCTGAATGGCTAAATATTACATAAGTAGCAGTACCCTTATTCTTGTATATATCTCCCGTTGCAATAATTGCAGGCAAGGAATAGGATGAGTAGCCCATAATATCATCTGCATTTTTCGTAGAAGAGATCTTTACGTTTCTCACTATAGTATCAGCCATTACTATATCTATTGTATCTCTTGCTTTGCTTATTGTTATATGCTTATTATCAATCTTACTCATCATATACTTTACCGAAGATGGTCCAATGGGAAGAAAATATTCACGCAAAAAATGGCTGGGAGCTAAATAGAAAATACCGTTTTCGAGAGTAGTAAACCATTTACCTCCTTCATTATCCGTCATAACATTGGTTACAGAATACCCATTTAAATAATGCAACTGGCCTTTTGTGATTTTGCCACTTTTATAGATATAATTATATATACCCGTTGACCTTTTTGAAAGCCACATAGTATTCGCTTCTTTCGAAAAGCAGGTTATCATAGCATTATCATCCTTATCGTATTCGAGTAATTGATTAAAGCCTGTAGGTGTAAACTGATATAGCTTGGTTAGGTCAGTTACAAAAAAATTATTGGGCTGATCCTCTATATAATGAATATTTGTAATGTCGAGCTTTTCAATATCAGGAGTTCCTTTAAAGTGGGCTTTGTTATAAACAGATATCTCTGTTTTGTAATTTGAATTAAGCACATTACCATATATATAATTACTCCCTTCAGTCTGAATTATGTACATAGCAGACATTGACGGGGTAACCTTATGAAAGTCAGTTGCTTTATAGCCGGGATATATTTTATAATATCCTTTGCCTGCTCTTGTACCGCACCACAATGTATCACCACTGTCAACCGTAAAGGATATCATGAGCGAATTTTTAATATTGGCAACTATGCTATCGTTGGCGCCAATGTTGTATATAGAATCGTTCGCCCAGTAACATATTCTGCCTGAAAGCGAGCGGAACCATATACGCCCATGCTTATCCTCACAAATTCCAAAAATGGTATTATCTGCCAGGCCATTTTCTATACTATAGGTTTTAAAGGCATAGCCATCAAAGCGTGCCACTCCGGCATCTGATGCCACCCAAATAAACCCTTTAGAATCCTGAAAAGAGAAATAGGTTTCGGAACTTGGAAGGCCCTCCTTTACACTATAATTTTTAAACACAGGTTGCTGTGCCCGCGCCATTGGGGCAAGCATTACGAACAATGCCAATAGGACAATGGCTCTTCTTAATTCCAATATTTTAAAAATACACTTCACGTAATACCTTTCAATTAACACAAAAAAACGTAAA